>Ga0207001_1045_pt2 | contig 15169 bp, 13 predicted proteins | sample Alteio_BWMinCont_91_FD_153481 | JGI IMG/M metagenome (GOLD analysis project Ga0207001, IMG submission 153481) | Enriched cells from forest soil in Barre Woods Harvard Forest LTER site, Petersham, Massachusetts, United States -... | ecosystem: Environmental > Terrestrial > Soil > Temperate forest >... | reverse complement strand
AATCCGCCGATACAGTGATTCATCAATACCAGGCTACAGGAACTATAAGCGCCTGCCTGGTCGCTTATAATCAGTACGAATGTGCGGATACCGTATGTCACGATGTTTCTGCGCTTGTCAATCCGCTATTGGATGTACCCAATGCATTTACTCCGGGAAGGTTTGGTGAAAACAGCGTTATCCAGGTAAGAGGATTTGGTATCGTAAGTATGAACTGGAAAATTTACAATCGTTATGGACAGCTTGTCTTTCAATCGAATACGCCTTACCAGGGATGGGATGGAACTTTTAATGGTGTTCCCCAGCCAATCGGTGTTTATGCCTATACACTGGAAGCCAGTTTTGAAGACGGAACAAAAACAACCAAGAGAGGTGATATAACGTTAATTAGGTAAAATGTATCTTTGTAAGGGCCTTCTCAGAAACTCTGTACCGATGATGTGGACTCGAAATTTTTTAATGTGCGTTCTTTTACAGGTGGCGGGCGGATTAACACTGGAAGCCCAGGATCTTCATTTTTCTCAATGGTTCAATGAGCCACTTCTAACCAATCCCGCAAATACAGGTTTTATTCCGGATGCAGACTACCGCCTGGGTGCAAATTACAGGAATCAATGGTCCTCAGTTATGTCAGAACCTTACAAAACTATGAGTATATGGGGTGACGCCCAGGTTTTTCGTAACCGGATCCAGTCTGGCTGGCTGGGCCTTGGAGGTGCCATACTGCATGATGTTGCCGGCGCGAGCAGTCTTAGTACTACTGAGGTATATGCTTCCGTAGCATATCATCAAATGGTCGGATATTCCAGTTTATTATCTATTGGTTTTAATACCGGATGGGTAAATAAACAGATCAATGCAGCTAATCTGAAATTTCCGGATCAGTTCGATGGAAAGTTTTTTGATACCAATGTGCCGACAACGGTGGTTATTGACAATCCCAATATTAACTACTTTGACATGCAGGTAGGGATGAACTATACATATTTTCCCAATCCTAAAACTTACCTGAATGCCGGTTTCTCCGTGCAACATATTAATGGCGCCAGGGAATCTTTTTTCAATACTGATCCGGCTGGCTACAGTGATATTATTGCACCACGTTTTATAGGATTCGTGAATGGCAGTTTTAAAACAAGTGATATGGTCATCCTGAATCCGATGGCTTATTATACAGTTCAGGCAAATGCAAGTGAACTGGTAGCCGGTTTTAACGTTCAGTATAATTTATCCGGTGATGGTGAACAACAACTGATCGGAGGCCTCTATGACAGGCCCGGAGATGCAATCATTCCTATGGTTGGTTTCGTTTATAAAAATATTCGTATGATGTTTACTTATGACGTAACCACTTCTTCCCTTAGACAATATAATAACGGAAACGGAGCCTGGGAATTTGCGATTATACGTCCTGGTTATTATCCGGAATATAACGGCGACCAGCATCAGTCTTTATGTCCTTCATTTAAAAACTAACATATTAATTTTACATAGGAGTTATGAAGAAAATTTTCGGACTACTGATTATTGGAATGGGAATAATGCAATTCTCCATGGCCCAGGATTCAGATGGGAAAGGTTTTGATAAATCTAAATTATTTGTTGGTGGCGGCCTTGGTCTTGCTTTTGGCACTTATACTATTGTAAATGTGTCACCGCTGGTAGGATATCGATTCTCAGAACTTTTTGCCGCGGGTGTCGGTATCAATTATTCTTACTATGGATATAACGACGGGTATTGGAACTACAAACAGAGTTATGCAGGTATGAGCATTTTTGGAAGGGTATATCCAGTCAGACAGTTTTTTATCCAGGTACAGCCGGAAGAAAATTATATGTGGTATACCCAATCCGGTATTGGATCAAACCAGGATCAGACATATAAAATTAATAAGTTTGTTCCTTCTCTTTTGATGGGAGGCGGAGCAGCTATTCCAACGGGTGGTAACGGCGCAATCACTATCAGCGTGATGTATGATGTACTTCAGAATCAATACTCGCCCTATTATCGCCAGGCCGTTTATGGATTTGGATACACCTTTGGATTCTAAAGAAAGTATGGGAGTATGGGAGTATGGGAATTCATAACTCATAATTCATAACTCATGATTAAGATTCGTATATTAATAAATATTTGCATTTAGTTATAAGTACATTCTCCCATACTCCCATACTTTCCTCAGCTTAATTTATTAAACAATTCCACCGGAGTACTACAGAAGTTTATTGTTTCAATCTGTTCTGGTTGAAGGAATCCTTCTTTCTGCATTCCGCTGATAAGTTTCTGAAGGTGATTATAAAATCCATCTGAATTGAGGATGTATATTTTTTTGTTATGAATCTTTAACTGGTTCCAGGTGAGGATTTCAAACATTTCATCCATCGTCCCAAATCCACCTGGGAGTATAATTACAGCATCGCATCGGTCATACATCATTTTTTTACGGGTATGCATATCCGGGACTACAGCAAGTTCCGTAAGACCCTTATGTTGTGCTTCCCATTCGATTAGTAATTCAGGAATGATACCCATGATCCTTCCTTCGTGTTCAAGGACCGAATCAGCGAGCACTCCCATTAAACCTTTTTGTCCGCCCCCATAAACGAGTTTCACTTTAAGCATGGCAAGCAGTTTTCCAAGCTCTTTGACGTGTTGGGTGAACAAAGGATTTCTTCCACTGTGAGAACCACAAAAAACTGCCACGGATTCAATATTCATAGAATGTTAGTTATTGGGGGGACTAAAATTGAAATTTTAATATTGTATTTCCTAATTTTCTATCACTAATTTCACATTCAGAAATGTCTCCTCTTTTATTATTCTCATTTGTAGTTGCTTATTTCGTTTTGCTGCTCTTTGTGGCCTATCGTACTTCGAGGGGATCCAACAATGAATCATTTTTCATCGGGAACCGTAATTCCAACTGGATGCTGGTGGCATTTGGTATGATTGGCACTTCATTATCAGGCGTAACTTTTGTAAGTGTTCCAGGCGCAGTAGCCAGAGATTCCTTCTCATATTTTCAGATAACACTTGGATATTTTCTTGGATATCTTCTAATCGCTTACGTTCTTTTACCTCTTTATTATCGGCTGCACCTGACGTCCATTTATAATTTCCTGAATGAAAGGCTGGGTTTTATTTCTTATAAAACTGGTGCTGCTTTTTTTATTCTTTCACGCGTTTTGGGTGCCACAGCGCGACTTTATCTTGTGGTAAATATTTTACAAGAAGCCATTCTTTCGGAATTTCATGTACCCTTCTGGCTCACTACCCTTATCATCCTGCTAATGATATTACTTTATACGTATGAAGGAGGTGTAAAGACTATCGTTTGGACCGACACGTTGCAGACAACATGCATGCTCGGCGGAATGGTAATTTGTGTGTTATTTATTTTACATCATCTTAACCTGAACCTTTCGGGCGCTTTCCACGCTATGCAAATGAAAGGGTATTCTAAAATTTTCTTTACGGATCCCGACAGTAAATTGTTTTTCCTGAAACAAATCATCGCAGGGATATTTATTACAGTAACCATGACTGGTATGGATCAGGAAATGATGCAGAAAAGTATTTCTGTAAGAACTTTAAAGGACTCCCGGAAAAATATGGTGGTTTTGGGATTTATCATGCTGATCGTGATTTTCCTTTTTCTGTTCCTCGGCGGACTTTTGCACCTGTTTGCTGCATCAGAAAATCTTTCGGTAACGGGTGATCATTTATTTCCGGAACTCGCGCTGCATCATATGCCAAATATCATTTCAGTAATATTTATAATCGCCCTGATTTCCGCCTTATTCCCAAGTTCCGACGGTGCAATAACTGCGCTTACCGCTTCATTCTGTATAGATATTCTGGGTATTAACCGTAATCAGAATCTTGAAGAGAACCGAAGAAAAAAAATCCGTCAGCGTGTACATCTTGTTTTCATTTTTGTTTTTCTCATATTTGTTTTGATATATAAATGGATTTCCAGCGACAGTATGATTGGCATTATACTCAAAGTCGCTACTTATACCTACGGACCTTTACTCGGGCTTTTTTCTTTTTCCATTCTCACACGCCTCAGTCTCCGTAACAAATGGGTGCCGCTGGTTTGTATTTTGTCGCCCATCCTTTGTTTTTTCCTGGATAAATACCAGCAATACATCTTCGGCAACTTTCATATAGGTCTTGAACTTTTATTGATCAATGGCATTTTCACATTTATTGGCCTTTTAATAATAAGCCTAAAGCCCAAAGATTAAAGCCTAAAGCTTATTAATATATAAATACGGAAATGTATTGGCCGCTGTTTCGCCTTTGGCAGGATAGTAAAGGCCTGTAGTAATAAGAGAGTTGAAAAATTGAATGTTTGTCATTTTCCAATTTCATTTCCCCATTTCCTCAAATAATTGCGAAGCAATTATATAAAATTCCTTATTTGCCACATTAAATAGGCTTTAGGCTTTAGGCTTTGGGCTCTAAATTTGCAAAATGGACTTAATAAACCCAAAAGCGCAGGCCTACGCCGAAAAATACACTGTGCAGGAGGACGAAATTCTTAATGAGATCGAGATAGAGACACGGCTTCATCCTGAATCTCATATGTTAAGCGGGGCTTTACAGGGCAAATTCCTTGAAATGATCAGTAAATTATTAAACCCTACCTATATCCTTGAAATAGGTACGTTCATGGGTTACAGCGCTTTATGTCTGGCAAAAGGCCTGAAAGCCGGTGGTGAACTGCATACGCTGGAAATCGATGAAGAGTCGGCTTCGGTTGCCCATGCAAACTTTAAGAAATCTAAAACAGAGAATAAAATAATTTTGCACACCGGAAATGCGTTAGAGCTGCTCAATAAGATCGATAAACCATGGGACCTGGTTTTTATTGATGCAGATAAAACAGGTTATATGGATTATTACAATGCCCTGATACCAAAACTCAAATCCGGTTGTTTAATTATGGCTGATAATGTTTTGTTTCATGGTCAGGTACTTGAAAAAGAAGTAAAAGGAAAAAGCGCAAAAGCGATTCAGGCTTTTAACGATATGATTTTGGCAGATGACCGGGTGGAAAAGATTATGCTTACTTTAAGGGACGGTCTTTATCTTCTCCGAAAAAAATAATGAGTGCTGATGAATGTAAAACTTCGGATACTGATGATCATGTTATTTCCGGCAGGATTTCTTCCCGCGCAGAGTCCTGATCAGATAAACAACTATATCAGTACATATAAACTCCTGGCGATCGCAGAAATGCAGAGATCGGGTATTCCTGCTTCCATTATACTTGCACAGGGTATCCACGAAACACAGGCAGGCACAAGTGAACTGGTTATCGCTTCCAATAATCATTTCGGTATAAAATGCAAAGATAATTGGAATGGCCGCGTTGCATATCACGATGATGATGCAAGAGGAGAATGTTTTCGCAGTTATGTTGCTGCTGAAGATTCCTATCGGGACCATTCTGACTTTCTTAGCCAGAGTCCGCGTTATGCTTTTCTATTCAAGTTAAATCCGGAGGATTACGAGTCGTGGGCATATGGTTTGAAGAAAGCGGGTTACGCCACCAATATAAAATATTCACAGATTTTAATAAAACTGATTCGTGATTATGATCTGCAGAAATATAGTCTGATAGCCATGGGCAAACTGCCGCCAGAAAGATCAGATTCCGATGCCCTCGCAAAAGAGTTAAGGCGGGAAACAATTGAAGGATTTTTTGATTCGACTATTCAAAAGCCCACTCCTACTGCTGCTTATCCGGATGGACCATTTACTATCAACGCCACAAAAGTAATTTTTGCAAAAACCGGAGTTTCCCTGCTTTCTCTTTCAAATCAATATACAATTCCTCTGGCGCGACTAATCGAATTCAATGAGTTAAAGCAGGAAGATGTGTTGAATAATGACCAGCTGATTTTTCTTCAGCGTAAACGTAGAACTGGATTTACTCCTTTTCATATCGTTCAGCCCGGAGAATCCATGTATAACATCTGTCAGGCGGAAGGAATCCGGTTTGAAAATATTCTTGAACTCAATCGTCTGGAACCTGGAGAAGAACCTGCTCCCGGAGAAAAGATATATCTTCAGACCATGGCCAGTACAAAACCAGTGCTTAGAAATGCTGGCAGCGTGAAATTGGGAAATGCTTCTCCCTGAACCTTTTTCTTCTTCTTAATAAATGTATGACAACCCTGCAAATCCATGATAAGCTTTTCAAACCGTATATCTCCGAGCAGGCGATAAGGGAGAAAGTTGGAGAACTGGCTGCTGCTCTGGACCATGATTACAGGGACAAAAATCCAATTTTCATTGCGATCCTCAACGGAGCTTTCATTTTTGCAGCTGATTTGTTTAAATCCCTTACAATAGACGCAGAAATTTCTTTCATAAAACTAGCGTCATATAAGGGTATGAAATCTTCTGGACAGGTAATTACAGCCATTGGACTCGACATAGAGATTTTTGACAGGCATGTGGTCATCCTGGAAGACATAGTTGATACAGGAAAGACCCTGAATGAATTTCTTCCGCAATTGTGGCACCAGCAACCGGCTTCTCTTAAGATTGTAGCCCTTCTTCATAAACCGGCAGCAACGATTTACCCGCTCAAAGTAGATTATATCGGTTTTGAAATTCCTGATAAATTTGTTGTAGGATATGGCCTGGACTACAATGGCAGAGGTAGAAATACCGCTTCGATTTATCAGCTTTTTGAATAAAGAGCGTTTGTAACCAAAAGTAAGTTCTGTTACCAATATATTCTACTTGAAAATCCTGCTTATCATATGGATTGCTTTATGCTCCTCTCTACAGGTCCAAAGTCAGTACTATTTACGGGGAGAAATCAGGGATGAACAGAAAAACCCCTTAAGTAATGTGCGTATCCGCCTCGCTTCCAGCGAATACCTGTACTATTCGGGCAATGAGGGAGGATTTGGTATTAACGTTCCCCGCGCCCTCGACACTATAACAGTTGTGGCAGACGGCTTTTACACCAGTACAATTCCTGTTAACACAGATCAATACCAGACCATTGTTCTGAAAGCCCGTTTTGCACCCCCTCCCAAGCCAACAAACCGCTTGTTATCACTGACCAAAAATCTTTATCCTGAAATGCGGGAACGCTGGACTGTTGACGCAGAAACCTATAGTTCTCTGGTAGAAAACCCATTCGTACAGACCGAAAAATTTCCTGAAACTGGATTTGCAGTAAATATCAATAAAGCTTCTTACAGTAATATCCGGCGTTTTATCAATATGGAAAATATAGTACCTCCGGATGCAATCAGGCTGGAAGAAATGCTGAACTATTTTAATCTGCATTATACTCAGCCAGGTGCAGACAGCATGTTCAATTATAATTCTATCATCTCTTCATGTCCATGGAATGCAGAACATGAATTATTATACCTTAATATTTGTGCAAAAAAAGCAATGCTGGATAAGATCCCTCCGGCTAACCTGGTATTTCTGATTGATGTTTCCGGATCAATGGACCTTCCAAACAGGCTGCCTCTGCTGAAGTCTGCATTCGGTCTGATGGTAAATAACCTGCGTCAGATAGATACTGTATCTATTGTAGTTTATGGAGGAGTGAATGGAGTTTGGCTTGGTCCAACCTGTGGTACTGAAAAAAAGAAAATTCTTGAATCCATTGCCCAGTTGGAAGCCGGAGGAGCTACCCCGGGAGAAAGCGGCATCAGAGCTGCTTACCGCCTCGCTAAAAGCACATTTATCAAAGGAGGAACTAACCGTGTTATATTAGCTACGGATGGTGATTTTAATGTTGGCGAACAATCAGAAGCAGAACTTAATAGCCTGATAAATAGTTATCGTTCCTCCGATATATATTTAACCTGTCTGGGCGTGGGAATGGGAAATTATAAAGATTCCAAACTGGAAGTACTTGCCAATCGTGGGAAAGGGAATTTTGCATACCTGGATAATGAAAAAGAAGCTGAAAAAGTTCTTATGGAAGAATTTGCTCAAACAGTTTACGCTGTTGCTAAAGAAGCATATATTGAAATGCGGTTTGATCCTGCAATTGTTAAAAGCTATCGGCTGATTGGATTTGATAATAAACTGATTGCTCTTCAGGATAGTACGAATGAGATTCAGGGAGGAGAAATAGGCTCGGGACATTCATTGATGTCGCTTATAGAAATCGACCCCGTAATACCTGAAACAGGAACTGCTTCTCATCCTGCCCTCTTCGCCAAACTTTGGATGCACTATCAGCTTCCGGAAGATACCATAAGTCTCCTGGAAGAATATGATCTGCCATATGTTTACAAGGCCTTTAACGATCTCCCAAATTATTACAGGTTTTCCGCTTCGGTGGCTTTATTCGGCGGATTGTTGAGAAAATCAGTATACACTCAAAAAACCACATGGGATGAGCTGGCACTCATGGCCAGAGCAAGCTATGATCCAAATGACGTTTCACAAACAGAATACCTTGAACTTATTGATAAAGCAAAGAAGCTTTACCATAAAGAGAAAAAGAAGAAGAAAACGGTGAAAGAGGAATAACCTTCAATTATGGGTTATGAGATATGGATTATAGGTTATGGATTATGAATGCATTTGAATTCATAACCCATAGCTCATAACTCATAATTCATAATAAGTGAATCCATCTTCGGTGATAACAGCTGCATAACTACCCAGGCCAGTATGTACGCAATAGCGCAAATACCAAAAATGATATTATAACCTGTACCAAGCAATCCAATCAATTTGAAATGATCCAGAATGATTCCTATTGCGAAAGGAAAAAGAATTCCTCCGGCCGATCCGGCCATTCCACCAATACCAATTACAGAACTTAAAATATTTTTAGGGAAAATATCAGAGCCAATCGTATAGATATTTGCACTCCATGCCTGGTGCGCTGCAGCAGCAAGACTGATCAGCCAGACAGCAGGCCAGATACTGCTTGTATATCTAACGAAAAAAATCGGGAGCACACAACATGCAAAAATGAACATGGATATTTTTCTTGCCTTATAAACGGGCAAACCTCTTTTGATTAACCAGCCGGAAAGATATCCTCCCAGGATACTTCCGAAACTCGCAACAACATATACAGTGGATACATGAATGGCAGAACTCGTAAGATTTAAATGATATGCTGTATTGAAATATGAAGGAATCCAGAAAAGATAAAACCACCATACCGGATCTGTCAGAAATTTTCCCAAAATAATTGCCCATGTTTGACGATAACTGAATAGGTCCGGCCAAATGATCTTTTTACCGGTTTCTGAAGTATTTTCTTTTGTAGAATCAGAATCGCTTTTTATATACGCAAGTTCAGCAGCTGATACTCTTTTCTGTCTGGATGGGATATCATACAACCACCACCAAAAAATTAACCATATAAAACCTAAAGCACCGGTCCAAAGAAAAGCCTCCCTCCAGCCAAATGAAGAATAAATCCAGGCGATAATGGGTGGCCCTGCAATGGCGGCTATATTCGTTCCACTATTAAAAATACCGGTTGCCAGCGCTCTATCCCTTTTTGGAAACCATTCCGCTACCGCCTTCACGGCAGCGGGGAAATTACCTCCTTCGCCCAGACCTAGAGCAATCCGGGCAAATGTAAATCCCAAAGTGGAAGAAGCGAGCGCATGAAACATCGCTGCCACGCTCCATATAATAATGGAAACAGCATATCCCAGACGGGTTCCGATCCAGTCAATCAAACCTCCAAATAATAAAAGTGCAATCGCATAAGCAGTGGAAAACGCCATGACGATCCGGCTATAATCCTTTTCAGACCAGTTGAAATCCTTTGCCAGACTATCTTTCAGCAAACCAATCACCTGGCGGTCCAGGTAATTAATTGTCGTTGCAAAAAAAAGGAGGGTAACCACCACCCACCGGAATTTTCCTATTGGATGCCGCATCGTTAAATGATTTTTACACTAAAGAAGATCTTATCGCGGCAATTTGTTTTAAGAGCACCCCCGTATTGGTTTTAATTATTTCAAAATCTTGATTCTCCATAAGAGAACTACTAATCAGACTGCTCCCTACTCCCACTGCGGAAACACCGGCTTTGAACCAGGATTCAAGATTTCCGCTATTTATTCCTCCTGTTGGCATAAATAATAAATCCGGGAATACTTCTTTAACTGAATGAACGAAACCGGGACCGACCGTGATGGCTGGAAATATTTTAACAAAGCCGAGGCCGGATTCCTGTGCCTGCATTAATTCTGTTGCTGTCATGCAACCCGGAATCCACAAAATATTTTTTTCCATACTGATTTTAGCCAGGCCTTTAAAATATCCGGGACTTACCAGGAAGTCAGCGCCATACGCCAGCGCTTTTAAAGCTGTTTTTGAATCCTGCACGGTTCCCAGGCCAAGTATCAAGTCAGGGTATTGTTTGCTGCATGCCTTTTTTAAACTTCTGAAATTTTTCAATGCCTCTTTGCCACGGTTAGTATATTCTACTACCCTAATGCCTGATGCATATAATGCTTCAGTTACCTGGATACTTGTTTTTTCGTCTGGATTAAAAAATAATGGGAGAACGCCCTGCTGAACAATGGCCTGAATAATTTTTTCTTTCTTATGCATATTCCTTTATTCTTGAACGAATGGTTTCCAGCCCCTGTCCCGTGGAGTCTCCCTTCTCAAAAAATTTTCCAAACCCTGCTGCTGTTGCAAATTGAATGATTTCATCCTCGTGCTGATTCGAATATAAACCGTAAATCAGTCCGGCCATAAAACAATCACCTGTACCTACTTTATCTATGATCTGTTGACTTCTGTATAAATATGAATCCGCCCATCGATGTGCAGAATACAAAGAAGCATAATAAATTATACCCCGTTCTCCTTCCTCAAAACGGAAAGTACAGGCCACAGTTTTTACACGCGCAAATCGTTTCAGAATCTTTACTGAAGTCTGATGAGCATGTTGAAGATAGACCGTTTTATCATTGGCCTGAATCATATGGGAATCCAACGGGATGCCCAGGAGATCATGGGCCGACCAGATATTTCCCATTACAACATCGCAATATGCCAGCAATTCAGACATCACATCATGCGGATTTCTTTGTCTCCACAATTTCGGACGGTGATTAAGATCGATGGAAATAGTAATATTTCTCCGGGAAGCGGCCTGAACAGCTTCGAGACAAACAGCAGCTACCGTTTCATTCAAAGCGGGACTTATGGCGCTGAAGTGAAACCAGGAAACATCATGCAGGATATGATCCCAATTAATCATTCCTGTTTTCAATTCTCCAAAAGAAGAATGGGCACGATCGTAAATGACAGATTGATTTTTCAGGTCCGTACCCTGCTTCAGATAGTAACTGCCTATGCGTTCACCTGAAAAGTTAATAGTATCTGTAAGAATCTTTCTTTCTTCCAGGGCAAGCAAAATATCTTTAGATAAATAATTTTCGGGAAGGGCCGTACAATAAGAAACAGGAAGGTTCCAATTGGCCAGCGCCGTTGCAACATTTAATTCGGCGCCTCCAAGAAAAACAGACAATTCATGCGATTTCAACCACCGACCTTCTCCCGCAGGCGAAAACCTGAGCAGGAGTTCGCCAAAACACAGAATTTTTCCCATGGCGATTAATTTATTAATATATCTTATTTGTCATTCCAGTCAAAAAAATGTTTCGCATTAAAATAACAGATATCCTTAATTATTTTACCCGTCCAGTTCATATCATGCGGTAATTCCCCTCTTTCTATTTCCTGACCGAATAACCCGCATATAATCCGTCTGAAATATTCATGCCTCGGATATGAAAGAAAACTTCGCGAATCTGTGATCATACCTACAAAGCGGCTGATCAGAGCCATATTCGATAACGCATTCAACTGATTCGTCATTCCTTCTTTCTGATCCATAAACCACCATGCTGAACCCCATTGAACTTTTCCCTGAACAGAACCGTCATTAAAGTTACCAATCATCGTGGCCATCATTTCATTATCGGCAGGATTATTATTATATAATATGGTTTTTGCCAAGCGGTTATTCTTATCCAGTGAATTCAGGAATGCAGAGAGGGCCCTCGCCTGTGGGAAATCGCCTATGGAATCCCAGCCGGTATCCGGGCCAAGGCCACTGAGCATCCGGCTATTATTATTACGCAATGCCCCCAGATGAAATTGGTGGACCCAGTTCTTCTCAAAATCCCATTCGGCAAATTGCAGGAGCAGGGCAGATTGAAATTTTTCGATTTCCAATCTGTCAGGCTTTTTGCCACTCAAGACTTTTTCAAATATGCTTTTCAATTCAGCGTCATTCCATTCCACCTCGTAAAATTTTTCAAGTCCATGATCCGAGAGGCGGCATCCCAAAGCATGAAAATAATCATGCCGGCTTTTTAAAGCATCCAGCAAAAATTGAAATGAAGTGATGGAAATATTCGTCGCACTGCCAAGTTTCTCAATCCAGTTTTTAAAAATGGAAGGATCTCCTATTGCCAATGCTTTATCAGGACGAAATGCAGGCAACACTTTTACATGTAACGACTGGCTTTCGATTTGCCGATGATATTCCAGGGAATCCGCCGGATCATCGGTTGTGCAAATTACTTCTACCTTCATCTTTTTCAGGAGAGCTTGAACCCTGAATTCTGATGTCTGTAATTTCTGATTGCAGTATTCATAAATCTCTTTTGCTGTACCCGCGTGAAGGATTTTATCTACTCCGAAATATCTTTGCAATTCGAGGTGCGTCCAATGATATAGTGGATTACGTAAGGTATAAGGAACGGTCTCTGACCATTTTAAAAACTTCTCCCAGTCATTTTTTTCACCGGTAATATAAGACTCATCAACGCCGTTGATGCGCATGGCACGCCATTTATAGTGATCTCCGAGCAACCAGATTTCAGTGAGGTTTTCGAAACGGTGATTTTCAGCAATCTCTTGCACCGGCAGATGGCAATGATAGTCGATAATAGGAAGTTCTGCGGCATACTCATGAAATAACCGCTTACCTGTTTTTGTATCCAATAAAAAATCCTGGTCAAGAAATTTTTTCATGAACTAAAATAATTAAAGCGATACACCTCTTTTCCAGGGAATAAAGTCGTCCTGATTAAGCAGCACCGCCTTTGGTGTTATTTCGCCACTGGCAACGCGAATGCAATAAGATAAAATTACCTCTCCCATTTCTTCCATTGTTTTTTCACCTTCGATGATGGATCCGGTATCAATATCAATAATATCCGGCATCCGGCTAGCGAGGGATGTATTGGATGAAATCTTAATCGTCGGACTAACCGGATTTCCGGTAGGCGTTCCTAGACCGGTTGTAAATAAAATCAGGGTAGCCCCTGAAGCAGCCTGACCTGTCGTTGCTTCCACATCATTTCCAGGAGTGCAAACCAGGCTAAGACCGGCCCTGGTAGCAGGTTCCGTGTAATCCAGTACATCAACAACGGGGGCATTGCCTCCTTTTTTCGCTGCACCCGCAGATTTCATGGCATCCGTGATCAGACCATCTCTGATATTTCCAGGTGAAGGATTCATTTGGAATCCTGATCCTGCACGTTGGGCAGAGGATTCATAATCCTTCATCAGTCCGATGAATTTTCTTGCGACTTTTTCATTTACAGAACGGTCAACCAGTTCCTGTTCCACACCGCAGAGTTCAGGAAATTCTGCCAGCAACACTTTGCCGCCCAATGCTACGAGAAGATCCGCGCAATATCCTACAGCAGGATTTGCGGTGATCCCACTGAATCCATCACTGCCGCCACATTTAACACCTATACAAAGTTTATCCAGGGTTGCGGGTTTTCTTTCATATTGATTAATCTTTATAAGTCCCTCAAAGGTTTTTCGGATCGCTTCCTGTATTAACTGTTCTTCGCTTTGTGATTGCTGCTGCTCAAAAACATATACCGGTTTGTCGAAGTCAGGGTTAAGGTTTTTGATACCATCCCTTAGTTCTGTTGTTTGCAGATGCTGACAACCCAGGCTCAGTACAGTTATGCCGCCTACATTCGGATGATTGGCATAAGCAGCAAGTAATTTTCCCAGTACAGTTGAATCCTGCCTGATACCACCACAACCCCCGTCGTGATTCAGGAAGCGTATGCCATCTACATTCTTAAAAACCCGGGAACGCTTATGTGCTGCCGATAAAGAAGGGATAGCCGGGTCCTCAGAATTTTTTCCCTCTTGCATAGCGATGATAAGCTCTCTTGTAAATGATTTATATTTTTCAGTTTCAGAATAGCCGAGTTCATCCTGTAAAACTTCTCTGATCACATCGAGGTTACGATTCTCGCAAAATACAGTTGGAATAAATAACCAATAGTTAGCTGTTCCAACCCTTCCATCCTTCCGGTGATAGCCTAAAAAATGTCTATCCCTGAACTTTGAGGTATCCGGTGGTGTCCACTGATACTTCGCGCCCCGATAATCATAGGCGCCTGTAGCGTGTTTCAGGTTTTCTGTGGAAACTCGACTGCCTGCGGTTACATCCTTTTCAGTTTTGCCTACAAGTACGCCGTACATGATCACATTTGTTCCTGATGGTTCGTCACGCAAATAAAATTTATGTTTGGCCGGGATATTTTCCTTTAACGTGTATTGGACACCGTTATATTCAACGGTTTCCCCGGCCTGTAAATTTTTCAGGGCCACCATGATAGTATCGGAAGGATTTATTTTCAGAACACTGTTCTTCATATGTAAGAAATTTCCAGCTTTGCCTCTCTAACCCAAATTTACGGAAGCAAACCCCATAGTTTTAAAAACTATATTTGCGGAGGCTTCTGACGAATAATTCATATGAAATTACAAGTATCCCTGTTGTTTTTTTTATACTTTATTTCACAAAATATCTGTGCACAGGATTCGCTGACCGGTATCAGGCTGGATCAGGAAGGATTTTATCCGAAAGCACCTAAAGTTGCAATTCTTGCAGGAAAATTCGATAAATCTTCCGTTTACTTACAGTATAAAACTTCATTTTATGTGATCCGGGAGAAAAATTCGGACACGGTTTTCAGGGGCGAACTTTCAGCAATCAGGAAATCAAATAATTCTTCTCTGCAAACCAGGACGGCTGATTTCAGTTCTCTTATAATTTTTAAATATACGGGCTGCCTGGGCAGCAACCGCAGCCAGATCCAGCGTTGCTGCTGTTCCTTTCTGAACGACATACCTCAG
>Ga0207001_1051_pt1 | contig 15628 bp, 15 predicted proteins | sample Alteio_BWMinCont_91_FD_153481 | JGI IMG/M metagenome (GOLD analysis project Ga0207001, IMG submission 153481) | Enriched cells from forest soil in Barre Woods Harvard Forest LTER site, Petersham, Massachusetts, United States -... | ecosystem: Environmental > Terrestrial > Soil > Temperate forest >... | reverse complement strand
ACAAATGTTGATTCGAGGATAATTGATGATTAAAATCAACCAATTCACGGTAAGAACTTCCAAGATTCTTTGATGATGCCTCAGAATTTGCTATAGCCTTTTGATAATGACTGCTCGAAAGTTGTGACAATTGAGCTGTTTTAGATGCTGCTGCATTAATCGATACTGGTATATTAGAAGTACCAACATTTAAAACTTGCTGCCCGTCAGCCGTCGTCAGTAAATCAGTTCTTCCATCTGATTGATGGAAAGATCCTGCTCTATAACTCGCAGCATAGCTATGATTTAACATACTCACATTAGAAATCTGACGATTTCCTTCCTGAATATTACCAAAGCTATAGTTTCCTGTTACAGCATCATTGGCTGTTTGACTACCTGCACTTTGTGAGACTTGGCTTAAATTAGTAGCAAGATGAACAAATGAACCGACCCCTCTCACCAATGCAATGCAAAGGAAAGGGATGCTCATTGCAAGATATCCGGCCATAGCTGCAATATCTGCATTGATATTCGCTAAACCAACACTGCTGGCAATCGTAACACCTGTCTTATTGGATATAGAAAGGGCTGCAATTGATTTACTGCGAGCTGCCATCGTCATAATGTAGTTTAAAACTGCATATAGCGGCGGCCACATTTGAAGCCAAAGTAATATTTGCATCCATGAAGTTAAAAAGCGCCAACCCATGGGCAAAAGCGATAAAGGAATAATAAACAAGAACATTGCATAGGCAATAGCTTCAAGGGTTGATTTCATTGTTGGCAGCATTTCAGCTGCCATTGCACCTATCGTTTCATAAGTACTCCTCTGTTGCAGGTATGCCCTTCGTACTGCAAAATTTGGGGAATTCCCCACAGCAACAGATTTTTGCTCGAGACCATCAACGACGGCATAAATCATTATGTTCTGTTTTAGAATTTCTGCCGCTGATTGTCCCATATCTCCCAGATGTCCATAAGCAATGGGCAGATATTTTAATAGCTCCTTCCTAGCATCTATTATGTTTCCAAATATTTTTTGGCCGAAAATGCTACCACAGCGGTTTAATTCTCCTCCCCATTGTCTGTTAAATAGTTCAACGCCTCTTATACAGGTAACTATTTCGGGTCTATTTTGTTGTTGCCCTTCAGCACGAGGTTCCCTCCATAAGAATGATCGCGCAGGGGAAGCGTTGCTTGTTACAAGCTCCCAAATATTAGGGCTATTCCGTAAATCATCTATGGTGTATTTTTTCCCCAGTAAAGCATCATAAACTACGCATTGACCCACGAATTGACGCATATTTTCTGCCAAATCTTCATTAGTAATATGGAATGTTTTTGCTTGCTGAATAAGATATGAACCAAAGAGCGTACCTGTTTTTTGATATTTTAAATCATCAGGCAACACAAAGATTTTTTCAATTTGTTCTGTGACCACATAACCGAATCGAGAAATATAACTTGATACCATGGCTAAACCATAAGGAACATGATCTACTTTTTCATGATATCGACTTACCGGGTCGATGATCCAAACCGTTGCCTGAGGAACAAATAATACTTGCATGATAGCAGAAATTGGAATAATCCATCCCACAAATGCCCTCATATAATTACCGTAGATCGCATAAATAATCGCAAATACTGACCCTATTAGTAGCCCAATACGAATTAATGGAACAAACAATGAACCAGAATGCGAGTTTAAACACATTGCAATGGCATTAAAAACACCTTTTAAGATCTCCCCATTGCCAAAACTATAAATTTGATATTCCATGCCTTATCCCTCACAACCAATTATTTTCATTAGCCACATTCCCCAACATGACATGTAATTGCTTTTCTATTATTTGGGTCGCTTGAATAAACGACAAAACGCTATCCATATGTTGAAAGGCACTGTTTCTTCTTATGGTAATTCGTTCTCTTGCCACTCTTAGGGATTTTAAAAACCGTTCGATATTGGAATCATCAACCTGGACCGACTTTAGTTGCACCACGCTATCATGGACGATATCAATCACTTCTAAGATATATTTATAAAGGACATCTAACGCAATTAAGTCGCCATATTGATGAATATCTAAAGGTGCTGCTCCTTTACGGTAAGCTGTAATAACATTGAGCATCTTATAAATGGGAAGGCGAGTTGAATTTAAGAAGTCTTTTTCGGCAGACGAAAGTTCTTCATCATTATAGATTTTATTTACTAAGGATTGTAATGTATTGTGTACTCTTCTTAGCAGTGCATGATCTTCAGAAATACCACCTGTTCTTAAGACCGGACTTAAGCATTTTGCGTCATTACAAACATATATGGGTGTTTCCCCACCATTCAGTAACCCATTAAGAACATTTTCTTTATCGGCATATCCAGGCAAAGTAATAACTTCGAGTCCATCGCCATTTTTTCTTGAAATGATAGAACCTACCAAAGTCATAAATAACTGAGCCAACTGGGTGTCTTCACTTAAAAAGCGATTGGTTTGCAATGCCTTCCAAGTAAGATTAAATTCCCCTACCAGCATGTCTTTATAACGGGCATCCCCTCCTTTTTCGCGAAAGACTTTATCCCGATCACCTTTAGCACCACACCCTTGTCTAGCAGCAGCCCAGTCACTAAATGCCCCAAGCTCTGAGCCCATGGCCTGGCATAGATGTTTGCTAGATTGGTCTGATTTTGGCCAAAGACCTCCGAGCATAGTGGCCGCAGTTTCACAGCTATTGATATTAGTGCTGTTAATCTTTGTCGCTAAGGCGTTTAATTCATTTAAGATGTTATAGACCTGAGGGCTTACTGTTTGTACCGCCAACATAAATCCATAACTGGCGGCACTCGAACCGACATTCCTTAACATTTTGACTAATTCTTCAGAACGGATGTGCGAAAACCCGCCGGCCCAAGCATCTATTCCACCACAGCCACCTCGAAATCCCGGCATTTGCAAGGTGGCAATTTGGGCATTTTGTATTGCATTTCTAGCTACAATACTGCCACCGGTATAATATCCCGCAGATTGATCTTTAAAAACACCAGGGGTGCTTGTATTGGTTGAAATACCTGCACCATCAAAAAAACGCTTTAAATCTGAGCTAATATCAGCCGTGGATTGACTCGAATGAAGAGCCAACAAGAAAAGCAAAGCAATTGATTTCTTCATTTTTTGACTCCTTTAGTAACGTCAAGCAGCATAATTCTGGTTTCGATCTCATCTAGAGATGCCATTCCATAAGCAATCGGAATGACATCTTCTGTATTTGGGTTCACTGCAAAAAGGGAAGGAAACACATCAATTTTCCACTTATTGATGATCCCGTTATTCTCGAGTGGTCTAGGAAACTCTTTTAAATTGCCACCATCTGCTGTAATAGGAATGACTTCCCAGTTATAAACTTTTGAAAACAACTGAACTATGGGAGCAAATTCCTGACAATAGCGACACTGGCTGTCAAAAAAGAAAAATAATCCATATTCATTTGAAAGATTTTGAATAATTTCAGTTGTATTCTGTTTCTTTTGATCAAAATAAAGATGTCTTGATTTATGGTTAACTGGCGTAATGAGGGTATGATCTAGATGGGGTGTATTGTATAGAACATTCATCCACATCTCGGAAAAATTCTCAGCTCTATCCATCATGTCTTTTTGTAATTCCTGATAAGATTTAACATTCTTGAAGCTGGGTTCAACCCAAGCAGTATGCAATCTATTTTCAAGTTCTTTTTTATACTCATTAACCAATTCCGATGCCGTTTGTTTTTCGCCTATAGTTTTATTTGTTCCATGTGGAACTTCTATTTGTTCAAATTCGGGATTTTGATACCAATGCCAACCCGTCTTATTTTCATCAAAAAAACTGGCTTCCGCTACAAAACTGAGTAGACAATTTGCAATAATGAATGATTTAAAAATTTTTATCTTTGTCATTCACTGCTCCTGTTTTTGGACTCACACTGCCATCTTTCACGCCACTTTCCATTTTTTTCATATTGTCCTGTATGCGTTCAGTTGTTTTTTGTTGAACAGCCTCTAAATTCGGTGTACGATATTTCTGCATTAATTCTTCAAATAATTCTCGCATGTCGATTTTCGAAAAATCTATTCTTGATAATTCTTCCACTGTAAATCCACGACAATTAGGATTTTCAGCACTTCCCCAATCTAAACCAATTTGCGGTCTACCTTGCTCCTGAAGCAATCTAGAAAATTTGGTTCCAAAACAACAAAAAGTTGTTTTTTTCCTAATACAGACTCCTAATAATTTTTCCGCACAATAAGTTCCAATAAAACGGCAAAGACTTTTTTCTCTCATTTTCGCTAATTGTTTTTCTTGCTCTGAACAAGATGAGAGATGAAGGGACACTCCCCATCCCTTCATACCCCCACAACAATCTTTAAAATCGACACAATTGCGGTTACATTGTTGATTGCAACCCTTGAAAATCTCAAAAGCTCCTAATGATTGTTGAGCTCTAATGTCATCTTGAATTTCTTTCAACATTGCCAAACGAGAGATGACATCTAACATCTCTCCATTTGCTTGATAGGAAGCATCCTGGCAATTTCCTGTCAAACAGAACAAATTAGAAACGTGCGTAGTGGGTCTTTGTATCCTATCAGGCGGGCATTCATAAGTTTGCTCGAATATCCAACAACGTCCTTGTTTTTGCTCTTTACATTTTGAAGAAACTTGATGGCATCCTTGAGTTCTTAAGGCAGAGCAATCATCTTTAATCATTTTACAATGATAACGTTGTCGATATTGCCAACAATCCTTATAAACTTTATATCCATTAATAGTACGAGTTTCTGGACCTTGGGTACAAACCTTTTCACCATAACGACATAAACCTTGATTGACCATTTCCTCTAAGCTATCGCAATAAGAGATCCATTGATCAGTTCCTTCCCCCTCATAGGTGTCATGTTCAAACTCAATGGATATACGAGAAACAGGATTGCAGCTTTGCCCAAATTTATCATGAACCGTTTCGCGATTCATATTGACTACACTTCTTAACCAATATCTTTGAACGCGCAGGCAATCCATGTTGTATTTAGCACCAGTGGATGCATCCACTGCCTGAAAAGTTGGGCAAACATTTTGCCTAAAAGTTGTGGGATCAATATTATAATCACGAGTTGAAACCGGCAAATGACCGATCCCATCTTTAAAACATCCTGCATTTCTGACTAAATCAGCATAGTTTATCGTTAAAGTAAGTCGTTTAAGAGGAACTTGGGGGATTACAGATCTATCTTGAAAGCATTCGTAGGTGACATCTTCCCCACCTTCTTCGCAAGTAAGGATTTTCGGAACATCTTTTTCTATCTTTGTGCCAACTTCTTTTATATCAAGGGAGTTTTCCATAGATTTATTGTCTGGTTGCGAAAACAAGGGATCTGTTTTTGGATCTAGTTTATACCTAGCCCTCTGTTCCGAGCTTTCAAACATTGTTTTAGCAGCTTGCGAGCTTTTTAATTCGTTATTAATGGCTCCTTGAAAATTTCCACTGCTATCTAAGGCGGTTTGGCTGGGATTATCTGTTTCAAATCCTGGAACCACATCTTTATCTATCTTACTCTGAGTGCTTTGAATGGCAGTATTTTTTTGTCCTTCTGCAAAAGCAGTTCCTTGTTGGTGAGCAGCATCCATCGAACCTCTCGCAACATTGGTAACTAGACAAAGCATAAATAGAGACCATTTTTTCATGATTCTTCCTCAAATTTACTTTGCACATAGGATAAAGATATATTCCCTTTTATTTGCAATGGCTCTTTTTTATCCATTGCAACAAATGTGGGAACCACTTTAATTTCATGTTCCTCAAATAAATTTGGATTAATTTGGGCTGATATCTCTAAATCCCTAAACGCCTCAGCAGTTTCTTTAAAGCTATTATTTTTAAGACCTCGCACAATGAGAGGCAAATTTTGTTGTTCTGCCTCTTTATATAAGCTTTTTAAGCTTTCTTTTGGCATCGATAAAGAAACAAATATAAGAATGGGGTTGTTAGTCTTATTTGTTCCCTCCTGAACAGTTTGATCTGATCCCTTTAAACAGGTTTGATTTTCCTCTTTTGCCGCTTCTGCAAAAAAATTATGAATTTGAGATTCAGCATTTTCTTTCAATTGATGCGCATCATCCAAATAAACATCCTTCTGACATTGATTTTGATCAAGCCATTCTGTAACCGTGTTTACATTTTCAGATGCAAATATTGGCGACATTAAAAATGTTGAAACCAATAACGTCATAATAAACAGCACGAGCGTTTTCTCCATATTAAATAGCCGAAATCTTCACCTTTATAAGGGAATTCTTTACCAGAACCCCAAAGCATTTCAGAGCGGCCTAGGGGTTGACAGCCTTTCGTTGAAGGTATTGGGTACACCATTTGGGTTTTATATTGAGTTTTTCGAATGATAGGCATAGGATATTTACTACAAAATGCCTCTTTTCCCATATAGCCCCACAACAAAAACTCACGATGGAGTTTAGCTATCATTCTTTGCGTAGCTAATAGACTTCCTTGGACCCCACCTACGTGGGCGCTAATGCTCCCTGAGAATGGATAGAGGCTTCCTTGACATCCACCACACCAAAAAAGCGCATCCAAAGAAAATCCACTTGAAGCAGCAACACAATCAGCTGCACAAGCTGCTTGTGCAATGGGGTTGGCAAAGAGAATTGCTTCGGGATTTATAATAAAGCTGGTTTCGTCGTCATTCCAAAAAGGATCTAATTCTGTTAGATAGGCAATATCAAAGCCATTCTTTTCTATACAGATGAAATCGACTAACAGTTCTAGCCAATAGATGACTGGATACACATACCAATGGACTTGATAAAAGCTATGCTTTAAAGCTCTGTTGTTCCCGGATCCCCTAGCAACACTGCCAGATCCCTTAGCTTCACCTCCCTGGTTGGCTATCTTGATGCCACCCATGTTGACCAAACAATATGGGGTTCGGGTCACATCCACCAAACGCACTGGTTCCCAAAATGAAATTGGGATCCCAGGAACAGGAAATGGTATGGGAGGTCTAGGACAAGCACAAATTAGAGTGTGGGGATTAGGAGTATCTTCCCTCCCGCCCGTCACGTTTATTCCGCCAATGGTAATGGGGAAGAGGCAACTCCAACATATGTCGGTAATAGGGTTTACAAATTTACCCTGGCAACCCGCTTCAGCTTCGATGCCACCTAAAGCAAAGAACAATACTATAATAGAAGACGATATATAGAATCGCTTTAATCGCTTCATTGTTCTTCCTCTAAGAGTATTTCTGAAATGACAAGCTTCTTACCTTCTTGATCTACCCGAGCAGGAATCTGTTTAATGCCAAGTTTCTTAACAATACTGCCACCCTGATCAAAAAATACGGTTATATTATGAGTTTTAATAAGATTGAATGGTGAGCCTTTAACTAAAATGATTTTAGGATCAAGACTTTTCTGGTTCTTAGCCCAATTCACTTGTTCTAAATCATCCCCATCAATAATAAAAAGAGGGCGTTTCAATTGATGTGTCTCTAAAGGATTAATAATAGTTCCCGCTTTGTGAAACACTCTACCCTTATGATCTTTTAAATCATAAGGGACAGTGATAGAGGGATCATAATAAATTTTTCTCGCATTTCTCGTTTTAATGATGCCTTCTACAGCCACAGGTCGCTCTATACCTTTTACGACCCTGTCGACAATAGTTTTTTGATGTTTTTCTAATTCGCCCGCTGATTGTAACTGTATTAATTTACCTTGAATGAACGATAATAAATTCTCTTCTACAATAGGAAAGGTTTCGCCAAAAGTCCCTAGATCCTTTGCCGAGAGTGCTGCACTGTATAATAAGATTAACCATAATTTCTTTTGCATAGTTACAATAACGGGATCACTTTTCTTTCCAAAATTGCTACTGGAACCAAACCAAGCTCCTGATAACGAGAATCAAAACTAGATGTATGATCTGAATAAACAAAAACATACCCTTTTGGTATCACCTGGCTTTTAATAGGAGTAAGGGTTCGTTTGTCCTTTGATGTTGATTTTATAAACCCGACTTTATGCTGATTGACCCATAAACACTTCTCTTTGTCATACCAAACTTTATCTCCTTCCACCCCTACGATTTGTTTAATGATTTTTTTACCATACCATTTGCTATACAAAAGAGTATGGTCTTTTAAACCCGGCTTACAAAAAGTAAAATGAAGAAAATAATGTTTAGGAAGCGAATCAGTTTCGCTAATAATAATCTGTGTATAAAGAGATAATAAAAAAATAAATCCAACGCCAAAGAAAAAACCCAGACTGCCCATAATTATGTTCTTGGGATTGTTGAGTATTTTTCGAATATTATAAGATCTATTCATGGGATCCTTCTTCAAGCCCTTTAATAATACTTTCTGTATAATCCGGTATATTTCCAGACAAAACAGCCCCTTTAGCAAACAATATCACCTTCTTATTTCGAGTAAAGTTTTGAATATTTCCACGAATACTTTCTATTAAAGCCTGAAGTTTCTCAGGCGGCACGTCACCTTTAGGATAAATTGAGGCTAGCTTTTGCGCTTCAGCACTAATAAGTTTTTGAACATCAATTGTTCCAAATTCATTAGACTTCATTAGAAAACTGAAATTAAACATAATTGATATAAGAAACATTATCATTAATGGTATTATCCATTGTAACTTAATGTTTATAATCATTACTAAGTACTCCTTGTTTCAAGAATATGTTCCAAAGCTTGTTGTAAAGTGAACCCTTTTTCACGCAACGATTGAACCATCGCATAATCTTTTGCCTTTGTTGAATATAAAAGTTGAGAGTAGGGATCGAGCAAGAGGCGTCCAATCGCGTAACCTGAAGAACCATAAATCATCACTTCCGCATATTGACCTTGTTTGGTCTTCACAGATTTAAGTTGAGTCTCCATCAGTGGTGTTAAGGAGATGCGATTACTTTTCTTGAGTTGTTCAATAGATTCAGTTTTTTGAGATAACAAACACATCCAGTCACTATTATCAAATGCAGCCTGGGCCCCTGTGTTTACGAAGAAATCATTGATACTTTGAGTACCCACAACAAGCGATCCATTATATTTTCGGAGCCTTCGGGCCAAGGTTTCAATAAATACACCCCCTTGAGAGCCTCTCAATAAATCCCATGCCTCATCAAAGACAATGTTAAAAGGGGTCTGTCGATCGCCTAAAAACATTCTATTCGTAATGTTAATAATCATCATTTGAACAACGACTGATTGTAAATCTTTGCGCTCTTTAAGTTCTTCTAATTCAATAACAACCAAGGTGTTTTCTAAATTCACCGTGGAAGGTCCGTTAAAGAATTTTCCGTAGGCTCCTTGTTCTGTATAAGGAAACAACATGGTCCCTAAATCTTGAGCTTTTTTGTCTTCATGGTTTAAAAGAAATTTGGCAATATCAGAAATAGTCGAATTGTTCTTATGATTTTTCCAAGTCTCAAGCATTGCTTGTTCTAATAATGCAGCCTCCATGTCGTCTACTCCTCGAGTAGGAGCAGCCATCAACATTAATACGGGCTTTAACATGGATAAGCCATCCTGTGCAGCATCACTGTCATTAACTGGTAAAGTGCTAAAGGGGTTAAGGCAAAGTGCAGTTTTGGTTTTAAATTCTATAAATTGCCCACCCAGTAAAAAGCAAGTTTTTTCAAAACTCCTACCCACATCTAAAACAAATACTTTTCCGCCTAATCCTAACGTTGTAGTCATTAGCTCCTGCATAAAAACGGATTTCCCAGATCCCGATCGTCCAACAACGCAGACGTTATAATTTCCAGTATTATTATCAAAAGGGTACCAAGTCATGATTTGGCCCCGCCGACCGCCAAAAATCATACCAGGCGTAGGCGTGCCACGCCATTCACCCTGCAAAGGCAAAAGGTTGGCCGCTTCAGTAGACAGAGTAGTTTTCATTTTCTTAAAATAAAGAAGAGATTTGATTCTATCTTCCGACCACATCATGGGAAACGAGCCAATGAAAATTGGCAAATGAAGAAGATTATTTGCTTGCAGTTGCCACTCTTTACTTCGATATAAATTAAGTAAAATCTGCTCTGCCATTGGCATGGTTTCTTCTTTTGCAAATAATATTACATTCAATTGGGTTTGAAAGATCCTTTCCCCTTTACCTATCATTTGACGAATGAACTTTAACTCTTCAGCCTCTTCTTGGATAGCGGGCAAGAATTTCCCTAATGGAGAATTTGCCTGACGTTCGACGTAAGTCGCTTTTGCAATGACTTTGGCTTTAGGCTTTTCTTGCTTAGGAATGTGTATCCCATAGTGAATAATAAACGGACAGGGAATTTGGGCATTATCTCTATCTTCATCACCAATTAATTGGCCCATGGCATGCAATGACCAAATCTGAGGGGATTGTATGGCTTGATAGGTACGGACTTTAATAGCCCCAAACTGTAATGATAAATCCTTTTGATTGACTAAAAGATTCGTTTCTGGATTTTGTAATTGGCTGGAAATTTTTTGAGACTGATCCCATCTTCTTGTAAAGGGATTTAAATTATTGGCGTCCATATTCAAGATCCGACTGACTGTATTAATAAGCTCTGTCGCTCCCCAAACAAAAACAGGCAGACCTAACATCTCGAGAGTCGTTTTTAATTGATTTTGTAATTGCATAATACTTTCTAAAATTACTGGGTTTGTTCCCACATTTTTTTGTGAATAGGACAAGAAGCATCTAAAATTACGTAAACAATAAGGGCTGTAGGGGGAATGAAAAGCCATTTGTTTCAAATAAGAGGTTCTTCTCTCAGCCAAATTCTTCATCATTTCGCTTTTGCGTACTCCCTTCCATTGATCACAAAGTTCTTCGATATAAGGATCTGCCCACAAAATGACCTGCAAGCTACTTTGCTCGGGTAAGGTATTCTGAAATAGTCCATCCACTTCTTTTTGCATTTCTTCCGAGGCACCCACTAATGTTGGTGTTTCCAATACAAAACCAACACTATCCCCATTAAAAAACAACCGATGTTTTTCATCAAAGGTTTCATAGGGAAATAAGTCTGTAATTCTGGGGTACTTCTCCAGAAATTTTGATATTTCCTCTAAATAATGTGATCGACAGCTATCAAACTGTTTTTCACCCAGTAAGCCCATCAATTTTTCGCCTATCTTTGATAACATTTAACTTTTCTCTAATAATTGCCAATATCCGGGTTTCATAACGGTATGGACCACTGATGCCTCATGGAAATTACCTTGTTCATCTTGGAAAGGCGCAATCCAAACCCTAAGATGTTCTTCTTGTACTCTCTGAATCATGCCCTTGTCACTCATCGTGATAGGCTTTGAAGATTGGCTAACAGATGCATGCAGAGGTTCTGGAAGTGTTTTATCTTCAACAGAACTTCTCAATTGGCCTTTATTGACCATATGATTCACCTCGCTGATAGATTTACAGCCCACTCCTTTTTCATATTTGCAATCAAAATCCTTTGAGTAAATTGAACAAGCTGATATGTTGGTAACTAGAACCAAAATAAAAACAATCTTTAAACACTCATTGATTCTTTTCATAAAACTATTTTCCTCCTCCGTTTGGCGACCATGGACTTTGTGATTTACTTTCATCGACCGTTTGAACTTGTTGAAAACGTCTTTGATCGTTTGTTCGACTCAATGCTTGGCGCAATACGCTGTCAGTAAAATCCGTGCCTTGTGTGAACACAATATCTGCTCTACGTCCAGCGGCTACCTGTATTACAGGCTGTAATTGTTCAGCTCGTTTAATATAAAATTCTGCATATTTATCCAAAGCTCCCCCCGCACCATTGCCAGCACTCTGTTTTAATACTTCTTGAGCGGTTAAAGGATTTGTTTGAGTTAAACCTGTTGTCGGTGAAAAAATCATAGGTTTATTTGATTGTCCAAGAAAGTTCCCTATGCTACTGAAAAAACCACCTACCATAGCATTCCGTAGGCTTTCAGTTGAACGATCTACTAATCGACCCCTTAAACCTGCCCGGCCATCTTCTCCTGCAACATACCCTTGAACATTCATTTCTAAAACCTCTCCAGTCTTCCTCTCGACACAGGTTAACTTTTCCAAGCGCATGAAGACTCGTTCACTAGAGAGATCCCCATAACAAGCTGCTAAGGCATGACAATCTTCTAAATCTGAACGAAATTTGCGAGGGAGCGTACCAGGACTAATTAAACGAAGTAATACTGGCCTTGGATCACTTGACGACTGTATTGAAGTACTAGCGTCAACACCCCCCAATAAAATCACTTTAGCGAATGCGCCGGCAGGAATAGTGTTATCGGTGGTTTTTAATAACCTAGATCCGCGGCTTTGATATAAACTAATACTTATTTTTTGTAAGGCATTCGATCGAAAATAGGCAGCCTTTTCACCCTCCTTTGGTTTTTCACAAGTATGACAATCTTTCACTGTTGGTAGAGAAGGTAGTATGTTCGTACTTGATAAAGAGCTTTGGCTGCTAGAAAGCTCTTGCCTTAAACTACTCACATCACCTACCGAGCCATTTGCATTAAACTGGTTGCCAAGCGGGGTAGCTGCTGTTTTAAGTATTTTATCCAATGTCCCTTCTATAGCCTCTAAACGCTTATGGGTTAAATCAGCCTCAGCGGTAAACTTATGGACCCAAACCTCTTGTGGGTTAATTCTACTTGTTCCTGTTGTAATCGATTTTTTAGGACCTTTCTTTTCCTCGGGTGGTTGATTATTGATGACCAGCGTTAAAAGAAAAAGAATAATAATCCCTAAGACTGTGACAGATCCCCACAGCAACTGAGTTTGTTTCGCTTTAATTTTAGATAGCATCTTTATAATCTCGTTAAAACATACGCAAAAGTTTTTTTACCGTTCTTTACTATTCGATCTTGCAAACATATAGCAAAGTCACCAGGTTGATAGAATAAACGCTCATGAAGCTCTACATTCTTACTTGTATTTTTTATTGACCAAACTGAAATTAAATAAGGGCCAGACTGATAAGCTTTTATATAGTTTGTTTTGTATCCGGATGTTGAACGCCTGGCAGGTACTGCTTTATTGTAAACAGTGAGTTCTCCTGCTACTGCCTGCTTCATCATCTGTACAAATTGCTCTTTAGAAGATATGCTTTCAGCATGCGGATTAGTTGGTAGCACACTCTCAAAATTAGAATAAGAATTTTTTGACTGTGTAGAATTTAAATTCTTTAAAACAATAGTAGACGCCGCAGTATCGGAAGGATTTAATGTGAGATCCTGGGTAACACCGTTTTCAGTAATGATTGTCAATGATAAAGGTTTAGAACCATTCTCAGCTGTCGGCTTTATAAAAACTTGTCCTGTTTGATCATCTGTTTGAGTAACAAATGTTCCTTCATCCCCAAAAATATTAGTGATCCTATCATTTGTGACGGCTATTCGATTCATTATATCTAAGGCTATGGTAGCCTCTAAGCGTTTACCCTCAACAACTATTAGAGTTTGGGTATTGCAAAATGCCAGTCCCCAAGATAACGAGCTAAAAATTAAAAATGCTATTCTGAAATAATATTTTACATTAAGACGTTTCATTTACGTTTTCCTTATCCGATTTAACCATTTTGAAAGATTGGAGAAACAAACGACCTAATCGCTGTTCAAATATCAATCGATAGGTTTCTCTCGATTGAGATATTTTTTGAGTAGAGACATAACTCGTTAAATCTCCAGTGACATCTGCTGTTAAAGAATCTGCTGAAAGCTGAATTTCATGAGGCATAAAGTGTAAACTTAATTGTTGTTGCTTCAGTCTTTTCTCGTCCTCTAACAGCTTTGTCTTGAAAGCTCCATAAGCTTTCGGAGATATATATCGAAGTAACACCTCACCTTGCGGAATAATATTCGATTCAGTGATATCTAATATCAAATGACAAAAGAACAATGACATTTCCTCCAAATAGCTGGGTGAGAATCGATTACCCTCCACCCAATAACTTTGTTTACCGTCGGGTGGTGATACAATAATTCGTTCCTTTTTTAAAAATAGAAATAAGGTTTGTAAAAGTAGAACAAGTAGAAGCAACATGCTTAAACCAACAAGTGCATTTCTTTGAACGTTGATATGGGATAATCTTTTTTGATAAAGAGAAAATTTCATAATAACAAGTCACCCAATGTATTCTCTAAGATAGGAAGCCGGTAACGTTTTAAAACGACCATCCGTGGGTAAATACCAGTATTTAACAGCATGGAATTGGCCCTTTCCAAATTTTTGCTGATATTTTTTGTAGCCATAAAAATAAAGAATGCTTGCGATTAGTCCAAGAGACAACTGTTCTAGAATTAAACCTAGAAAAAATGGACCAATCATCATTAAAATCTCAGGAACCGTCCATAATAAAAGTCTTAAGGGTGTGTCTACATAATTTAAGATCACGTGCCGATTCATAGACATGATTCAGTCCTCAAATTAAAGCGCCATCGGCACCATCACCTAACCATTTATCAATAAAATGAATTCCTACACTTAGACCCGCTCCAATGCCAAAAGGCATTAAATTTAATCGGAAAATTGAAATAATGAGTCCAACTGCTGCGCTAATAATTTTTACTGCCATCATCCAACCACCAAATAGTTCTTTTTTTAATTCCTTGATGGGTTCTTGTAATTTTGCAATAGTCACCGCAAATACAGGCTCTGTCACAAAACAGAACGCGAATGCAAAAGCTATCGTCAAATAAAATAATTTTTTTACAACACTAAACTCCATTCCACATATCCTATTTTTCATCGATTGCTCCATTGCTCTTTAAAATTCACTGTTCATTTCCAAATCAAAAACCAATGAAGTAATTTTTAACCATCGCAACAAGTTTGGATATTACCCAGAGGGTTATTTTTATATACTTTGCAAAAATTTTTAAATTTGATGAAAAAACTTTCTTCGTTCCAGTTCGAATTTGACAGATCGATCTTCTTTCCCTATTCCATATTCCCTTCCATATTCCCTTCCCCTTCGGAATTCCCAGGGCGCGTGCACGACATGTTTTTCACGGGTGCCTCACGCGTTAAGAATGTGAGAAGAACCTGTTTATAATTTATTGTTTATATTGATTTTTTTAAATGAAAAGTTGAAAATCTTGCAAAAGATAAAATTTTTATCGTAATTTATTGAAAATCGTGAGTCGATATGTGTGATGTAATGAAGTGTCATCAATGAGCTATTTTTGTCTTCCGAAAACCACAAAAGAATCACACGTAAGCTACGCGTCAATCACGCGTGCATTACTGGATCTTTGAAAGCACAGCAGGGGAATAAGATCCAGAAGATTCACTATTTGGATCCTAAACCAGAAAAATCTTTCAATGCAATTTGAAATAATGCCACAAATAACTGAAAACAATTTCTGATCTATTATTCGACATGGACAAGTGTAGAAGGACCTGAATCCAATTCAGGTCGAAAATCAACTGAAAGCTCCATCAAGAGATTCACGAAAAGATTAGTTGACTACCGAACAAAGATAACCTATCAGTGATCGCTGAATGGTACACGGCACCTATTTTTATGAGTTGAAGGTTTATGGGTATTTTCATCTTAAGTTATAAACGAATCTTAAGTTTACATC
>Ga0207001_1050_pt1 | contig 15792 bp, 14 predicted proteins | sample Alteio_BWMinCont_91_FD_153481 | JGI IMG/M metagenome (GOLD analysis project Ga0207001, IMG submission 153481) | Enriched cells from forest soil in Barre Woods Harvard Forest LTER site, Petersham, Massachusetts, United States -... | ecosystem: Environmental > Terrestrial > Soil > Temperate forest >... | reverse complement strand
ATGGTAAAGTTTTTATATGTCGGTTAATGAATATTCCATATACTTTATTTTATACTTATCTCCTTCCGCTTCCCGAGGTAGGCGCTGCGCGTTGTTGAGTAGGCCGCTGACTCGGAGCCGCCTGCCTTGACTGATTAAAATTGTTTGTTTTGTTATTCCCTCTGTCCTGAATCTGTTGTTGCTGGTTCAGTTTATTTATTTCTCCCTGCCGGTTTTGATTCACATTCTGCCAGCTGTTTCCATTATTTTGTTGCCAGTTATTTCCGTTTTTCTGATAAACATTTCCCTGTTTGTCCGTCTGAATATTATTATTCGAAACTGCTGGCCTTGTGGATGGCAAACTATTATTGGGGTTCCCAGTCGCAGGTTGTGTTGAAGGCAGCCTGTTATTCGGATTACCAGTTGCAGGCATCGTAGATGGCCTTGTCGAAGGCATTGGACGAACTACATCATTCGTACTTACACCTTTATTATTCCTGTAAATATTATTGTTGATCGTTACATTATTATTGTATCCTCCTCTGTTATATGGTGTAGCAACAGGAGGCCTGTAACCGTGAGGCGGATAATACGGCGGACGATAATAAGGAGGATAACCCGGGGGACGATAGTAAGGTGGTCTGTACATCGGTGGCCCCCAATAGCCGCCATGGTATCCGCCTCTGTAGACACTATAATTAAACCAGCCGGCGCTATAATGAAATCCTACACTCCATCCATAATATGGATTATAATGCATACTAAATCCATAGGTAACCGGTTTTGGATAATAGTAAGGTCCATACCATGGATTATAATAAAAACCAGTACCGTAAATAACTGTAGGCCCGTACACATAACATCCCATATAACCCGGCGTATAGCCTACATATACGTACTGCGGTGTTGTTTCATAAACATATACATATTTGACATTGTACACTGGGGCGCTCGGGGGAATTTTATTTACATCAGGAGGTCTTGAAACTGAAACAGTCCAGGGACCTTTCGGGCTGATGGCTTCAAACCATATTCCGTTATCGACGCAGAAATATGTTTTACCTGATAATAAAACTGTGGAACCTGTGTTCACAGCATATTGCAGATCGGTTCCGTCAATAGCTACAAATTTTGGTTCGCCATCATATTTAACTGTTGTTGTAGCTGTTTTCCTGTCCACCTTTGCTGTTTGTGGAATCTGAGCATCCATCATGGCATCCTGCGCCTGATCAGTTCCGGCCACGCTGGATAATACATTAGCCTTTTCTGAATCGTCCGGTATTTTTGCGAAATCAGCTGGTAATTTATCAGAAGAATTATAAATCCAGGGGCCTTTCAGACTGGCGGACTTATACCACCTACCAGATAATAAAACATAATATTGCTGATCTGCAATATTCATAAACACATCATTATTCGTGTTTGTCATATATAATAATCCCGTTCCTTTAATGGGCGAAAAATCTGCCTCGCCGTTTGATTGAATTAATTCAGCCGGCTCGGTGCTTACGATAATTTCAGGAATGGTTTTAGCGGCGCTGTCTTCAGCTGCTTTATCCATTTCTTTTTTATCATTTTCCTTTATTGCATTATCCAGTTTATCCAGTGCACTCGGAATGGATTTCGTGTATTTCCAGGGCCCGTTGATATCTTTAGAAGAATACCATTTTCCTGATCCGTTTAAATAGTACAGGTCTTTTATCTTTGCGATGGTGAACGGGGTATTCATAACCAGTTCAACGCCCATTTCTTTGTTCTCTTTGAGTTTTGGTTCACCTTCAATCAGAACCAGTGTGGAAGGCTTATTTACATAAATAATTTTAGGAGGATTTGTGGAAAGGTTTTCAGAAGAATTTGAATTGATCCCGCCGCCTGCTTCAATAGAAGCTTCCAGCTGATCCAGAGAAATTACCATAGCCCACTTTGGAATTTCAGTTTCTAAAATGGATTTTAATTTAGCAACATTGGAGGCATTGGAATCTCCTGCAAATTTTATATCATTCACTTTAATTTTTTCGATAATAGCTGTGCGTTGTGGCCGGTTCGTCTGTAGTGTAGCATTTATCCACAGTGCTCCAAAAACAGGATCAGTTTCGCCTTTTAAAAGAATTGAAAGAGCCCCTCTTGCGACTACAGTATTTCCGCTGTTCGATTCTATAAGCGGCTGATAAATTTTAATAATCGTTCCATTGTTGTTAATTGACTTAGGCCAATTTGGGGACGACTGCGAAAAAGCTGCTGATATAAATAAAATAAGAACTAATAAAAGCAGGAAATATTTTTGCATATGTTCCGGTTAAACATGTTACCAAATTTAAGACCTATTAATCTGTAAATCAAGAAATTGATTTTGCATTTAACCGATAAACGAATTGTTTTAATTTATACGATGTAATTTCATGTTTCTTACGGTTTTTATTGAATGCTGATCCAATTACCTGCTTTGACCATCTTAAACCTTAATTATATAACATGAAAAAAGTATTTATTCTTTGTAGCTTTCTGATTGCAATAATTCAAACCGCTTCCGCACAGGCGAATAATAAAACATCCTTGAGCCTCCAGGTTTCCGCAGCAGCAGCGGCAAATCGTGCTCAACTTGCGAGTTATGTTTGGACAAGAACAGTACAAATCTTTGCTGACGGAGAATTGAAAGTTACAAACGTAAGTTCACTATCAGTGGGACCCGATGGTAAAATAGTTACAACGGCTGTTTCTTCCACGCCGGCAAATCCACTGCCTGGAGGAATCAGGGGAAATATCGCGAAGAAGAAAATCGATGAAATAAAGACATATGTGGAAGATGCCCTTCAGGTCAGCTCGGGGTATCTCTATATGTCAAAAGGGAAAATGGTGGATTTTTTTGATAATGGCGGAATCTCCCAGTCAGGCAGTACGATTACTGTAACAGGCAGTAATGTAAATAAACCCAACGATCAGCTCATTTTGAATGTCGCAACAGGAACGCTGGCTTTTATCAGTCAAAGTTTTAAATCCACAATAACAAATGGCGACGCAATTGCCGGAACGATTAATTACAAAACTTTCAGCAACGGCTTAACTGCCATTAACAACGGAGAACTGGATCTTCCCGCCAAGAATATGAAACTTATGATTTCCAATACGAATTATGCAAAAAAACTTCAATAAGCAAATCTCTATATAAATAAAAAAGCTCTGAAAATTCAGGGCTTTTTTTGTTCGGATGCTAATAATTGTGCATATTGTTTCGACTTAAAATAGAAATTAAATTGCAGACCGATTGCATTTAGCGGTTGTACATACTGTTTATTCTGGAATTGGTGCATATAGTAAGTTTCAAAATCCATGAATCTTAAAACCTTGATTTCTACACCGAAACATAATCTTAATCTGTCCTGCGTATTATCATTAAGATAGAAAAAGTATTCTGACCACAAATAGGCGTCAAAAGTCAGGTATTCTGTTTTCAAATTACGAACGAACTTTGCCCTTGGCCTGTAAATGGGCTGGAATTCTCCATTCACCCAGCGCCAGTCTAAACGGTTTCGGGTTTGAAGAATGATGTCTTCCGGCAAATGAAAAGTATTATTAGTTTCCGTTTCAAAAATATCAACAACTTTTTTTTTGTCACTCGGAGGAGCATCAGAGTAAGAATAACCCATCCTGAGCCACCAGTAATATCCACTGGCCGAATCGCTTAATTCCGTATCATCTCTTCTCCTAAGCCACGGAAGGGCAAAATAATCTATATAGATGCCTGCAGTACCATCTGTGTATTCGGAATTCGATCTGGTGCCGGAAATCAAAGAATACAATCTGAATCTTTCGTTGATTCTGTAATACACATCCAATTCCGGCCATATTTGTTTTGGCACTGAAGATGAGTCCTGGGCAATGAGCAATTGAGCACTGATAAGGGATGCAAATAAAAGCAGGGCTTTCAAAAATGGGGTCCTCATTCAGCCTTTTTTCGTTTAACGGTTAAATTAAATGGTTTCCCGGACTAGGATGAACTTCTGAAAAGAATATATGTCGTTTTACCGTTAAACATTTAAAAAACGCACAGGTATTGGTTCGGTTAGCTAACTTTAGTTGCATTCTTCTTTAAAACACTATTTATTATGAAAAAAACGATTTACCTGTCAGCAGCCATTTTATCCTCATTGATATTATTAACTTCATGTGGACCTCAATTGACTGTGACCAACGATTATGATCACACGGCAAACTTCAGTCAGTTTCATACTTTCAAAATCGTAAAACTTGAACAACAGTATCAGGCGCTTAGCGCGTTTAATCAGACAAGAATTATCAATGCTGTTCAGGCGCAGATGATCGCTAAAGGATTTACTCCTTCGGAAACACCAGACGTGCTGGTAAATATCACAAGCATTTTAAAGAACCAGAAAGAAATTGTTGCGAATTCTTACGGTTACGGAGGTGGATACCGGCCTTATGCATGGGGTGGTGGAAATATGTCAACCACGGTGAATGTTCAGAATTATACAGCTGGATCGTTAATTATTGAAGTTGCCAATGCTTCAACCCAAAAACTTCTGTGGGAAGGAATTGGTAACCAGGACATTGATGCTCCTTCAAACAATCCTGAGAAAGCAATAAATTCAGCCGTTCAGAGAATTATGGCAAGTTTCCCTCCTGGCATGGCGACTAAATAAGATAATCATTACTTAAAAATTATAACCTGTAACCAACTATAAAAAGTGCCGCAATGGTACTATTAGCATAACCGGAGGAGTAGAAGCCTTTGAGTTCAGCAGCATAAGAAATCCTGGCTTTTTGTATAAACCGATAACCTACAGTCGCAGTAAAGTCCGAAAGTGACCAGGTACTGGCATTGTGATTGGTTGTAATCCCTGAAGCAGAAACCTGATTAAATGTTATGGATTGTCCCATGGCCCAGTCTGCATACAGCTGTTTTGTGAATTTCATGGAAATAACAAACTGTATTGGAATAGAGGAATTTGAAACATGCACATTGGATTGCCGGCCACTGGAAGAATCTACAATTGTACCACTTGCTGTATATAAGCGAAAATAGCCGGTTTCAACTCCGAGGCTTAAAAATGAATGTTCGGGTTCCCACATTACCCTGGCTGAAAATTCATAACCAAAAGAATTGACCTGATTTTTCCCTATAACCAGGTTATTGAAAAAATAACTGGGACCTACACCTGCATATATTGCGAATTTGCGATATTTCCCGGACCCTTCATGTTCATTCTGTGCCATTCCATGGCAGGCAATAAAACAAGTGGAAACCGCTATGATAAATGTTTTTATTCGCATGAGATGTTATTATGGGCAAAATTTTAATTCATCAGTTACTTCATCGTATAAAAATCATACACCACATAGCAGGGATAGTCAGATATAAAACCATCAAATTGTCCGTTTTGAATATAATTATCGATGAGTGATTTCTCGTTCAGGGTCCAACTGATTACTTTTATCCCGGCAGCATGTGCTGTAGCAACATCACTCAGCAATAACCCTCTGGAGTATCTCGGACCCCAGCGTGTGCATCCGTTGTCTACCACATCCTGATATGTCAGTTCACACATAGTTGGTAAACCAGACGCACGATATTCAGGATATGATTGGAACTGACCTATTACCGTTGTAGAAGGCAAATCAGCATAAATAACCACTTCCCTTCCTACACTTGCAGCGTGTGCATATGCTTTCTGCACGACGGGTAAAAGGGCCTGGAAAATACCCACATCTCCTTTAATGTCCATCCAGAAATATTTCATAGTGGTGGAATCAATAAAGGCCGTAAGACATTGATCAAGTGAAGGGATTTTCTGTCCGTCCACTAACCGGATATAATCTTCCAGAAATGAAAAACTATATTGGTTGTAATCCCCGGAAATTGGGCTTTTTTGTGTCAGTCGTATATCAATGTTCCCGTCGTGCATCATGATGGGTACCTGGTCAAGGGTAAGTTGTACATCAAATTCCAAACCGTTTACTCCATAATCTTCATCATTCAATACGCCAAGAATGGAGTTTTCGGCGAAAGGAGGATTTGAAGTTGTCTGGACCCCATGATGAGAATAAATTTCAAATGGAGTTGCCCTGGCATAAGCAGAAAAAGCTTTTGAGAACTTCAGAGTAATAGGAGAGGAATGATTATCAGGATCATAAACAGTACCGGGTATTGAAAGATTACTTATATCTCCAGTAGCCAGAAAAGCTAGGGCATCGGCTTGGGGAATTGTAAAATTTATCAGGCCCTGTGTAGGAACCTGTGAAAACCTCCAGAAGCCGGAGAACTTCAGTGAACCATCTGTAGGATCCAATCCATATTGCAGGATCATAAATACACCTCCGGCATTGCTGAAAAATGAAACCCTGTATTTTGAAGCTTTACAAACAAATTGTGTTCCCAATGCACTGCTACCCGAACTCAGTGTATAAATGCCCTCCATTTTCTTCATAGAAGTATCAGAAATGAAATTTACGTTTCCGAGACTTATATCAGGCGGAAGTAAAATCTGATTCTTTGAACAGGAGAAAAAGATCAGAAGAAAGATTAAATATTTATATGAGTTTCGAAATAACATTTTTTTTAATTTAAATTATAAGTTAAGTCCGATCTGGAACTCGGGTACCCAATACCTTTTACCATTCACAGGGAAAGCCGGCCACGCTATTATATGATATTGAACATAGTCCATCTTCAGCCCAATGGACAGCGCCCGGTTTTTATATAATTTTTGTTCAAAACTTGCCGAAAGACTTCCTCCATTAATAAAGCTGTTATTATAAGGAATAGTATGTCCCCCTTGACTTACATAAAATGTATTCGTCCAGTAAAGATCTCCGCGTATTGTAAGAGCTGTTCTTTTAAATGCGTGCCCCACCGCGATGGAAGGTTGTTGTTCCCATCCAGTTAAAGTAGTTGCAAAACCAAATTGATTCAGGATTCCGTAATTCCATGCTACCTGCCAGCCCAGTCCGATGTAATTGTCCTTTATTTTATAATTCCAATAGGGGCCCAGATAAATGCGATTGGAAATAAAGAGGCTTGTCAGACCTGCCTGAACATTAAATCCTTTTGGCAAAGTATATTTTGCCTGGTATGAAAACATGGGTGCGGTAATATTATCAAGCGTCCAGTCCTTCGGGGTTACAACATATATGACAGATATAGAAGAAGAATAATGGCCTCCTGGCAAAGGTTGGGGTAAAATAAAACTGGCTTTATAAATGTCAAAATTGTCAGGCTCCTTATTTTGACTAAAACTAAAAAGACAGGAGGTTAGCATGCTGAAAATCAGGGCTATCCTGCATTTACTATAGTTGGTGAAGGTATTCACTAAACATAATTTAAGATACTGTGTACGTAAGTTAAATTAATCTTTTGTGAATAGAGAGCAGAGAAACCCATTTAACCGATAAACCAAAATGGTATAATAAAATCATTAAGTCAGGCTACGGTTAATACCGGAACATTGATCGCTTTTAATCCCTTATATAGATTTTCGACCAGGTCCTGATCTAATAAAAATCTGCTTATTTGTTCCCTTGTGATCCAGGTTTTATTTATTTGAAATCCCTTAAATACTTTCATCATTTCAAATGCTTCTGACTTTCTGCCCATATTTACAAGAATGGAGACACGTAATACGGCATTCAATACGAGGTCAGATATGCCTGATTTTTCTACCTGCTGATAAGCGAGTGAATATTCTTTTAGTTTAAAATGATAAAGACTAACAAACAGATTAAAGAAATGCGGATATGATTTATTACGGTCCATAGATTCCCTGATCAGTTCGATACCACGGTTGTATTCTCCGGCACAAATCATTAGACATCCTATAATGCCTATTAACCCGGAAGCATTCGGATTCAGTGCCAATGCATATTCCAGTGAATCCATGGCTGCCAGTTTATTATTAAAGAATATATTGGCCATTCCAAGGGTAACATGTGCGTGCTGGCTGAGTGGATTAATTTTCAAAGCATTGTGGGCGCATTTCAATCCCTGAATCCTGGGAGTTCCTCTTATTGATTGATTAAATAAAAAAGCCAAAAGGGAAAGTTCACCTAAAAAAGCCCAGGCATTTTCATTTGCCGGATCCTGCTCAACCGCATCTTCCATAGCAGCATATGCTTTTTTGAAACTCCCTTTATTAAAGCTTGCATAAAAATCATGATACCATGAAAGCATGACCGAATAGGGTTTGCCGAATTTATTCTTTGTCAATCCCTTTGCCAACTGCTGGATTATTAACCCGTTAAAATCACCCAACGCTGAAATGATATGAGCAATTAAATTATCTGCCACTTCAAATAAATTGGAAGAGGTATAATTTCGATGGAATAATTCGGTCCATATCTGGGCTCCGTTGTGTGCATCAGTAAGTTGCACTGCTACCCTTAATCTGCGGGGTTCAAATTGAACATTCCCGGTTACTATAAACTGCGCACCGAAATCGGAAGCCAGTTCATGGATTTCTTTATTCTTTGAAGATAGTTGCTGGGTTGTATAATAAGCTATTACTGAGAAATCCGGGAATCTTCCAAATTCTGCGCTTAATTGCTGGCCAAGGCTATCTGCAAATGCCAATCTGGATTTATCTTTTTCAAAGGTTTTAAATGGCATGATCGCTATAGTAACCGTATCATTTAAATTTTGCCGAAGTTCAGGCGATAATTCTGTATCCGGATTAGTTTCAACATGTTGCATATTTCCAAATACCGGTACATAGGTTCCCTTTGGAACAGTAATTTCTATCTGATCCCCGATTCCCTGTTCCTTGTAGTAATAATTTAATGCACGGCGGAGTCTTCCTGCATGTATTCGTACGATCGCATCGTGCTGTGGTTTGAAACTGACGGGCTTATTGAGCACATTTACTGCTATAGTGTATTCTTTAATTGTGTTAGACCTGCCATACAGCGTTTCATCAACAATATAAGAAAGGAAACGGCGAAGAATGTCTGAAACGGAAAAAGCGGGACAATGGAAGATTTTATTAATTTGCTCATGAACCTGTTCAGCAGAAAACAGGCCAAAGGTATTGGATGTTTCTATGGTACTCATCAGATTAGGTTTTACAGTTAAATGCTTTGGCAGCTGATCTTTGCTTCCACAATAAAGTACCTTGAGTAAACGAAGGGCAGAATTCGTATTTAAAAATAAGGATAATACGAATAAAAGCAATGAATTATATTTTTTAGCTTTTAATTCCCAACTTTTATGAACAAGCTCCATACTGAACTTGGTCTTGTTAAAACCCGGTTTCCTTCTCATCAATTTATAATTGATGATCTTTACAGAAAGGACCCCGATTTTAAATCCCTGTGTGCCGATTTATTTTTGTGTTCGAAAATGATACAGGACTTTGAAGTTGAAATTGCGGAAAAACAACATGCGCTTGCGGAATACAGAGATATAGTAATTGATTTGGAAAAAGAATTATCAATGGTCATCAAAAACACAGAAGTAGATAATTAAGCGTTTAGTCTTCTGCATTAGTTCCATCATCAATTAACCCTGATTTAATTTAATTGAAGTATACATTTCTTTGAACCGTTATCGTAATAAAGTATTGTATTCGTTGTTTTTCCCAGAAAGTCGATTTCAAAAAACCCTCCTGAATTCCATAATAAGTATTCATTGGGAGAGAGGGACTTGTTATATTTCTTAATATCCTTTTCCGATAGCATTTTTTCCTTACTTCCTGCACCGCTTATTATATAATGAATACTGTCTTTTGTATAAAAATACTGAAGCGTATGTGCATGCCCGCTGGCATAATATATTCCCGGATATTTATAGAGTATTGCATTGATTTTCCGGATCATCATCTTATAAGAGGGAAAATCGGGTGAAGACGCTTTGATACGGCCAAAAAGATAAGGATGCTTTAAAAGATTGTTATATGGCCCGGCCATATGAACCGGGTGATGTGCAACAACAACTATTTTTTCCTTCATGAGATTGCCTTCTTTGATCACACTATCCAGCTTATAGTAGAATGTCTTTTCTTCTTCAGGAGTTTTATTTTTCTTAATTCCGGTTTGAATTATCCGGTAAGTATCTATAAAAATTATTCTGATAGTCCCATGGTTAAGATCAACAAACTCCGGTCCGTAGTTGCCATTTTTGGGAAGGAATGTGTTGTCAGGATTGGCGATATGGGTATTCTTTTTTAAATTTTCTTCAATAAAAGATTCTTCCATCTGTAGCTTTCGCTTGCCTTTTTCATAGGTTGTCCGATTCCACCAGTCATGATTACCCGGGATAAAATACGCGTAACCTTTGTAGTTGTCCAGCATGCTGAGTTGTGACCTGACTTTTTTAATCGTTACACGGCTGCTGTCAAATCCTTTAAATCCTACGGGTATGATTCCCCATAAAATATTTTTATAACTATTGTCCCCGAGAAAAATGACTGCGCTGTTCGGGCTTTTTACTAATTCCTTTTGAATATTAGTCAGTGCTTCCCCGGCTTCCTCGTGATCACCTGCATCTCCGATAAGGAAAATTTTAAAGGGCTCCTGTGCATGTAAGGAATTGATGGATATAAATAACGAACAAAATATATTCAAAATCAATATCAACTGTTTCAATAAATTCATGCCTCCCTTTTGTTTGCAAGTTGCGCTTTATTTTAATAGGCAACTTTCATCTGTGAATTGATTCAGCTAAAGTCATTTGAATACGACAATAACCGGAACGGACGATTTTACTGTTAAATGTGTGTAAATTAGATTCCCCGTACTGAGTTGGGTAATTTTGAACCGTCAGCCATCGCCTTTCACTGGTATACGTTCCTGATTACATGATATTCAATGTAAGTGTACAACTTATATCAGCATTAAGATTAAATAATGAAATTTATTAAAAAAATAAAAACCAGTATTGTATTAAAAATTCTATTTCTTTCTCCATCGAAAACGAAAAACGGTCTTACATGGGGAGTTGGTCCGCTGGAAGAGTGGAGCAGGTATAGAACTTGTCGGATCCATAACACAAAATTGGGAAAACAACACAAATGACCACCAAGATTACTTCTGGTACTCCCAAACCCGATTTTGGTTGGCGGGCCCAGCTGGTTTTCATTTTCCCAAAATAATAAACGGGTCAATCTAAAATAACATAAAACTTAATCAGCCTTATATGCGCAATTTAATCTTAGGGCTAACGGTACTGACATCATTGTGTATGATCTCCTGTGGTCCGAGTAAAGAATTATTAAGTACACGTGCAAGAGTGGATAGTCTGGGTAATGTAGTAAACCAGTTGAACGGTCAGATTGGTCAGCTCAACACCCAGGTAAATCAATTGAATGGTTCAGTTTCTGCTGGCAATGTTCAGATCAATCAGTTAAAAAACCAAAATGCCATTGCTATGCAGGAAGCTTATGATTGCAAACAGGCGAAAGAAGCGGTTGCACGGAGAATGGAAGAGTTGAATCAGGCCATGCAGGCCAATGGAATCAGCATGAAAGAAATTCGCAGGAAAGCCGCAGAAGCGCTCCTGCAATTTGCCGATGCAGGGGTAGATGTATCATACAAAAACGGTTTGGTTTATATATCCATGCAGGATGCATTATTATTTGATCCGGGTAGTGCAAAATTGGGAAAAAATGGACAGCAGGCCCTTGCGGTAGTAGCTGAAGTGCTGAATGAAAATCCTAACCTTTTAATTTATGTGGTCGGTAATACTGATTCCGTGAAAGTCACAAGGGCAAAAGGATTTTCTGACAACTGGTCTTTAAGTACGGAACGGGCCAACAGTGTGGTTCGTGTTTTACGGGACCAATACCAGGTCTCCATGGATCGTGTGACATCTGCCGGCAGAGGTAAGTTTAACCCCATTGCAGATAATTCAACACCTGAAGGCAGGGCACTGAACAGAAGAACAGATATTATACTGAATCCTGACCTGAGCAGACTTTGGGATCTGATTGACAAACAGCAATAGCATTAAGTAATACTTCAAATTTATCATTATGAAATGCAGAATGACTACTATCCGAAAAAGAATCATCACAGGCACTTTTATAGTTTTTTTATTCCTGCTTATCAATAACAAGGGCAGTGCTCAGATTTACAATGATTCTTCAGGTAAGTATAAAGTTTATGTGGAACCTTATCTCATGTTTACCAGCATGAGCGGGACGACTCAATTTGGAGAAATTCTACCTCCGACCTTTATTTGTATTCCTGCAAGCAAAGTATTCAGTTACCTTAAAATTGGCGGAATGTTATATGCCGAAGTTCATAATGATAAACTTGCTTTTACATCTGATTTGTTTTATGCCAATCTCACACAAGACGCTTCCTCTAAAAATAGTATTATCAGTGGCACTGCGAATTTAAAACAGTTCCTGTGGGAAATTGAAGGGCTTTACCGGCTTACTCCATGGCTGGAAGCGGGTGTAGGTGGCAGGATAAATAATATAACTGCAGAAGTTAACATAAATTACAACCCACCACTTGGTGGCGCACCAAAAAGCGGGAATGGTCAAAAAAGTAACACCTGGGTAGACCCCCTTATTGTTACGCGTTTGAAAACTATTATTCATGATAAATGGCTTTGGCAATTGAGAGCAGATATCGGGGGATTTGGAATTGGTTCCCAGTTTACATGGCAGTTGCAGCCTGATATCTTTTACCGTGCTTCCAAACTATTACAATTTGGAATTGGATATAGGATAATTTCAATGAATTATAATAATAATAAAAGCGGAAACGACTATTTTTTATATGATATGCAGGAATATGGCCCCCAGATCAGGATCGGTTTTAATTTCTAAGAAAGGATTTTTTATATTTCGGAATAAGATTCACTATTTACATACTATCGATTAGACCCATCAATAATTTGAATAAGTTTTTCAATGAAAATAAAATAATAACCCTTTCCATCATTGGATTATTTATTTTATTTATGATTCAAACACCAGTTTATGGTCAGGCAAAACAAAAAATTCCGGATTCTCTTCATTTTGTTACGCAGATAGATATTTTTGATATTATTCGCAAATGGACCGGGAAACCCGCCAAATTATCTTCAGACACTCTCCAGATTGGTATTAAAAATCTTTCCTTATTGCCTATTGTTGGTTATAGCCCTGCTAATGGATTTGTTGTAGGTGGAGCTGTAAGTGTCACTAAATTATTGGGTAATCACAGGACTACCCAGTTATCTTCTGCCCTGTTAAATGCCTCTTTTACAACAAAAAAGCAGATCCTTTTAAATCTGAGATTTGATGTTTTTTTACCAGAAAATAAATGGGCCATATCAGGTGATAACCGTTTATTATTTTTCGCACAGCCTACCTATGGTTTGGGTATCTATGGCTTACAGGGACAGGCATATACCTTTGGCCTGAATGGTTCAGATGTCGTGCGCACAGATTCAGAGCAGCCCATGCGTTTTAATTATATCCGGTTGTACGAAACGGTATCAAGGAGGATAGTTGGAAAATGGTATGCAGGTTTGGGTCTTATGATTGATTATGATTTTAATATCAAAGATCAGTCGTTAAAACTGGATACCCCCAACCAGCATCTTACATCTCATTATATTTATTCTAAAGCATATGGGTTTGATACGGCTCATTATTCCGTGAATGGATTATCATTCCAGATAATCCACGATAGCCGCGATAATCCAGTCAATGCTTATTCAGGAAATTATTTGGATCTTGCATTCCGGGTGAATGAAGTAGCCTTTGGCAGTACACAGAATAGTACTATGCTTTATTACGAATGGCGAAACTATATCAGCGTGAGTAAACGAATCCCGCGAAACGTATTAGCATTCTGGTTCTGGGGCGTATTAGTTACTTCAGGTCAGGTACCCTACCTCGCTCTTCCTGCCATTACCTGGGATACTTATAACCGATCGGGCAGGGGGTATATCCAGGGAAGGTTCCGTGGAAATAATATGATGTATGAGGAGGCTGAATTCCGATACAGAATTACCACGGACGGTTTATTAGGTGGCGTTGTATTCACTAATTTTACTACTGCAAGTAACCCGCTCACCGGACAAAAGGTTTTTGACAGTGTTGCGCCAGGTTATGGCTTCGGCCTTCGAATCAAGATGAATAAAAAAGACAGAACCAATATCGCAATAGATTATGGAATCGGCGATGGTTTTACCGGTATTTATTTTAATATCCGCGAAGCGTTCTAAGCTTTAGGCTCCAGAAACTCAATGCTTTTTTAAAAAGGCATAGGTTGCTCCTATCTGAAAATAAAAAGTATTGGGAAGCTTTTCTTTATAAATATAAGTCTTAGAAACATTATTAACCTGAAGAGTAACCTGAATATCTGCAGGATTGACTGGCAGGGCATATGTTGGAGTAAAAGTAAAAGTCCAATTGCCTGCAGTAAAGTTAGCCGGAGCACTGAATTCATAATCAAGGATCTGAAATTTACCCGAATTCAATACTTCTCCTGCAATCGTAACATTCGCTGGTAATGGTTTACTGCTCCTGGGGATAGTGAACCTTCGATTCTGATAATATGAATTATAGGAATTCTGGGTAGCGGCATTCATAGTAATGGTTGGCGTAATATTGAAATTTCCAATGGTGAATTGCTGTTGCAGAGCCGGAGAAGCCTGGTAATCCGGAATATGATTGCCAAAGGTCCAGGTCAGATTCAGACTGGGTTGGATAAAACTGAATGTATAACTGTTGCTATAAGCAAGGCTTCCCTTTTGTTCTGCCGTTGTACTTCCACTGCTTTTACTATAAACGAATCCCGATAATGTTACTGATCCGCTGTAATTGCCTGAGTTGAAACTGTAAGAACCGTCAAGCGTATACTGGTTCACCTGTGGCGAGGGATCATGTACGTTATACCCCACACTCAGATCAACCTGAAATCCGGATTTAAAAATATAGCTGATTTTAGGAGTAATGAGTGGGATTACACTGGAATCTTTCCGTCCGTTAGTCACATCATTGGATTGATAAACCAGGTTTAATTCAAGGTGGGATGGAGTAGGTGCTGTACTATCGGCATCACTTGCTTTTTTCAGTGTATCTTTTTTTAATATTGTGGTATCCTTGAATTCAAAAGAATTCATAAATTTTGAACCTGTCTTAGAAGAATCCTTCAAAACTGCAGGTTCACCCTGAGTAAGCAAAGGAATTAAAAAACAGAAGCAGATTACTAAAATAGTAAGCCGATTAAAACTTGCTTTCATTTATTTAAAGGATTGCAAGAAACAGGTTTCGGAAATCGGAATATTAGTTTGGTAATATACTGCTTATTTGATATTGTTTCGTTCATAATGACATTTTATAAATTTGAATGAATTTCTTAAATACACTAAAAACTATTTAATGAAAGAAAATTTGAATAAAAAATCTTAATTTAAATGGTGATATCGGGTTATGAATAAGGCCTGCTGTATAAAATAATTTAACATGAAATGGGCAACACTATTATTAATAATTTCTATATCTGCCTGTAAAAACAAAAACCCGGTTTGTTTGATCGATGCTTCGGATATAATGAAAGGATCGATCGTCAAATTGATTTCAGTTAAAGATTCCAATTATAAGATTGTTGCACTATACGATCCTGGCTGGGATAGCCTGAAAGGCGGGGCCTACCTTTTTTATCCTAATCAGTTTCTGAAATCTTATACTTTCTATCAGAATAGAATTCCTGTATACACAGAAAATTATGATGAACGCGGTTATCTGATTCATACAATGGGAAGTCCCATGGTGGATCGTGTTATTAATGAATTGGGCGAAGATTCTGTATATGTGCAGGTCTATTTTTATAAACCCAGGAAATCCTATCAGCAGCTAAATATAA
>Ga0207001_1038_pt1 | contig 15942 bp, 16 predicted proteins | sample Alteio_BWMinCont_91_FD_153481 | JGI IMG/M metagenome (GOLD analysis project Ga0207001, IMG submission 153481) | Enriched cells from forest soil in Barre Woods Harvard Forest LTER site, Petersham, Massachusetts, United States -... | ecosystem: Environmental > Terrestrial > Soil > Temperate forest >... | reverse complement strand
TTCCCTGGAGAGGCGATTTTACACGTGGAATTTTCGTCAGTTCCCAGCTGAAAATCAAACAGGAGCTGTCTGAATTAATCAAATTATACAAAAATTACTATAAGGACCATCCATTTACTGTACTCAGTGAAAATCCTATTTTTTTGAAACAGGTTGTCAATACTAATAAGTGTATTATTCAACTGGAAAAACAAGGCGACCTTTTAGTTGTTCATTCAGTAATCGACAACCTGCTGAAGGGTGCCAGCGGACAGGCGGTTCAAAATATGAATCTGATGTTTGGCTTGGATGAAACAGAAGGACTTGAATTTAAAGCGAGTTATTTCTAGGCCTAAAACTTATAGGTCAATTTTAATATGATAATTCAAATACGATCATTAAAATTTATAATTATTATTCTTTAAACATTTATTCCTGGTTTTAGGCTTTAAGCTTTGGGCTTTAGGCTAATTAAAAATGTATTATGAAACTCTTCGACGTCTATCCGATAAATGATATCACAATCACACGTGCAAAAGGTTCCTATTTATGGGACAATGCCGGACAACAATACCTCGACATGTATGGGGGACATGCTGTAATCTCTATCGGTCATACACACCCGCATTTCGTTTCCAGAATTACGCATCAGCTGAACCAGGTGGCTTTTTATTCCAATTCAATACGAATCCCTTTACAGCAGGAACTGGCAGACAAACTAGGCGAGGTTTCGGGGAAAAATGAATTCCAGCTTTTTCTTTGCAATTCAGGAGCAGAAGCAAATGAAAATGCAATGAAACTTGCATCTTTTTATAATGGTAGAAAAAAAATAATTGCTTTTAGCAAGTCCTTTCATGGGAGAACATCTCTGGCAGTAGCCGTTACGGATAATCCGGCTATTGTGGCTCCTGTTAATCAAACCGAAAATGTAGTTTTTCTTCCATTTAATGATGAATCAGCGCTGGAAAATTATTTTGATGCGAAGGGTGATGAAGTTGCCGCAGTAATTATAGAAGGTATCCAGGGTGTTGGAGGAATCAATATCGCCAGCGATTCTTTCCTCCAAAAAATAAGATCTCTATGTACGGCGCATAATACAATTTTCATTGCAGACAGTGTACAGTGCGGATATGGAAGGACCGGATCTTTTTTTTCTCATGACCAGGCGGAAGTGCAGGCGGATATTTATAGTATGGCCAAAGGAATGGGGAACGGATTCCCGGTGGCGGGCATATTGATAGCTCCATTCTTAAAACCAAAACACGGTATGCTGGGAACTACTTTTGGCGGCAATCATCTGGCCTGCGCAGCCGCTCTTGCAGTGTTAGAAGTAATTGAAGAAGAGAAGCTGATGGAGAATGCAAAATCAACCGGAGAATACCTGATCAGCAAATTAATGAAAATAGATGGCCTTAAAAATGTTCGAGGGAAAGGACTAATGATAGGATTTGACCTGGAGATAAACCTAAAAGATCTGCGAAAAAATCTTTTAAATAATCAGCAGGTATTTACAGGTGAAGCAAAACCGAGTATCATACGCCTCTTGCCTTCTCTTGCATTGAGAAGAAAAGAAGCGGAGGAATTCCTGGAGTCCCTTGAAGAAGAAATACAAAATATGGTTTCATCACCTAATCTGGTCAATCAGGCATGAAAAATTTTATTTCAATAGCAGATGTAACAGACCTGGATCACCTGATTGCGCAAGCACTTCAGTATAAAAAAAATCCTTTTGAAGACAGATTACTTGGTCAGGGTAAAAAAATAGGTCTCCTATTTCTGAACCCCAGTCTTCGCACTCGATTCAGCACACAGGTTGCAGCATTGAATCTCGGAATGGAACCACTGGTATTTAATGTAGATAAGGAAGGATGGGCATTGGAGTTTGAAGAAGACGCCATTATGAGTGGTAACACTGTGGAGCATATCAAGGACGCGGCTCCGGTACTCGGAAAATATTTTGATATTCTTTGTATCCGCACTTTCCCCTCTTTAAAAAACCGGGAAGATGATTATAGTGAATTATATATTACACAGTTTGTAAAATATGCCGGCATTCCTGTTGTAAGCCTCGAAAGTGCAACGCTCCATCCACTGCAAAGCCTTACTGATATTCTAACAATTACAGAATGTTTACAATCAAACCCCGAAATTAAGAAACCTAAAATTGTTCTAACATGGGCCCCACATGTTAAACCTCTTCCGCAATGTGTTGCGAATAGTTTTGCTCAATGGATCAATGCCTGGGGCAAAGCAGAATTTGTTATAACCCATCCGGAAGATTATGATCTGGATCCCCGATTTACGAAAGGAGCGCGCATATTACATAATCAGGATGCTGCACTTAAAGACGCCGATTTCGTGTATGTTAAAAACTGGAGCACTTACCAGGATTATGGAAAAATGTATACAAATGATCCGGAATGGATGCTTACCAATGAACAATTACAACTTACAAATAATGCAAAAGTTATGCATTGCCTCCCGGTTAGACGCAATGTGGAATTAAGTGATGAAGTTTTGGATGGTCCGCAAAGCATCGTAACCCTGCAGGCTGGTAACCGGGTTTGGGCCGCGCAGTCCGTTCTCAGTGAAATTCTTAAATCCTGATTATGGAAAATCTCTATGTGATTAAGATAGGAGGAAATATCATTGATGATGATGCATTGCTTTCTGTGTTTCTCAAAAAATTTGCCGCCATCAAATCAAAAAAAGTGCTGGTCCATGGCGGCGGTAAACTAGCGACAAGGCTGGCTGAAAAACTAGGTATTCCCCAACAGTTGATCGATGGCAGGAGGATTACTGACGGGGAGACATTGAAGGTGGTTACCATGGTATATGCCGGATATATTAACAAACATATCGTCGCTGAATTACAGTCACTTGAATGTAATTCAATTGGCATTTCAGGAGCCGACGGAAATAGTATAATGGCTCACAAAAGAGAAAATGTTCATATCGATTATGGATTTGCAGGTGATATTGACCGCGTGAATGCAGATTTATTCAAACAACTTGTGGATAGCGGCTTTTGCATTGTTGTATCATCTATCACGCATGATGGCAATAATCAATTGTTGAATACAAATGCAGATACGATCGCACAGGAAATTGCGAAAACTATGAGTCTTTCATATGAAGTTAGTCTGATTTATAGTTTTGAAAAACCGGGTGTACTGCAGGATGTTGAAAATGAAAATTCGGTCATATCAAAATTGCATTTGGGATATTACAATAAATTAAAAGAAACTGAGAAAATATTTTCCGGCATGATTCCCAAACTGGATAATGCTTTTAAAGCAATCGATTCAGGCGTGAATAAAGTTATTATAGGCAAGGGAGAAGAATTGGATTTGCTCATTTCCGGAAAATCCGGTACAACGATCAGTCATGAATAAAGTTTCCATGGAACCTTTACAGTTAGAAGCTGTTGATTTTTTAAAGGAACTCATAGCTACGCCTTCCTTTTCCAAAGAAGAAAACGATACGGCGGACCTGATATGTGCATTTTTTGCCCGGCATGAAATACCTTTTTCCCGCGTAGGAAATAATATTTATACCCGTAACAAAAACTATCACAATTCACGGAAAAGTATATTACTGAACTCTCATCACGATACAGTACACCCCAATAAGCATTATAGTCTGGATCCTTTTACCCCGGTTGTAAAAGAAGGAAAACTGTTCGGCCTTGGAAGTAACGACGCTGGTGGATGCCTGGTAAGTCTCGCTGCAGTCTTTCTTTATTATTACAACCATCCGGATCCAAAACATAATATTGTATTTGCCGCCAGTGCTGAAGAGGAAATCAGCGGGGTCAACGGTATTGAACTGGTGCTCCCTTATCTTGGCCAGATAGATTTTGGAATCGTGGGCGAACCTACCAAATTGGAAATGGCAGTTGCCGAAAGAGGGTTGATGGTAATTGATTGCGTAGCTTCGGGACGTCCGGGTCATGCTGCAAGGAATGAGGGTGAAAATGCTCTATACAAAGCCATTGAAGACATTGAGTGGATACGTAATTACCGCTTTGAAAAAAAGAGTAATCTGCTAGGTGAAACGCGCATGAGTGTAACTATTATAGAAACCGAAAACAAACAGCATAATGTAGTACCTGCTCAGTGCAAGTATGTGATAGATGTGCGTGTAAACGAATTGTATAGTTTTGATGAAATCCTTGAGGGCCTCAAAGAAAACCTGAAGAGTAGCTTTAAACCCCGCACAACCCGCATGAAATCGACTTCAATCCCGCTGGATCATCCTCTGGTGAAATCCGGTATTAGGATTGGGAAAAGCTACTACGGTTCGCCGACCACTTCCGACAAAGCTCTTATGCCTTTTCCCGCCTTAAAAATGGGACCAGGCGATTCAGCCAGAAGTCATACTGCAGATGAGTATATTTATATTGATGAAATCAAAGAAGGTATTTCCACATATATTGATCTTCTTGACGAGTTTATATAAAGTCCAATGCTTAAAGACTAAGGCTTAAAGCTTTTTTTAAAGGTGAAGGTTCTATTTTACATATGATTTTGATTTGATTTATACAATTTCAAATTAGCCTTTGGCTTTTAGCCTTGGGCCTTAAGCTTAGAAAATGAAACTCTGGGAAAAAAAAGGGTCAGATTTAAATACTCAGATTGAAAAATTTACGGTGGGGCGAGATCCGGAATTTGACATGATACTGGCTAAATATGATGTTCAGGGTTCAATGGCTCATGCAAAAATGCTGGAATCAGTAAATATGCTAAGTACTGATGAAGCCCAAGCCATTCAGAAAGAACTGGAAATTATTGAATCAGATATAAAAAATGGATTATTCCGAATTGAAAACGGTGTAGAAGATATTCATTCCCAAATTGAATTGAATCTGACCAGGAAAATCGGAGAAGCAGGAAAAAAAATCCACAGTGGCAGAAGCCGTAATGACCAGGTGGCGGTTGACATTAAATTGTTTCTTCGCGCAGAAATTCTTAAAATAAAATCTGATATAAAGGAGCTATTTGATTTACTAATTTCGCTCAGTCATCAATACCGGAATGATTTGCTTCCGGGATATACGCATTTACAAATTGCGATGCCATCTTCTTTTGGCCTTTGGTTTGGTGCTTATGCTGAAAGCTTAATTGACGACCTTGAAATGCTGGCTGCAGCATACCAGGTCGTAAATAAAAACCCACTTGGAAGTGGCGCAGGCTATGGTTCTTCCTTACCATTGAACAGGAAAATGACTACTGAGCTGCTTGGCTTTAATGGTCTGCATTACAATGTAGTTTATGCTCAAATGAGCCGGGGAAAAACGGAAAAACTGGTTTCCTTTGGATTGGCTTCCGTCGCTTCAACTCTTTCCCGCCTCGCAATGGATTGCTGTTTATACATGAACCAGAATTTTGGTTTTATTTCATTCCCGGACGAACTAACAACCGGCAGCAGTATCATGCCTCATAAAAAAAACCCTGATGTATTTGAATTGATAAGGGCAAAGAGTAACCGAATGCAATCCATTCCCAACGAACTCAGCCTGCTGATGAATAATCTGCCTTCGGGTTACCACAGGGATATGCAACTAACAAAGGAAATTTTATTCCCCTCAATCGAAGATTTAAAATCCTGCATCGGAATGGCCATCCTTATGCTCTCCAATATCCGGATAAAAAAAGACATTCTGCTGGATGAGAAATATAAATATATATTTAGTGTGGAAGCCGTAAATGAACTGGTAAATAAGGGAGTCTCATTCAGGGAAGCATATAAAATAATCGGCAACCAGATCCAATCCGGCAATTTTTCATTTGATCAGGCAAAGCCGCTGAAACATAGCCACGAAGGCAGTCTTGGTAATTTAAATCTTTCTGAAATTGGTACCGGAATGGATAAGGTAATAGCCAAGTTCCAATAAAAACAGGTCTGAAATTCCCAATGCTCTGTACGGATAGCTTAATTTTATAAAAAAATCTGTTATGTTCTCTTGTAAATTTCAGCGGTTTCTGCTGGTGTTCTTAACTTTTATTTACATATCCGGTAACGCTCAAACCAGCACTGATCAAAAAAAACAGGATAAACATGCCCAATTGAAAACCATGATCGATTCAAGATATTTTCAATTCCACGCTCTTTCTGCGACTTCAATGAAAGGCAGGACTGTTCAACTATCCAGCGAGTATTTTTTAAAAATGAATAAAGACAGTCTTGATGTAGATCTGCCATATTATGGAAGATCATATACAGCAGATTATCCGGGAACTGATGTGTCGGTGCGGTTCAAATCAAACCAGTTCACTTATTCTGCAGATAGTACGAAAAAAGGAGGATGGGAAATTACCATAATTCCAAAAAATGAATCTAAGGCTAATAAAATAAATTTGTCCATCACTTCCAGCGGATATTGCAGCATGAATATCAGCAGTAATTCCCGCCAGGCGATTTCATACTACGGATATATTAAAGAATATGATGCCCGCTAATTATTCTGTGATTACACGCCGGGGTGTATCCTGTCCTGCAATAATAGAACCGGCACTGAGTCCAATCGCACGAATTATTTCAGTCATGTTTATCAGATCAAGTGTTTCAACTTCATCGGCCTGCGTGTGATAATATTTTTCGGAATCCATTTTGGATGTTGATATAGTATGTGCCGGAACTCCTTTTTTAGCAAGGGTTGCATTATCGGATCGTAAGAATAATCCCTGTTCAGGATAAGGATCAGGATAAAATTTGAATTGGCTAGTGGAAAGGTTTTTTTGAAGTATAATACCCATATCTGATTTGTCAAATCCAGTTATATAGGCAGAATTTTTACCCCATTTACTTTCAGTTCCTATCATTTCAATATTGAACATAGCTATCACTTTATCCGGATCAACCATTTTTGAAAAATAAGCAGATCCAAATTCTCCAATCTCTTCTGCGGTAAAGGCCGCAAAAATAAGTGTGCGTTCGTTGTTTTGAATTTTGCTGAAATATTCTGCCAATGTTATAACGGCTGTGGTTCCGGATGCATCATCGTTCGCTCCATTGTATATTGAATCTCCTTTTGGATCCGGTTTACCAATTCCCAGGTGATCATAATGGGCTGAAAAAATTACATACTCTTCGGGTTTGGATTTACCTGGAATAATTCCTACCAGATTGGTAAGGCGCTGCTTTTTTGTTTTCTGACTTACCTGAATTTTATATTGTTGCGGATCAGAACTAGTTAAAATTAGTATGCGGTTCCCGCTACCCTCAAACTGGTGCATATGATATCTCGCAAGCCTCGTGAAATTTTTTGTAAAAGAAGTATCCACGAGAATGAGGACATTCTGATCTGATTCCAGGTATTTGAAAACAACCGAACGGAAATCTGATCCCTTGTTTATAAATACTTTCTGGTAACGATCTGCCTGTGTAACAGTCAGTGAAGAAGCAGTTGAAAACACAAGAATGTTTTTACTACCGATAGAGGACCCGTCGATAACTGCAGAAACTTCAATGGATTCAGGATTTATCATCGTAAAGGATTGATCAAAGCCGTCCTTTGAACCGGGTAGTGGTATTAAACCGGCATCTTTAAATTCTTTTCTTATGTAGTCAGCTGCTTTATCAATTCCCGGTGTAAAAACCTGCCGGCCCTGCATATCGTCTGCCGCGAGTATGTTTTCTATTCGGCTTACTTCCTTTTCGCTTATTGATGGAAGAGTTTGGGAATGTACACAAAGACAAAGAACTAGGAGACCCGGAAGAAAAATTAATCGCATATCAAATGTTTGGAGTTATAAACTCATCATTTCCTTAAACTTTACCGTTTGTCTCCGGCTGACTTCAATTTTCTCTCCTCCCTTTAGTTCAAGCAGGAGTCCACCGTTGAAATAAGGTTCAATTTTTTCTATTAGACGCAGATTTACGATATGCTTTCTGTTTGCCCGGAAAAAAACTTTTTCATCAAGCCTTTCTTCAAGCGCATTCAATGATTTTAATATGAGTGGTTTGTTGGATCCAAAATAAATTTTGGCATAATTTCCCACACTTTCAAAAAGCCGGATATCCGCGAGTTTCACAAACCAGCATCTTTCACCGTCTTTTACAAAGACCTGATCGTTCTCATGAAGCATACTTCTGTTCACAGCTATTTCATCATCAAGAGCAGATTCCCTGTCACGGCTTTCTTCCAGATGAAGTTTATGTAATGCGTCGGCAAGTCTGCGAGGCTCTACAGGTTTCAGCAGATAATCAAGCGCATTCACTTCGAAGGCTTTTAGTGCATAATCGTCATACGCCGTAGTGAAAATCACATCAGGTGCTTTATCCAATTCAGCCAGCATATCGAAACCCGTTTTTCCTGGCATTTGAATATCCAGAAAAATCAGATCTGGATTGAGACTGTCTATTTTCTCAATGCCTTCGTTGGCATTGGCTGCTTCAGCGATGATTTCTATTTCTGGAAATTCCTGGAGCAACTTTTTTAATTCATTGCGGGCCAGTCTTTCATCGTCAATAATTACTGCTCGTATCATATGCATGATTTATGTCAATGGAATATGTAATTCTGCTTCCACCATATTACCTTTAATCTCCCGGATATTAAAATTCGCCTGTTCGCCAAACAAAAGCTGCAGACGATTACGAGTGCTTACCAGGCCAAAACCGTCTTCATTGCCTGATTTACTTAAGTGCCCTGTATTACGGATCACCAGTTGATGATAACGTTCCTTCATTTTCGATATAATAGTCACCGTGCCGCCGCTGACCTGTTTACTGATGCCGTGTTTTATGGCATTCTCCACTAGGGTCTGTAGCATCATCGGCGGAACTGGTTGCGTCAAAGTATTTTCAGCAATTTCATACTGAACATTTAAACGGTCTTCAAATCGTATATGTTCAAGGGCCAGATAATCTTTTACAATATTCAATTCTTTTTCTAAAAAAACCGTTTCCTGTTTTTCTGTCTGCATACTGCTTCTTAAAATATTGCTCAGTTCGGTAATGGCTGTTCTCGCTCTAAGCGGATTTTCGTCTATGAGTGCCCTGATACTGTTAAGTGCGTTAAAAATAAAATGGGGATTTATATGACTCTTAATGGTTTTCAATTCCAGTTCTTTTACCAGGGCCTCTAGTTTCAGCGTATCCAGTTCCTGGTTCCGGGTTTTCTGAATATAATGGAAGAAATAATAAATCAGGGTCCAGGGAATGATATACAATCCATTTTCTACTGTTACCAGGAGAAAGCGCGTGGAGAATTCCAGTTTTTTATTACTGCTGGAAGGATCAAGCCAGCTGATAACAGAAATTCTGATAATCGTATCCAGCAGACATACAATTAAAATGCCTATGGCGAGTCTTGGCAGACCTTTTTCAACTGGTAAAGCCAGCCATCCGGCATGATGAATATAAAGTCTGAATAAATGGGTTGTAAAAATTCCTACCACCATTTTTATTGCCAGACCAATAAGAAAATGTTCATCAACCCGCTGGCCGAAAAGCAGATTTATTAAAATCAGGATCAGGGCAAGAATTCCCCATCCGCCGATCTGTAGCCACCAATAGTATTTACTCGTCTTTTGCATTCGATCAATAGTGACAAATCTAGCCGATAAATCATCCTTTTTCATATTTTAAGTATTAATGGATGATTCCAGCCTTTTGGCGGTCACCCGACTCCGGGAAGGGAGTGCAGGACAGGCCAGGCCAGAATATCGGTAGAAATTCTTATTTTTACCCGTTTAAATCAACCAGATGGACCTAGTGCCAGGACCCCTTTTACAAACCGTTGAATCCCCTGAAGATCTTAAAAAATTAAACAGGGATCAGCTCCAGCAGCTCACTGATGAATTGCGTCAGTATATTATTGATGTGGTAAGTTTACATGGGGGCCATTTCGCAGCCAGCTTGGGTGTCGCAGAACTCACCGTGGCGCTTCATCATACATTCAATACTCCATATGATCAGCTTGTCTGGGATGTTGGCCATCAGGCATACGGGCATAAAATCCTGACCGGTCGTCGTGATAACTTTTCTTCCAATAGAAAATATAAAGGATTAAGCGGATTCCCCAACCGCTTTGAAAGTATCTATGATACATTCGGAGTAGGTCATTCTTCTACCTCTATCAGCGCAGCCCTGGGTATGTCCATGGCAGCAAAATATAAGGGTGAAAATGACCGAAAAGTGGTTGCCGTAATCGGGGATGGAGCATTGACTGCAGGACTTGCATTCGAAGGAATGAATCATGCCGGTGTTGCCGATTCCGACCTCCTGATTATCCTGAATGATAATTGTATGAGCATTGATCCAAATGTAGGAGCTCTGAAAGAATATCTGACGGACATCACGACTTCACAAACCTATAATAAATTTAAGGACGATATCTGGAAGGCGCTTGGAAAGTTGCCTGTTGGCGGCCATTTCAGCCGGGAGATTGCCAGTAAAATAGAACATAGCATTAAGAGCTTTGTGAATAAAAGCAGTAATCTTTTTGAAGCTTTGAAATTACGTTATTTCGGTCCCATTGACGGACATAATCTCAATAAGCTCATCGATACCCTGCAGGATTTAAAGAATATTCCCGGTCCTAAACTTCTGCATATCATCACTATAAAAGGGAAGGGGTATTCTCTGGCCGAACATGATCAAACTAAATGGCATGCACCCGGTTTATTTGATAAGATTACGGGAGAAATTTACAAGAAGAAATTCGACACAGTCCAGCCACCCAGATACCAGGATGTTTTCGGGCATTCAATCATTGAACTTGCGGAAAAGAATCCTAATATTTTTGCTGTTACACCTGCCATGCCAAGTGGCAGTTCGCTGAAATTCATGATGGAAAAAATGCCTAATCGTGCTTTTGATGTGGGCATCTGTGAACAGCACGCAGTTACATTAAGTGCAGGTATGGCTACACAGGGTCTGCGCGTATTCTGTAATATCTATTCCACTTTCATGCAGAGAGCCTATGACCAGGTGATACATGATGTGGCTATACAGGATCTACCGGTTGTTTTTTGTCTTGATCGGGCAGGACTGGTAGGTGAAGACGGTCCAACTCATCATGGAGCTTATGATATTGCATATATGCGTTGCATTCCGAATATGATTGTGACTGCACCTTTAAATGAATCAGAATTGCGTAACCTGATGTATACTGCGCAACTGGAAAAAAATCAACATCCTTTTGTGATACGTTATCCACGTGGAGAAGGCGTGATGCCAGAATGGAAAACACCTTTCACTGAAATTGAAATAGGTAAGGGAAGAAAATTAAAAGATGGGAAGGATCTTGCGATCTTAACTTTTGGACATCCCGGAAACTTTGCTATTAGCGCAATCCGGCAATTACGTACTGAAGACATTGACCCCGCACACTATGACCTGCGATTTGTAAAACCGATTGATGAAGAATTATTGCATGAAGTATTTTCTAAATTCGATAAGATTATAACTGTAGAAGACGGAACCATCGTCGGAGGATTTGGATCAGCTATTCTTGAATTCATGGCTGCCCATAATTATAAAGCCCAAGTGATGATTCTTGGCATACCTGACAAAATAATAGAGCACGGAACATCTAAACAACTTCAGCAGGAAGCTGGTTTTGACGCAGAAGCCATCGCGAGCTGTGCCAGGGTAATACTTAAAGAAAGTTTTAAAAGCAATTTATTGCCGCAATAAATGGAAAAAGGAAATCCTTCATAAGCGTTCAGTGTTAAGCGTTAAACCTTCTTCATTATGTTCCAGGATGAAATTATTTCTTCCTTCTCCGATCAGAATATTCATGTACCCCATTTGGACGAGTTCCAGGATGGAAAGGAAGAGAAATATGGCGTGAATCCTGTTTTCACAGACTTCTAAGATATTTTCAAATGGAACCGTTTTATCCCGACTTACTACTTCAATCAAATATAACCGGCTCTCTTCAATAGTATAAGTGTATTGAACAACGGTATGCCTTGGCTGATTGTTGCGCTCCTGCATGCGCATCAAAACTTTTTCAAAGGTCTTCATCAGTTTAAATAAACTGATGGACTGAATTTCTGTTCCTTCTCCTGATTCTTCTCCGATTTGTAATAATTCCCTGTGCAGATTTCCGCGCCTGATTAATTTCAACCGTTGTTCTTCCATTTCTGCTAAACGTGCAGCAGCCTCTTTGAATCTTTTGTACTCCAGAACTTTATTTACCAGTTCCTGGCGCGGATCGATTTCATTACCCTGATCATCCAGTTCTTTTCTGGGTAGTAACATTTTGGCTTTGATGCGCATCAGCGTGGATACAAATAGTATGAATTCGCTCGACAATTCAATATTCAATGTTTCTTCCTTATGAATGAAATCCAGGAAATCTTTGATCAGTTTATGGATCGGAATATTATATATATCCAGCTCATCCCTTTCTATAAAAAAAAGAAGCAGGTCGAAGGGTCCTTCAAACTGTGATAATTTGATTTGATAAGATGCTGAGTTTAGCATTTTGCAACTTTGAATACAAGGTTAGTAAAAAGCATAAAGCCCAAAGCTTAAAGCTTAAAACATTTGTTGACATTTACATCACAATTGCCGGGACTCATGTTCTATTTATTATAGATTAATTGGCAGAAAGTCATGAAGTTTTAGGCTTTAAACTTTCGGCTTTAGGCTTACTAGAGTTTAAGCAACACACCAATTCCCAGCAGTTCCTGCAACTGGGCCGCGGGCCCTCCGGGGCTTCCGTCAGCTTTTACAGTCTTAACGTCATTGTCATAAATCATGTTAAAGGCCACGGTCATTGTAATAATTCCGGTAACTTTTACTGCAAGTAAATTGGTCCAGTTTACATCCACATTCTGCGGATCGTGCTGATAATTTGCAAACAGATCCAGGCGACCAGTATAGACAACGTTTGCATTGATCTTATGTGTGTAGGAAATCGTTGAATAGGCACCGAATTCAAGTTTCACAGTTTTGCCGGTATCCACTCCAAATGCACCCTTTGCGGAAAGAGAATCATTTTTTACAAAAAGCCAGCGTAAAGTAGATAGTGATATAAAAAAGGAGAACTCATCGTTTGGTTTATAATTCATCCCGGGCGCAACAATCAGATATGCCGGTGCCATAAAATCAGAAGTCAGTACAGGTGGTCCTCCCTGAGACGGATATGCGTATCCGGGAGCAAATTGCGTTCGGAAATTAACAAGCCCGCTGATATACCAGTTCTTCCCGATATCATACCCGTATTTAGAAAGTATATCAATTTTATCATCCGATTTACGCGAACCCAGGCTCGTTGTATTTAAAAACCCGTAGGCAAGATCAATCGTATTGTCCCATGCATTTTTCCCTTTTTTATAAAAAGCATATGCACTGAAAAAACTACTCAGCCCAAGAGAATTTTTATCTCCTCCGGCCGACCAGTTATCCTGTGCACCCTGGGTAAAAGTAAATCGCAGAACACTGCCCAATTTCCAAATCTTTGGAATCGTATCATTCGGATCCTTCTTTATAGTTCTGGTGGCCTCATCGCGCATTTCCTTTATTGATTTATCCTGTGCTGAGCTCACAAAAACACTTAATAAGGACAAGATGATTAGTGCAGTCTTTTTCATATAAATGTTGTTACTGAATTTAAAAATGCAGTTAATTTTATATGGCAATAAAGTAAAACAAACTTAATTGAAGTTGATCCTGACTACGGTTTTTTCAGTTCGTCCCTGATTTCCATCAGCAGTTTATCAGTGCTTGAAGCTTCCTGAACCGCCGGAACTTTTTTCTTTTCTATGCTCTTCATTCCTTTAACGATAAGGAAGAGTATGAATGCTATAATAACAAATTTTATAACTGCTGATAAAAATAAACCATATTTAACCGCACCATATTGAAGTTTATCCAAATCCTGCGCGTTAGCAGCTTTTAATGCCGGTGTTAATAAAAGAGGTGTGATAACATTGTCTACCAGTGATGAAACAATGGCACCAAAAGCAGCGCCAATGATAACAGCAACAGCAAGATCAAAAACATTGCCGCGCAATGCAAAATCCCTGAACTCCTTTAAGATTCCCATACATTTGATTTTAATGATTAAGAATTAAATGATCCGGTTAAATGCATCCGGTTAAACGGACATGATTTCCTTTTCTTTGGAAGAAAGGTGTTTTTCTACCAGAGAAATATGTTGGTCCGTGATATCCTGGATTTGCTTTTCTGCATCTTTTGTGATGTCCTCGCTCATGCCATCCTTTTGTAACTTCTTAATTTGCTCGATCGCTTCCCTGCGGATGTTTCGGATGGAAACACGGGTTAGTTCTCCTTCAGCGTATGCACGTTTCACAAATTCCTTTCTTCTTTCCTCCGTTAATGGTGGCATAAAAAGACGAATGATATTTCCGTCATTTTGAGGTGTAACTCCGAGGTTGGCATTGATAATGGCCCGTTCAATAGGCTGGAGCATGTTCTTCTCCCAGGGCTGAATAGTAAGTGTTCTTGCATCCATAGCAGATACATTTGCCATCTGGTTGATTACAGTAGGCACACCATAATAATCCACACTTACTCCTTCCAGCATTTGTGGATTCGCTTTCCCTGCACGGATCCTGGTCAGTTCATTTTCAAGGTGATTGATTGCTTTGATCATGGAATCTTTCGATACTTCCACGATGAAGTCTAATTCATCAGACATAGACAATTATTCGTATTATTTTTTGGATTTGTGCCTGGTTAGTTTTTTTGTTCAAGCATGCTTTCGCGGATAAAGGTAACCAATTTTGATTCCTTTACCTTTTCGTTTTTATCATTTCCGTCGGTAGTCCATGATATGGAATGACGCGGCCTGGAATAATATGCAATTGCAATGAAGGTGAAAAAAAGTGCAATGACAGATAAAATTAAAATGGTGCAACCCAGAGATCTGGCCATATAAACAAACACAACCATACTTGCATTCACAGCCACCAGCAAAAGGGTAATTGTACGGTGAGAAAGACCCCGATCCAGCAACAGATGGTGAATATGGTTTCTATCCGGACTAAATGGCGAGCGCCGTTTAAAAATTCGGATTGCAAATACACGAAGCGTATCAAGCAATGGGATCATGAGTATGGTAAATCCAATAGCTGGAGATGAAATAATCGGATTCACAGATTCCGGACCATTTCCAGGATCTATGAATTTCAATACTAAAATTGCATTCACCACACCAATGAGCAGAGATCCCGTATCGCCCATAAATATTTTGGCAGGTTGAAAATTAAATATCAAAAATGCCAGGAGGGTACCGCAAAGAGAAAATGCAAGTACATAATACGGTTCCATGCCTGCAGACATAAAATAAATTCCGAAAAGAGCTGAAGACATTAAGCCCAGTGTTCCTGCCAACCCGTCAACACCGTCAATCAGATTAAATGAATTAATGATCACAATAACAGAAAAATAGGAGATCAGTAGACTGAACATCTCCGGTATTTCATGAATTCCAAAAAAACCATGCATGCTGCGGATCTGGATCCTCCCGTAGTATATAATGAGGAAGGCGGCAAGTACCTGACCGATAAATTTTTTTATCGGAGATAGAACAAGGATATCATCTTTCAATCCTAAAAAGAAAATGACCATGCTTGCTGCAATAAAATATTGGAACTCGGAAGCTTCCTTAAAATTAATTGTGAGCAGACAGCCAAAAACAAATCCGGCAAAAATGCCGATACCACCCAATGGAGTGATTGCCACCAGATGAATTTTACGGGCATCCGGCATATCAAATAGCTTTTTCATCTCAGCTACATTAATAATTACAGGAATAGCAAGAAAAGTAATGGTAAAAGAAATAGAAAGGCAAAGTAAAACGTCAAACATGTACCTCGGTTTACATTAAATAATTTTCAGTCATTGCTAATATTAAGCCTTAACTCTTTTGTGTACGTTCAGGTTAGAGTGTTGAGATTCAAGATCTTCTGACCAGCAATGTTATAATGTCACTGAGCGCATGAACAAGCAAGTTAGAACAAAAGTTCAATATGTTCC
>Ga0207001_1049_pt1 | contig 16127 bp, 18 predicted proteins | sample Alteio_BWMinCont_91_FD_153481 | JGI IMG/M metagenome (GOLD analysis project Ga0207001, IMG submission 153481) | Enriched cells from forest soil in Barre Woods Harvard Forest LTER site, Petersham, Massachusetts, United States -... | ecosystem: Environmental > Terrestrial > Soil > Temperate forest >... | reverse complement strand
ATAAGGTTATGAACCAGACGGTAAAAGTGGCAAGTGGCAAGTGACCAGTGGCAAGAAAAAGAGAGAAAGTATTTTCTTTTTCCTTACTTGTCACTTGCCATTTACCACTTGCCACTACATCCATCCCCGCCCACACAATCAACCCCAGAATGGCAAATGCGACGCCGAGATGCAGCATGAGCCGTATGGCGCTGACCTGCGGCGTATCGACGAGACCGCTTGCCACCATCAGCCAGCCGATGAGCCCCTGCAATCCGCCGAGCGCGAAAATACCGAAAAGCCGCCAGCCGAAGCGGGCGGAAAAACTCCGCCGCAGGGCAAAAACAATCAATGGGATAAAAAATACTATGCCGATCATGCGCCCGAGCAGCCGGTGGATATATTCCGGCCAGAAAATCGTTTTGAATTCTTCCAGGCCCATGCCTTTATTAACTTTTTGGTATTGCGGGCTGTGCTGATAGGCGGCGAATTCCTGCAGCCATTCAATATTATTCGTCGGCGGGATTGTGCCGTGAATGGGCTTCCAACTGGTAATCGACAGGCCGGAGCCGGAAAGACGCGTATAGCCGCCGATCAATACCATCATGGCGACGAGCAGGGCGCATAAGGTGAGCCAGAGGATGATGGAGTTGCGGTCGCGGTGGAGAAGGGTGGTTATCATGTGGCAATAGTTGCCAATCGGATGTCAAATGTCAAAATTCAAATAGCAAATAATTCTTTTTGACATTTGCCCTTTGACCTTTGACATTCAGCCCATGCAAAAATCCCTCTCCCGCTACTGGCTGCTGCTCGGCGTTCTGGCGCTGGCGATTGCCGGGCTGTTTTCGCTGGTGCTGGTGCTGGCGCGCGCGCCGGAAACGGCGCAGATTGCGCTGTTTGACGATATGTTTCATAAGGCGCTGGTGGTGCATGTCGATTTGTCGGTGCTGGTGTGGTTTTTATCCATCGCCTGCCTGATGTGGAGCATGGCGGCGCAAGGCTCACGGCAGGTTTTCCCGTTCCTTGAGGAAGCGGCATTGATTTGCTTCGTACTCGGCACGCTTTTGATTGCCGCATCGCCGTTCGACCCTAACGGCGTTGCGCTGATGAGCAATTACATCCCGGTCATTACCAGCCCGGCATTTTTCCTTGGGCTGGCGCTGTTGTTTTGCGGCGTCGGGGCGATGCTGGTTCGAGTGGTAAGTTGCAAGTTGCAGGTTGCAAGTAAAAAAAATGAATTTTCTCTGCTTACAACTTACAACTTGCCACTTGCAACTACCCTTCCCATCGCCTTCATGGCTATCGTGGCTTTTTTATGGTCGTACCACCAGATGCCGCATATGTCGGAAGCTGAGGAATATTGTGATATGCTGTTCTGGGGCGGCGGCCATGTGCTGCAATTGCTGCATGTGCAGATGGTCATGATCGCCTGGCTGATGCTGGCCAGGGCGCTCAGGCGCGAATTCCATGTATATACGGCGCATCTTTATATATTGTTCGCCATCGGTCTTGTCACCAGTCTCTGCACGCCCTGGGCATACCTGCATCACCGGGCATATGATTTATCGCAACATGAGTTTTTTACGCATATGATGATCCTGGCCGGCGGCATCGCTCCGACCATCCTGGTGCTGTGGATAATGCCGGGGTTGATAACATTCCGACACTGGCGGCTTGGAAATAAGCGCGCTCTTTATTCGACGCTTGCCATGTCATTTATCCTGTTTGTTTACGGCAATATTTTAGGCGCGCTGATCGAAGGGCAGAACGTCGTCATCCCGGCGCATTATCACGGCGCCATTGTCGGCGTGACGCTGGGTTTCATGGGGCTGGCCTATTTGCTGTTGCCGAAATTCGGCTGGCGCGATGTCACCGGCTGGAAATTTGCATACTGGCAGCCGATTATTTACGGCGGCGGGCAGCTATTGCATATTTCCGGGCTGGCGTGGAGTGGCGGTTACGGCGTATTGCGCAAAACGCCCGGCGGGCTGGACGATGTTGCGACCGGCGTCAAAATTGCGATGGCTATCATGGGCGTCGGCGGCCTGCTCGCCATCATCGGCGGATTTATGTTTGTCGTGGTGATAGCGGTGGCGATTTTCAGCCGCGCTGATGCTCGGGCTGCCCGGTAGGTTGAGTGGCTTGCACCCATTCTTTGCCGTCTTGGCGGCAATTTTGCTCGTACGTATTTTCGGTAAGACATAAATTATTGGCTTTCAACTCATTGACAAGGGTTTTAGCGCTAAGCTTGGTGCTATGCGCAGTGCCGACTAACATGGTATCGAAGTTGATTTTCTGAAAATGCTCGGCTGAATAGTAATTGATTGCTGTGTTCGTCAGTGAGAAAGCACCGCCGATAGCCGTAATGACAAGAAGAGCAATTCCAGCGGGGGTACCAAGAGCAGCAAGCCCGGAAACGCCGATAACAGATTGCCCGACGCCGCCAATGCCCAAGGCGAGTCCGGTTAACCCTGCCTGCCAGAGCGGGCCCCCGAACATGCCGGTTATGCTTTGTATGGCGCCGAGAACATTGCCCCAGGTCATCCGCTTGAGCAGTTTTTCTTTCTGCTGGCGCACCCTTCCATCGCCATTACAGATATCATCTGCTGCGGGAGCGGTATTTACGGGTATTTCAGCCGTAGGTATGATGGTACAGGATTTATGCCATGCAGCCAGGGCTTTGATGTCTCTAATGTCGTGTTCTTTATCCCGATGATAAATCATTTTTCCAGCCCGATTGAATAAGGTGATTTCAATCGATTTATTACGTAATAAATTTTCATGAAAATTTTTGGCGAAATTAATGGCGCTTTTTGCTGCCTCATCTTTATTTGCACCCGTATGATGTAATTCCCTTGCCTGTTGGGGCGTCAGAGCAAGCGCAATTACCCTTACGCCTCCCGGATTGTTCGCGATGGATTCTCGAGATAATTCCCGATCCAACATATTATCGACAATCGTCGTTACCCGTAGCTCTTCACCGATATTCTTTAGTACCTGATCTATGCCGCTAAAAATCGGTCTGAGCCGGTTATGATCTTTGATTTTATCTTTAAAATATAAAGTGTCAGTGAATTGCGTATCCGCAAAGACGGTTTTAAACCGTGAAAAATCCGCTACCACAGCATTTGCAAAGGTGGCCTTAAGTTCTGTACTGCCTGCGAACTCCTGAGAGGAATGGATTGCTGTATCGATAAGCGAGTAAGATCCCAATGCGCCGGAAATAAGCAATAGTGATGCTTTATCACCGGTCTGGTATTTGTTCTCATCTCCGGGTTGCTGTACGAACTTTAAGCCGTCTTTTAATGCGGAGATGACATAACGTTTTAGGTCAGGATTGTTTTTCGCGGCATCCGAAGCCAGATAGTTTTTTATGGCTGTTTTTTCGCTGTCGGATAACCCCGTCAACCGATCCGAGCTGTGGTTAAAATAATCCACAGCTTTTTCAAGCACATCCAGATACTTTGCGTCGAAATCTATTTTTGCAGCCATACCATACACTATAAAGTGTATATCCCTTTGTTTCAACGGGATTAATATGACAGTTTTGTGACAACTTGCTGATAATTATTTGTATTTTCAGCGTGCGATGCGAACCAGCCCAATTTATTGGCCAACGCTGCGACTTTACCGATAATTACTAGAGTGGGCGGTTCTAGTTTTGCTTTGGTAACGGCGACTTCTATGTCGGTGAGGTCGGAGATAATAACCTGTTGTTGCTGCGTAGTACCGTTGGCGATGGCGGCGGCGGGGGTCGTGGCGGAAAGCCCGTGCTCTATCAGTTTTTTAGCGATAATGCCAAGGTTGGCCAGGCCCATGTAAACCACCAGCGTCGTATCGGGATCGGCGAGGGATTGCCAGTTAAGCTCAAGTGGATCAGCGGCGTCTTCGGCGGTAACGCGATGTCCGGTAATAAATCTCACTCCTGTTGCCAATCCGCGGTGGGTTAGCGGGATACCGGCATAGGCGGCGCAGCCTTGGGCCGAAGTAATGCCGGGGATGATCTCGAAATCGATATGATGCTTCGCCAATTCCAGCGCTTCTTCGCCGCCGCGGCCGAATAAAAACGGATCGCCGCCTTTGAGGCGCACGACGCGTTTTCCTTCCCGCGCCAGCGTGACGAGGAGTTCATTTATTTCCTCCTGCGTCATGGCTTTTTCCTTGCACGATTTACCGGCAAAAAAGCGCGGCACGCCACGCGGAATAAGCGCCAGCACGGCGTCAGATACTAGGCGGTCGTAAACCACCGCATCGGCGCTTTCAATGGCTTTCAATGCCTTTAATGTCAACAATTCCGGATCACCCGGGCCGGCGCCTACGAGAGAGACTTTTCCTGTCATTATTGTCATCCCGCATTTATTGCGGGATCTCCATCCAATTATACCAGACCCCGCAACAAGTGCGGGGCGACAGCTCCAATATTACACAATTGTAACCCCCGTGTCATCTCTTGGTAGTTGCCAAGATGGTATGTTTATGGGATATATGGGGTTCCATATACCGCCTTTATAGTTTCAGTTGGCGGCTTAACGCATCAATTAGGGATGAGTCATATGAAAAGTTCAAAATTAGTTGCAATTGCACTGACCGCAACCATGCTTACCGCTTGCACGCAGCCGGGCGGCGCGCCTAATTCCGGCGTCATGAACGGCGGCGGCCTTGATAAACAGGATGTCGGCACGGCAGCCGGCGTTGTCGGCGGCGGCGTACTCGGCAGCTTAGTCGGCAAAGGCAATGGTAAAATCGTTGGCGCCATCCTTGGTGCTGGCCTTGGCGGCTTGATCGGTAACCAGGTAGGAAAATCCCTGGATAACGCTGACCAGGCGGCTTATGCGCAGAAAACGCAGCAGGCGCTTGAAACCGGCCAGCCCGGACAAGCGTTGCCGTGGAAAGGCCAGAATGGTGCTACCGGCAGCGTAACCCCTGGGGCAGTTACACAGAACTCCAGCGGCCAGTATTGTCGCGAATATACGCAGAAAATTAATGTCGGCGGCCAGACAACTACGGGTTACGGCACTGCCTGCCGCCAGCCGGATGGTTCCTGGCAGGTTGTCAGCTCCAATTAATGCCAGTATAGCCTGATGAACGAAGAAACGATGAAAGAGGCCAGCGTGCCTGCCGGTACGCTGATGGCCGGCAAGCGCGGCCTGATTATGGGCGTCGCTAACGACAAGTCGCTGGCCTGGGGCATCGCTAAATATTTATCGGCGCAGGGGGCGCAGCTGGCCTTCACCTATCAGGGTGAAGCACTGGAAAAGCGTGTGCGCCCTCTGGCTTCCTCTGTCGCTTCAACTCTTATCCTGCCATGCGATGTCACCGACCCGCTCAGCATGGATGCGGTATTTGATACATTATTGAAAGAATGGGGCAGCATGGACTTCCTTGTTCATGCCATTGCTTTTTCGGATAAAAACGAGTTGAAAGGCAAATATGTCGATACCACGCTCGACAATTTCCTGCTGACCATGAATGTGTCCTGCTATTCGTTCACGGCGCTGGCCCGGCGTGCTGCTACCATTATGTCTAAAGGCGGCAGCCTGGTGACTTTGAGCTATCTCGGCGCCGAGCGCGTTATCCCGCATTATAATGTGATGGGCGTGGCCAAGGCAGCCTTGGAAACCAGCGTCCGCTATCTGGCCGCTGATCTCGGCGCGCAAAAAATCCGCGTCAACGCCATTTCAGCTGGGCCGGTTAAAACGCTGGCCGCATCCGGCATCGGTGATTTTCGCTATATCCTTAAATGGAATGAATATAATTCGCCGCTGCAGCGCAATACCACTATCGAGGATGTCGGCGGCGCGGGCTTATATTTACTGTCCGATTTAGGGCAGGGGACAACCGGTGAAGTGCTGCACGTCGATTCCGGGTATCACGTGGTGGGGATGAAACGCCCCGATGCGCCGGATATCAGCACGGTGTAATAATATGAAAAAGAATGCTTCTTTTACTGAGAATGCCCCGCAATCCGAACGGATGTTAGCTTTTGCGAGAGTGCTTGCCGATGAGGTTGGTAAAAATCCTCAAGAGCTAATCTCAATAATGGAAAAAAATCCCAAATGGGATTCGAGTATTTTTACGAAGGGCAAGAATAGTTTCCAGTTTAACCTTCCCAGAGGTTATAGCTCGGAGAAGTTTGTGAGGCTTGCGCGAAAGGCATTTAAAAATGGTGATATCAACCATGGGCGTGGAGGAGGAGGATGGGAAGGTGAAAATCATGTCTACATAACGATAAGTATCGAATATTTTGATAAGCTAAAGCAAGCGCTTACGGAATTATCTTCTCCAATTACCGAAACCGGACGAAATACTTCTGTTATTGTTCCATCTACTAAGCCGCCTTTGGACAATTTAAAGCGCCTGCTTACCAATTTTGATGCCGACAAGCTTGTTACAGCCGTCGAACCAGAAAATCCTCAATATGTAGATGTAAAGCAGGCGATCGATAAAACTCTGAGGATTATTAAACTGGTACAATGTTCTCCTAAAAATGATACTCAACGGGAATCATTGTTTGATGAGGTTACAGATTTACGTAGGCTGCTTGAATTGGAAGTACCTGATATGAAAAATCGTCTCAACAGACGTCTCAATTATATCAACAATCAATCGGAGGCCTACCTGAAGGCAGAATTTCCTTCTGGTGATGGAATTCCTAAACCGGGTGCGGCTTTACAATGGGTAAATCAAACTATCGAAGCACTTGATCCGAAGGCAATAAAGGCAGAACTGGCTCAATATAATCAACGAGCGGCATCTCGATAATGCGGGATACGGTTTGACATTTTCTTTGCATTATGGCATAAATATTTACGTAATGCCATTTTATATGGAGTATGTCATGGATAGTATACATACTACGGTCAGCCAGGGTGGGCGCATTGTTATCCCTGCCGCCTACCGTGAAAAATTCAATATTTCCGAGGGGGATGAGGTCACTCTTTCCTGCGATGAATTCGGCCTGCATATCACCACCCCCTCGTTGGCATGGCAAAATTTGCAGAATCTCGTTACTTCCCGCATCCCTTCAGATGTGCAACTGGTGGAAGAATTAATTGCTGCGCGCCGTAAGGAAGCCAGAAGTGAGTAGCAAGGATGTTGTTTTAGACGCATCGGCATTGCTTGCATACGTGAAAAGAGAAGCAGGTGGTGAAAAAGTTGCTCCATTTTTGCGCCATGCTTGCATATCGAGCGTCAATTATCAGGAAGTATTATATAGCCTTATAAGCAAACATACTATCTCGTTGGCTGAGGCACGAGCGGCTATTGCGAAGACTAACCTCAAAATTATTCCCTTTACGGAAGAGCAGGCAGTTATCACCGCCTCTTTTCACAAACAAGCGTTGTCAATTGGACTTTCGCTTGGAGATAGGGCATGTTTGGCGCTCGGTATATATATGCAGGCTAAGGTAGTGACTGCCGATACGCCGTGGAAAAAGTTACGTTTGAATGTTTCGTTGATTGTAATCCGATGACCTTCAATACTTTCGGCCACATCTTCCGTTTTACCACATGGGGCGAAAGCCACGGTGAGGCTATAGGCTGTGTCATCGACGGCGTGCCGTCCATGATTCCTTTGAGCGAAGCCGATATTCAGCCCTGGCTTGATAAACGCAGACCGGCGCAGTCGCGTTATACGACGCAGCGCAAGGAAAGCGATACGGTCAAAATCTTCTCCGGCGTATTCGAGGGAAAAACTACCGGCGCGCCGGTCAGCCTCATCATTTATAATGAAGACCAGAAATCGAAGGATTACGAAACCATCAAGGATAAATTCCGTCCCGGCCATGCCGATTATACGTACCACATGAAATACGGCATCCGCGATTACCGCGGCGGCGGGCGGGCGTCGGCGCGTGAAACGGCGATGCGTGTTGCCGCCGGTGCGATTGCCCGAAAAATCCTTGGAAAAAAAATAACCATTCGCGGCGCCATGGTTGCGCTCGGTGACGATGCGATAGACCGCAAGCGCTGGGACTGGAAAGAGATTGAAAAAAATCCGTTCTGGTGCCCAGATGGCAAGGCTGCCGTGCGCTGGGCGCAAAAACTCGATAAAATCCGCAAAAGCGGGTCATCAATCGGCGCGGTGATTGAAGTAGTCGCGGAAGGCGTTCCCGCCGGGTTAGGCGCGCCCGTCTATAAAAAACTCGATGCTGATATCGCGGCTGCCATGATGAGCATCAACGCCGTTAAAGGCGTGGAAATCGGCGATGGCTTTGCCGCCGCTGTCCTGCATGGCGAGGAAAACGCTGACAGGATGAGAATAAAGAACGGCAAAACCACATTTCTTACTAATCATGCCGGGGGTATATTGGGCGGCATATCGAGCGGGCAGCCCGTGGTGGCGCGTTTTGCCGTTAAGCCTACCAGTTCAATCCTGATGCCGGTGGAAACAATTGATATGCATGGTAATAATACGACGATTGTAACCAAAGGGCGGCACGACCCATGCGTCGGCATTCGCGCCGTACCGGTTGGAGAGGCGATGTTGGCTTGTGTGCTTGCAGATCATTGGCTGATGCATAAGTCATCCCAGCTGTAAATTACGGGAGCAACCATGCTAAGAAAACTGATTCTAATGGCCGTTACGCTGGTGATCGTTTTGATCGTCGTGGCGGTCGTCGTTCCTTACTTTATTCCCGATAATACGTTTAAGGGGCCGATCCTCAGGCGAGTCCAGGCGATGACCGGCTACGTCGTGACAACGAACGGGCGTTTCCAGTTCCATATTTTTCCTGTTGCGGGCGTTACCATGAAAGATGTCACGTTGTCCAATATGCCGCATAACAATGATATGCAGCCGGTGGTGACAGCCAAGTCGGTAGATGTCGAAGTTTCCCTGATGCCTTTGCTCGGCGGTTATGTCGAAGTCAGGAGACTGGTCTTAGACGAGCCGCAGATCCATCTGCACGTGAGCAAAGACGGCATTAAAAATTGGCAATCCTCCCGGCAGGCAACACAACCGGCAGTTCCTGCTGCGGGCAATGCGCCTGCGCAAGCCGCTAAACCGCAACCGGCTCCCACTTCCGCAGTGCTGCCGCGCAATTTGCTGCTCAGTGATGTAAAACTGGAAGACGGCACGGTTACTTATGACGACGAAGCGGACAACAGCCATTGGGCAATGAAAAAATTGAATATCGCCTTGACGCTGAATGGTATTGCTTCCCCGTTCACCGTCGAGGCCAGCAGCGAATGGAATGGCAAAAACATCGCAGTAAAAGGTAAGCTTACTACGCTGAAAACATTCTTTAATCATGAGCGGACGGGGATTGATACCGATATTGAGAGCGACCTGTTGTCCCTGACGTCGCATGGGTTTATCGATGCGATGGCCTATAGCGGCAAGGTCGGCGCAAAATCATCTTCGCTGAAAGCATTGCAGGCGTGGCTTAATCCGTCGGCAAAGCCCTTGGAGACGCAGGCCAAACTGGCGTTGGATGTAAGCAGCGATGTGTCATGTACGGCATTTATGTGCGACCTGACCAATGTCAGTCTGACGGTTGATAAAATTGAGGCCAAAGGCAGCATCAGGACTACCCGTGCGCAAAATGCCGCACAACCGCCGCAGATTGATGCCAATCTTACGACCAACGTGCTCGACTTTAATCCGTTCCTCTCAGAGAAACAGGCGAATGCTTCCGGCGTTTTGATTTCCGATGCCTATGCCGAAACCAACGGCAGGTGGAGCGATAAGCCGATGGATTTTAGCGTCCTTAAGGCTGTCGACGGCACGATCAATATCGTGGCTGATGGTATCGTCATGAATAAAATAACCCTGGGCAGGACAGCGCTTCGCGCCAAGCTTCGGGGTGGGCAGCTGGATGCCGATATTGCCGATGCCGTGATGTATGGCGGCAAAGCTAATGTCGTGCTGAATATCAATGCAACTGGTGCCGAGCCGATGGTGGAAAAACATGTCACATTGAGCGGAGTTCAGGTGCAACCACTGCTGAAAGCTGCGGCTGATTTAGGCCGTCTGAGCGGCACGGCGGATATGGATACGACTGTTTCCAGCCACGGCAAAAGCATCAAGCAATTGGTGGAAAGCACGAGCGGAAGCGGGAAGTTTACCTTAAATAACGGTGCGATCGAGGGCGTCGACCTTGTCAATATTATTGCTAACAGACCCGGCAGCGGCGCGCAGAAAACTCCCATCAATTCGATGAATGGCAGCTTCACCGTTGCCGGCGGAGTCGTCAGCAACCGCGATTTGACGATGGTATTGCCGACGCTTCAGGTCAGCGGGGCGGGGGAAATCAACTTTCCGGCCTATAGCATCAACTATCGCTTGACGCCGCAGATGCAGACGGCGGATAAAAGCGGCGCGGCCAAACAAGGCGTAGGCGTGCCGGTGCTGATCGAAGGCAGCCTTGACCAACCCAGCATCCATCCCGACCTTAAAGCCGTGGCGCAGGATGCGCTCAAAAATCCGCAGGCATTCAAGGATCAATTGAAAAATACGCGTGATAGCCTGAAAGACCAACTGAAAAATCCGAATGTCAAAAATTTGAAGAATTTATTGCAGGGATTTTAAGTGATTAGCCATTTGATCCTGGTGGGCTTCTGAAATTAGGAGTGGATTGTTGAGCAGGTTGGTTAACGGACGCGGTAGCTTCGGGATGTAGCGTACTGAGCGCTGCAAAATTGCCCGTACCCATATTTCCTGATAGCGTAACATTCGCTGGTAACTTAACACCGGATGCTTCCAGAAGTGCTTCTATAAATTGTCCTGTTTTTCCTTTAAAAGCTTGCGTAAGTACTTCCTGCGTCATTTCTTCGATTTTTGCTATTGTTTGTCCGGTTGCGCGCCTGTCTGCTGCTCTAGCGCCTAAATAAAGAGCAGATGCAGTGACGTTCCCATAACCCATTGTTTCAGTGATTTTGCGCTGTACAGCTTCTTCAAGAGCTTCTATGGCCTGTTGTCGGTTTTCCGGCTGGGGCAATTTGGCAAGTTTTTCCCTCTGTTCATCACTTACGGTCAACATCTTTTTTTCGATGGCTTCGTTGACGACATTCAACAATTGCCCGGCTTGCGCATCATTAAGAGAAGCGCCCTTCAATCCCTGGAGTGCTAGTACAAGCTTTTCGGGGTTTTTTTCCTGGAGAGCGGTTTTGGCGTTGGCAAGATGCGCGTTTACGGATTCGGCGGTCTTGTTATTACGTTTTATGGTGAGAAGCAGTTTTAATTCACTAATAGTAGGAAAACGGAGTGCGGTACTTCCACTCTTGCCTTGATTATTTCCCATTCCTGACAATGCCACAAAAAACTCCGGTCTTATTTATTCTTATATTCTACTATCTTACGCCGGATTTGTGTGTGAACATTTCATGACAATTTTATCTCATTGAAAAAACAGGTTTTTTCTCCGGTGTGGCAGGCGGGGCCAATTTGATCGACTTTGATGAGGAGCGTGTCGCCGTCGCAATCGATGTTGAATTCACGCAGGGTTTGCGTATGACCGGAAGTTTCGCCCTTGCGCCATAATTTTTGCCGGGAGCGCGACCAGTAATGTGCCTGGCCGGTGGCTAATGTTTTTTCGACGGCTTCGCGGTTCATCCATGCCAGCATCAGCACTTCGCCGGTTTTCGCATCCTGCGCGATGGCGGGAACGAGCCCGTCGGCGCTCCAGGCGATTTGGGAAAGTATATTAGTAATGTTCACCATTCACCTCAAATACCATATCAATTTACTATTGTCATGCCTGCGGAGGCAGGCATCCAGTGCTTATACCGCGCCCATGGTGCTTTTACTGGATCCCCGCCTACGCGGGGATGACAAGATCAACCATAACCGGCACGTGGTCGGAAGGCGTGTCCCAGTCGCGGGCGTCTTTTAAAATCTCGAATTTTTTGAGGGCAGGGGAAAGTGGCGGCGTTACCCAGATATGGTCGAGCCGCCGCCCGCGGTTGGATTTGCGCCAGTCGCGGTTGCGGTAACTCCACCAGCTATAGAGTTTTTCCTCCGGCTTGACGAAATGCCGTCCGACATCGCACCATTTGAGCGAATGTTTCAACGCATCGAGGCGCTCAACTTCTGCCGGGGTGTGGCTGACGACGTTCAGCAATTGCTTGTGCGACCAGACATCATGCTCCAGCGGCGCGATATTTAAGTCGCCGACCAAGATCATTTTTTTGCCCTTCGCCGCTTTGGCCCAACGCGTCATGTCTTCGACGAAACGCAGCTTAAAGTCATAAGCCGGATTTAATTTGGGATCAGGAATATCGCCGCCGGCCGGAACATAAAAGTTGTGCAACTCAACGCCTCCGGGCAGTGTGACGGCGATATGCCGTTTATGGTCAGATTTGGCCACCGACATATTGTGAACCTTATCCAGTTTGACTTTGGAGAGGATGGCCACACCGTTATAACTTTTCTGCCCGCTGAAAACCACATGCGGAAAGCCCAGCGCTTTCAGGTCCTCCAGCGGAAAATGCGCGTCCTCGACCTTGGTTTCCTGCAAACAAATAATATCGGGCGACGTTTCCCGCGCCAGTTGCTTAAGCAGCGGCCTGCGCAGGCGCACGGAGTTGATGTTCCAGGTGATGATTTTCACAGTAGGATTTCTGACTGAAGTAGTAGCATTATCTATCTTTGTAGCGGCGTAGATTTTGTTCTTTCTTTGGCGAGCAAGTCGGTATGCTTAATCCATTCATTTGCTTGTTTGGTTAAATCTTCCGGATTGGTAATATTTGAAAATAAATGTGGCATAAGTTGACAGTAATCCTTGAAAAGATCCTCTTCAACAGTAACTAATTTCATAGCCTTTTCTAAATCATAATTGCCTTTGAGTTCTCTTGTAAGGGTTTCATATTCTTGTTCAAGAACGGCGGCATGGCTTAAAGTGTAGACTATAGCGTGGTCGGACACTGCTAGTGATCGCCGTAGCGAAACACAATGATATTCCTTAGGATAGTCAATATTTTTTATAGCACCATCGGAGCCTGTAAATCTATTTTCTATCGTCATAATTAACTAACCCGGTGGCTATAATTTCACAGCAAAACTATTGCCGCAGCCGCATTTGGCCGTGGCGTTGGGATTTTTGATCTCGAACCCGGCACTGGACAAATCCTCGACATAATCGAGCACCGAGCCTTTGATAATGCCGAAGGATATATCATCGATGATCACCTCGGCGCCATCCCTGGCGATGATGATGTCGGTTTCCGCCGGTGCGGCGTCATCGAGGTTAAATTCATATTGAAAGCCGGAGCAGCCGCCGCCTTTGACCATAATGCGGAAGCGCAAGGAAGGCTTGCCTTCTTCGGCCTTGAGATGATTGATGCGCGCAGCGGCGCTTTCGGTCATAGAGAAGGCGACCGGCGGGACAGGAGGCGCAAGGCTTATGTGTTCATGAGGCTGCATATGATTTATTCTAATGTTTTAGTAAGCTCTGAATTTGTTTTCTAAGTAACGGCAAGTCATTCTCAACAATTTCTTTGACAGTTTGCAAATTAACGTTTCCATAATCATGTACTATGCGGTGCCTCATATTGATAATTTCCAACCAAGGAATGTCCTTATGTTTTTTCCTTAATGTAGCCGATAATTTGTTTGCTGCTTCGCCGATAATGGTAATGCTATAAAGCGTCGCATTCATCTTCACTTTATCTTTGATGTCCTTAATTTTATAACTTTTTATATCGTCAATTGCTTGCAATATGTCATACAATCTAACTGTATCACTATTAATTTTTTTCATAACGGCACGGCTTCGGACAATATAAAAGGAGCCAGCATTTCCTTAATTGCCATATCGTCGACGACATCCACTTTTCTGCCCAACAAGTTTTGCGCGGCCACTTCAAATTTAGAAATATCCAGAAGCGAACACCCCTTTTTTGGATGCACCAGCAAGTCTATATCACTACCTGCCTTTGCTTTTCCACGAACGGTTGAACCGAATATGCGCACATTCTCAAGTTTGTGCGTAGCCGCCATCGCTAAAATGGCGTCACGGTAGCGTGTACGAAGCGTATGTAAATTCATGCTGGTCATATCTTATTACTATGGGACAAAATGAGGCGAAAAACAAGTATAATATCGCTTTTTTTCCACAACTTGCCACTTGTCGCTTGCCACCTGCCATCAAATTAAGCTATTCCTTTCACCCCTATGACCTCATTACACAATAAACATACTGATTGGGCGCCTTATGCCTGCCACCCGGCCAACAGCCGCGGGCGGTTGTATCCCGAGGAAGAAAGTGCCACACGCTCGCCTTTCCAGCGCGACCGCGACCGTGTTCTGCATTCCACCGCATTTCGCCGCCTCGAATATAAAACGCAGGTATTTGTTAACCATGAGGGCGATCATTATCGTACCCGGTTAACGCATAGCCTGGAAGTGTCGCAATTGGCGCGTTCGATCTGCCGCACATTGCGGCTCAATGAGGATCTGGCCGAAGCGCTGGCGCTGGCGCACGATCTGGGGCATACACCGTTCGGGCATGCCGGGCAGGATGCGCTTTCCGAGTGCATGGAAAATTTCGGCGGCTTTGATCACAATGCCCAGACGCTGCGCATTCTTACCAGCCTGGAGCATCGCTACGCGGAATTCGATGGGTTGAACCTGACCTGGGAAACGCTTGAAGGCGTCGCCAAGCATAACGGCCCGCTGATTAAACGCACGCCGGCGTCTTCTATTTTGAACAAGCTGCTCAACCGCCCGCAGGAAACCAAATTATCGCGCGCCATTACTGAATATACGGCGAAGCACAACCTAGAACTCGAGACCTATGCCAGCGCCGAAGCACAGGTGGCATCGCTTTCCGATGACATCGCCTATAACAATCACGATATCGATGACGGCCTGCGCGCCGGATTGTTCACTATTGAACAGCTGGATAGCATCGCCGGCGTGGGCGATATTTTCCGCGAGGTGCGCGCGCGCTATCCCGGCATCGATGAGCCGCGCCTGATCCATGAATCGATCCGCCGCCTCATCAACCGCATGGTGACCGATCTGATAACGCAAACCCGCCAGAATATTGCCAATGACCATATCGAAAAAGTCGACGATATCCGCAAGCTGGGCAAGCCGCTGGTGGCGTTTTCGCCGGAAATGCAGGAGAATAACCAGAAACTCAAAACGTTCCTGATGGAAAATATGTATCGCCATTATAAGGTCAACCGCATGGCGACCAAGGCGCGGCGCGTGGTGAAAGAATTATTTGGATTTTTCCTGGCTGAGCCGGGCTGCCTGCCGACCAACTGGCGCAAGCAGGCCGGTTCGCCCAAAAGCGCTACCACGGCCATGACGGTGGCTGATTTCATCGCCGGGATGACCGACCGCTTCGCCCTCGATGAATACCGGCGCATATTCGACGTGCAGGCGCGAAGCTGGCTGGGACGGTGATTCCGTCATTGCGAGGAGGCGGAGCCGACGAAGCAATCCAGCCTTACAGCATGTTCGGATATATAGATTAAGACTGGATTGCTTCGCTACGTTACACTCCGCTCGCAATGACGAAATAATATGAACATCTTCAAGAAAATAGAAAAAGAAATTCATCTGATTGTTCAGAGGAAAAAAGACGCTGGGGTTTTTCCATCCGGCTTAGCGCTTGATAAAATAGAGGTGACACCGCCGAAAGACCCAACGCATGGCGACATGGCGGCGAATGCGGCATTGGTCATTGCGCCGCAGGTAAGTGGAAATCCCAGAAAAATTGCCGAAGAGCTGCTCGACGACATCAAAAAAATAAAAGGTATCGCCAAAGCCGAGATCGCCGGGCCGGGGTTTATCAATGTGACATTGTCGCCGTCCGTCTGGCAAGAAGCGGTGCTTGATATTTTGCAGCAGGGCGCGGATTACGGAAATTCGGACATGGGCAAAGGCCGGAAGGTCAATGTCGAATATGTATCGGCTAACCCGACCGGCCCGATGCATGTCGGGCATGGGCGGGGCGCGGTGTATGGCGATGCGCTGGCGACGCTGCTTGTCAAAGCCGGTTATGATGTGACCCGCGAATATTATATCAATGATGCCGGTGCGCAGGTCGATAAGCTGGCGGAATCGGCCTATTTGCGGTACCGCGAAGCTTGCGGCGAAGCCATTGGCGAAATTCCCGAAGGATTATATCCGGGAGATTATTTGATTGAGGTTGGGGAAATATTGAAAGAACACTTTGGTAATTCTTTAATGAATG
>Ga0207001_1048_pt1 | contig 16380 bp, 9 predicted proteins | sample Alteio_BWMinCont_91_FD_153481 | JGI IMG/M metagenome (GOLD analysis project Ga0207001, IMG submission 153481) | Enriched cells from forest soil in Barre Woods Harvard Forest LTER site, Petersham, Massachusetts, United States -... | ecosystem: Environmental > Terrestrial > Soil > Temperate forest >... | reverse complement strand
GTGTATGGATGGATTTCCGTAGCGCATACCGACATTGACAAATATTTCTGCGGCCAATTGTTTGCGTAAAGCATTCTCAAGCTCAATAGCCAGTTCAAGCGTATTAGTCAATAAAGGTGAACCCTCAGCCGTCCAAATTTTTTTATAAAGTTCCGCTGACCGTTTCGGACGAAAAGGTAAAATCACACTGTAAAGAAGGGGTTTCCAAAGCAACGGCGACAATTCGATGACCCGAGGATCCGATAAAAATTGTTTTAAGTATTGACGAACGGCAACCGGAGTAGGAGCATCGGGCGTGCCGATGTTTGTCAGTAAAATACCTATTTTATTTTTCATTTTTATATTTGAATCCAATGGCTGCAAGTCGGCTTTTCATGTCAGGATGCGTAGAAAACAAATCGGCTATGGAAGTCATAGGTTCAATGCCCGCTTGAACGGGATCAAAAATATAAGCTTCACGGCGAACATTTTCATGCGGTGTTTGCTGATATGCCGCACTATACTGCGCTTGATTGGCATCATGATCGTTTTGAATTTTAAGCAGAGCCGAAGCTAAGGGTTGGTTATCTCTAAGTAATTGCACGCTGCCCGCATCAGCCATAAATTCGCGGCGACGGCTTAAATACAGTAACAAAATGACATTAATAACAGGCAGAAGATAACGCACCATGATGATAATACCAGCCAAAGTGTTTTTTGAATCACTGCGCGAATTATTGGAAAACAAAGCATTATAAAAAAATATATCAATAACCATTAACATCAAATTAGCCAGCACTGAAGCCATCAATGTTAGTTTAATATCCATATGCCGAATATGACTGAGCTCATGCGCCATCACCGCCTGTAATTCACTGCGGTTTAATTTTTCCATTAAACCTCGCGTTATGGCAACCATAGCGGATTTTTCACTATAACCGCTGGCAAAAGCATTCATATAATCGGCTTCAATAATAAAAACTTTTGGTATGAAACGTAAACCAGCGGCAATTTTCATTTCATCAACGACATTGTAGAGCTGCGTTTCTTTTTCATTTTGCGCCGTTCCAGGCGTAATCTCCCGATATTCGGTGCCTAATAACATGAGTTTGTCAGACAGAGCAAATGTCACCAACAATGAAACACCCGCCACCGCTACCATGACAAAGGTGGCATAGGGAATCAGTTGAAAAGTCACCAGGGCTTGAAATAATTGCGGAATAGTCGCGGAAGGATAGTGGCTGGCATTCATAAACATATCAACCAGAATACCCAGCGCAATATAAATTGTAAAAAATAAGCCTATGACCAAATAAGTCCGCCGACTATTCATGCTAAGTGAAGCACGCCAGTCAGCGGAAGTTGCTGCAAAGTCATTAAAATTTAAGTCAGCCACTATAGTTTAACCGTATAGTTTTCTTGTTCAGTCACTTTTTCTGCATTTAGCTGCCAATAGGGGAAATCAAAATCTAATTTGCCGCGAAACAATCCGACAATCATGGCTGTAAAAAAAGATTTTTTGGTTGCGTTATAATGTTCGACGCTATCGTTATAAGATTGTTTTGCGTAAGCGAGTTTGTTTTCGGTGTTAACAATTTCTTCTTGCAGCTGCATCGCATTTTGATTGGCTTTCAATTGAGGGTATTGCTCGAAAACCACATTGATGTTTGATGCAATTTTTGAAATTTGATTTTCAGCATCAATACGGCCTTGATCATCACCGCTGGCTTTGGCTTTTTCGGCTTGATTACGTAAAGCTACCACATCTTTCAAGGTCGTCTGTTCGTAATCCATGTATTTTTTGACAACATTAATCAGCGATTCAAAAACCTTAAACCGGCGGTCAAGTTGAATATCAATTTGTTTTTGATTATTTCGGGTTGCTTCAATCAGGGCGATGAGGGTATTGTAGGTTAATACAATAAAACCACCGAGCGCGACCAAAACAATTACGATAATTAAGCCTGTCATGTTTCTTAACTCCACTTAAATGGTAGGCGTATTATAATATTTTCACCGTTCATCAGGAAGCTTAATATGTCAGATATTACTTTAAATTTAACACCTAATCTTTATGATTATATGCAAAAAATGTCATTGCGCGAGCCAGATGTACTGAAAGAACTCAGAGAACAAACTCATAAGATGAGCATGGCGCAAATGCAAATTTCGCCTGAGCAGGGTCAGTTTATGCGCTTACTCATCGAACTCACTCAAGCCAAAAAAACATTGGAAATTGGCGTTTTTACGGGGTACAGCACACTATCTGTCGCCTTAGCATTACCAAAAGACGGTAAGGTTGTGGCCTGTGATACCAATGTTGAATGGACCAATGTGGCAAGGCGTTTTTGGGACAAAGCGGGTGTGGGCGACAAAATTGATTTGCACTTGGCTCCCGCCTTGGAAACCTTAGATAAGCTCATTGCCGCAGGGGAAGAGAATACCTTTGATTTTGCTTTTATTGACGCAGACAAAGCCAATTACCCTAGTTACTATGAAAAGTCGTTGCGGCTTCTGCGTCAAGGCGGACTCATTGCGCTAGATAATGTTCTGTGGAGTGGCGACGTTGCCGATCAGGATATTCATGACGAGACCACGAATATGTTTCGTAAATTAAATAAAACTATTTTACAGGATGAACGGGTCAGTATTAGCATGATACCGATAGGGGATGGATTAACTTTAGCGTTTAAAAGATAGGAAGGAACGACTATGTTTAGAAGCTTTATAGGGACTTTAGCTGCGGGTGTTGTGGGTGTGTATGCTTATAACAAAATGAACAAAGGCCCTAGTGATCCTCATGACGAGGATAACAAAGCCGATGATTGGTATGTGAAAAGAGATGATAAAACAGTCACTGTTAATTTTGATAATATTTCTACGGGTATTAATCGTTTTATCAAAGCAATAGAAACGGAAATCGAAAAGACACCAAAAATCACTGTCCCTGAAATACCCAGAGATAATAATGATGTTCCACCCATGTTTGACCCCACAATGAAAAGAAGAGGTAATAAAGCCATTATCAGTGGTATACCATCGAATGCCGAAGTCACGGTTTCTAAAAATGGCGCATTCAAAACCATTGATATTGTATCCCTTTATAAAAGCAAGCATTGCAGTTTTTTTGGCTGGCACTGTCCTACAATACGACGTCAAAGACAAATCGATGTATTCGAGGAGAATGAATTAGAATTTCCGGCTGATGTTACGGTAAATTATAAAAGATAAGATATCTATTCAGCGAGTGCTACTGAACTAATCGTGCCCGTGCCCGATTGCGTGCCCGCGCCCGTCTTTTTCATCAATTTTGATCTGATTCTTTTGCCATTATAGTTAATATTACAATATTTTATGCGAAAAGACGGGCGCGGGCACGCAATCGGGCACGGGCACGATTAGTTCAGTGGCACTCGCTGAATAGATACACATTAAGACGTATTTTCTTTACATATACACCAAATCAGGTCATATTACCACCATAAATTGACGAGGTCATTATGGCGCAATCCAACCGTAGTTTGCTGACAGAAACAGCAGAAACCAATCAAAGCTCTCAAGCAAAAATAACCCAGACTTTAGCCCTGCGTAGTGAGGCAAGTTCAGACTTTCGTGACGCTATAAAAAAAGGCACGATTGTTGACACCAGCTTATTGATAACAGAGGTCATCGATGATCTCTCTTTCTTAAAAGTCTTCATTTATCCTTTTCAATGCGGTAAGTCATTTAACTTATCCATGCTGCAACATTTTTTCGCTCCAACGGTAAATGGCATCGAAACAAAAGCATTATTTCAAAATCTTGACATTAGTCAGTATCCAAATGATATGAAGAAACAGGGGAAACAACCTGTTATTTATTTGGATTTTAGTGATTTCAAGGCCAACAATGAGGATGAGTGGCGCAAAGCTTTTAGCAGAAAAATAGCTGCTCTGTATCAACAGCATACCTACGTCATGGAAGCCCTTGATGAACATCGTCAGGAAGATTTTAATGGCGTTTTAAATTCGAAGGATAGACGTCCCAATTCTTCCTTAAAACGATTAACAGCCTATGTCAATGAATGGGCTGAAAAACACAATTTACCAAGTCCTATTATCTTAATTGATAGCTATGACAAACTTTTGTCATATGAAAAAGCGCCTCAAGATGTGCAAAATGACATTAGCAGCTTTTTTCTTTATGCCCTAAAAGATAACTCTATGATTAACTCAAGTATCGTCACCGGAAATATTAACGTTCCTGGTATTCTTCCAAATAATTATCGTGAACGTTCGAATGCAGAAGAATATTCAAAATATTTTGCCCCCAGAATTCAAGCTGAACAAATTAAAATTAACCCATCACCCTTTATTGAAGCACTAAGTAAAGCAAATTTTGTTGATCATAGTTTATTGATAAGAGAGATAATATATGACTCAACACATATAAAAACTTTTATCTATCCCGATCAATGTGGTAAGTCAGTTAACTTATCGATGCTACAACATTTTTTCTGCGCCACAGTGAATGGAAAAGCAACGAAAGAATTATTTGAAAAACTGGAAATTAATCATTGCTCGGAATCGATGCAACATCAGGGCAAGCAACCGATTATTTATCTCGACTTTAGTGATTTTAACGCAAAAGATAAATCCGAATGGCTAGATAACCTTAGCAAAAAAATTGCTGCTTTGTATCAGCAGCACAGATATGTGTTAGAGAGTATAAATTTAACGAGCCGTAACAAAGAAGTTTTTAATCGGCATTTAAATTTAGATATAAAACATCTTGATAGCTCGTTACAGTATTTGACAGAGTGCGTAAGAAAATGGGCGGAAAGAAACAATTTGCCAAAGCCAATTGTTTTAATAGATGGGCCTGAGAAACTTTTATCCTATGCAACGGCAGATAAAGAAATAGGATTAGAAATAAGAAACTTTTTTTGGTATGCGTTCAAAGACAATGGGAAAAACATTAAATCGGCTGTTAGTATGACAAACAACGCCAACATGACAAACTATTTCCCGTATTCTACAAATTCTTTTTCCGGCTTAAAAGAGCACTTAAAATATTTTACGCCCAGAAATCAAAATGAAGAACTCAGTTCATCGTTCACACCAACTAGGCCGAGATTTTAATTTACAAAAAAAGTAGTCCAGGTAAAGCACCCAAAGGCGTCAAGCTAAGCTACTAGCACCGTCATTGCGAGCCTGCGAAGCGTTTAGGCGTGGCAATCCAGGTTTGTTTCTGCTACAGATCACTATTTTTTGCGTGATCGAAGAGCCTGGATTGCCGCGCCTAAACGCTTCGCAGGCTCGCAATGACGGTGTTCCTGGCTAATTTAAGATAGATTGGATCACTCGGTTACGAACCCCTCAAGCTGAGCTTTTTCTTGTGCTAACGCCCATTTTTCAAGGCTGAGTTGTTTATTAAGATCCTGCATGTTTTGCAACGTCTGTTTTGCGTCCATGAACTGCTGTGCTAACAGCTTAGTCTCGGCCTGAACATCTATGAGCTGACTAACTTGATCACCGATTATTTTTTGCGATTCTTTATACTGATGTTGCCAATGCTGACTGGCATACAACTGTTCGTTTTTCACCTTTTCCGTTGCCTCTAAAGCTACCGTCAGTTTTTTTAACTGTAGTTCATTTTGCACATGCTTTTCTTCAAGCACGCTATAAGATTGCTGCATTAACTGATGCTGCTGTTGCATATCAGACACCTTTTCACGTTGCTTGATTAATTGCTCCTGCATCATTTTTATTTCAGCTTGAAATTGTTGTTTTTGTTGATCATATTGTTGCTGCTCTAGCAATCGCTGTTCGCGCGCTGATTCTCTATAATGCTCTAGATTTTGTTGGGACACATTATGCAGCCTATGTAATTCATCAATTCGTCCTTGCTTATCTTGCAACTGTTGCACAAACATATCCTGTTTTGCTAACAGCAAAGCCCCCGTTTCCTGGCTTACTTTTAAGACTTGCTCAAGCGCTAATTTGTCATTCGTGAGTTGGTTTTTTTCTTGTTGCCATACGCTCAATAATTTTTGCCAACGATTATTATTATTTTTGAATTTATCTAATTCGATCTGCAGCTCATTAGCATCACCTTGATACTTTGCTTCAATAACAGCAACTTGATCAGACGAGTGACTCAAAACCTTTTCCCACAACCCTTTCATCAATGCAACAAACTCTTCAGGCAAATTTTCTTTCGCCGCAAACTTATGCGTTTCACTTATGCCTTCTTTAAAACGGCGAAGATAGGGCGCAATGGTTCCATTACTACCCGTACCGGTTAGCTTACGTATGCCTTCAATAGTTGGATTGAAACCTTGCGCGAGCAGCTCTTGCGCCGCATTAGCAACGTCTTGATAGGTGATCCCTGGCCGTGACATATCTCACTCCTTTTCGAACTTTTGTTACGTAGTATGTAATATTACGTTATATTCATATTTTAAAACAGAAATTATTTACAACTTTAAACTATAGATAAGAATCATTATCGATAATTAGGCAATGAAAATTCAAAAATGATACTGTAAAATGGGACAAAACGTAGAACGACAAAAAGGAAGTCACTGCTATGAAAGACCTCACCGAGCTATTAGCAAATCAACCGTTACGTAAGGTTGAAACATGGCCATCTACAGCATTAGTGTCGAATCCTTATATTACAGCGGCTACTTCAGACAATACGCGGAAAGCGTATCGTAGTGATATCCAGCATTTCGAAAAGTGGGGAGGGCGGTTACCTGCGTCAGCAGAAGCTATTACGCTTTATTTGCAATATTATGCGGCAACGTTAAATCCGCGCACATTAGCCCGACGCTTAACAGCGCTGAAAAATTGGCATAGCTACCAAGGCTTTCTTGATCCGACAGCTCACCCGGCCATTGGCAAAACATTAGCAGGGATTTCACGCGTTCATGGTCGCCCAAAAGATAAGGCATACCCTTTACTACCTGAGGATCTTTTGCAAATTGCTACGCATTTACAAAAAGAGAATACCTTAGCGGCTTGGCGAGATAATGCATTACTGCAGATTGGTTTTTTTGGCGCCTTTCGCAGAAGTGAGCTGATTGCTATTCAATATGAAAATATAACCTGGCACAAAGAAGGCATTGAGATTCTGCTCTCACACTCTAAAACAGACCAAACACATGAAGGACAAATCTGTGCGGTTCCATACGGCAAAGATTCGCTCTGCCCTGTGAGCGCTCTTAAACAATGGTTACAGCAGGCAAATATCCAGGAGGGAGCACTATTTCGGCGAATTTTTCTGAATGGAGAAATCGAAACAGGGGGACTCACCGCGCTATCTGTAAACCACATACTGAAAAAACGCGCCAAGCAATGCCATATTTCCTATGCTGAGCACTTAAGCAGCCATAGCTTACGCCGCGGCTTAGCCACCAGCGCCAGTCGTTCAGGGGCAAGCCTTCCTGCTATTATGCGCCAAGGGCGCTGGAAACTAGTCAATACCGTCATGGAATATATCGAAGCCAGTGAACGATTTAGTGAAAACGCAGCATCCAGCGTGCTACAGAAAATTTAGGTGAAAACACGAGATGAAGAGCTGTATGTATGCATTAATAAAAATATACCGTCGGCAGTTCCAGGCATGCAACCTAAATAAGAAAAATAAATCAATAACTTAGCAAGGGGACAAGTCTTTTTTATTAGTTAGGTTAAAATCATCGTAAAATCTCCTATAATATTAATATAACTAGCTCACGAGGGGGTGAATGATGAGTGCTTCAGCTTCTCAACCTAAATCTTCAACCATAGAAAATCTTGAAGCTATTGAGGATTTTTATCGAACGCTTATCAAGCTTGCTCACGAAAATCATCAAGATAAACCCTTACCAGCTTTAAAAAGCGCTCCCGGAAATTATAAAAATTATTTGCGTTACGCTTTGAGTAAAAATAAAAAAGCGCTGAAAAACCAATGGAATAATGGCCACCAAAAAAATTTGATACGTCAGCTTGAAGCATTGCAAAAAAGTATAGGTGATCAATACCATGATATTTTTACACCCATCATTAAAAATTTAAAGCAGATAAATGATAGCAAAGAATTTGATGGCTGGGTCACGCTGCAAGAACTAATGATTACAGAAAATATTGAAAGTTATGAGTTAATGAATACCTTGAATTCGATAGAGCAGAAATTTCAAGAAAAAGACAATACTTCCAATGCGCAACATGTTCCAGTTTTTAATGAACTGCGGGTTGGCAGAACGCCGAATGAGTTTGATACACAGACTATTTATCCAGAAGACGTTGAAATTTATTTTAGACTAGGAAAATATCATAGTGACAGAAAAGCATGGCTTGAAGCTCAGAAAAATTTTCAATTAGCTCTTGAGGCATTTGATAACGAAAATAATTCTTCACTTTCTGTTTCACCAATCCATCTCAATCTTGCAGGGTCACTGCTAAATTTAGGTAACACAGAAGACGAAGAGACCGCTATCCAGCTTTTTGATCTAGCTATTTCCACTGTCAATAAAGTTAAAGAAGAGCTGTATCGTCCTGCTAAAGAAAGACTTTTAGTAGAGATTAACAAGTCATTGGAGCATGAGTCTATTAAAAAACAACAATGCGAAGATTTTTTAAAAGAATTATATGCTAATAGTCGAATCATGATAGACACGATTCCAGACGCCATTAAATTTGCCGATGTTTGCATCAAGAATAAAAGATATATGGAAGCTTGTTTGCTTCTTAATGCTGCCATTTATGAGTTTAACACGATTCATCCTAAAACAAATGAAGATGAGGCGGATTTGATGATACTTAAAGAAAAAAAAGCTCAATGCCAAAGAATGAATGCAAATCTGCTCTATGATAAGATTAAAAATTCCGCCACAATTGATAACCCCGACAATCTTACAAGTTATGATGCGGCAATCATGATGTTACAAGACATCAATATCCCGTATCGCACCCTGGAAGATGAAGCAAATCTCAATCAATATCGAATTGAGTATGCCGCTTCATTAAATCACTTAGCAACATATGACGTGCGCATACAAGACTATCATTCTGCAATTTTTAAACTGCATAGAGCTATTGTTGTATTCACTGGAACCGAAAACAACCTTAATTATTACCAAAACAATTTAGCAAACTATTACCGTCATTTTAGTGACGTTATTTATCGATTTGTTCTTCAACAGAATACTTTGTCACCTGAAATTGCTATTATGAATTTGCAAATAGCGATCAATTACGTCAGGTTTATTCCTGCTAAAACCGAGGCCGATCAAAATAATTTGCTGCTTTACGAAAGAGAATTGGCCGATCACCAGGCAGCATTACAGAATAGAAATTTAACTATCCCGCAATCATCGGGATTGGTATCTGAGATAGGTTTTTTAAGTGGAAACACCTCTCAAAATTCATCAGATCCGTCGGAATCAAATAGGAAGAAAAAAAGATTTTAGGTATATAGCCTTTATTGAGTAGAGGGGCACCTTCGCGTGCTGCCGGATTTAGGTTTAATGGCTCTGACTTGGCTTCATAGCGGCACTTACCGTAACATTGTTAAGAGGGGGGACTACAGCCAGCGACGCAGCAGTGGTAAACTCATTTTTTTGTTCTGTGGTGACTTTATGAGGAAAAAAGACAGGGCTAGAACCAAAAATTGATGCGTTTGCGGGCAAATTAACAACTGCGGTGGTCTACGCTTTACTCACCCTACGTTCTAGAGGATAGGCTAATGTTTAAATACTTCGTTTGTGTTTAGTGTGAGGTGTATCAACTTTATCTTGTCCCGCTATTTGCGTTTGTGTATTTGAAGCAGCTAAGGGTATAGTAGGGTTAACTGGTTCGTTCTTCTTTTTCTCTCCCGCTAAAGATTGGCGCACTAAATCAGCTTTATCAACAACCGAGCTTTGCGGATTTTCGGCAGAGATTAAACGCTCTCTGATATTTAGAAAGCTAGACTGATTTTGCTGATTGCTGAGTGGCAAACCTTCTCTTACTTCTAAAATGTTAGTCTCAAATTTTTTCAATGATTCCAATACGCTTTTTAGGGGATTAAAATAACGATTATTCTCCGCCAATACCCGTTTTTTTTCTTCTTCAGGAATCAGGGAAATAAAGGATGTCACATAATCGAAAATCATACGGGGAAGAGGTAAATCGATTCTTGCATAAGCGGATAAAAAATAGTGAAGTGCAAACATAACATCCCCGTCAGAAGCCTTCTCAAAACTACGAATTCCCTCATTAAAAGCATCCTCAAGTCTTTTATAAATCAAGCCTAGCAGATTTGCAGGTAATTTTTTTTCTGAAAGATGGCGGCGGACAAAATCCCAATGCTCAACTAAATCTTCTCCGCAATGCAATGATCTAGAACTAGAACGATTTTTTCTATCAGCTCTATTAACAAATAGACTAATAATTTGCTCATCTTGAAATAAATCATGTGTTTGTAATATTTTAATAATTTTTTCATCTCGATACGTTGTAAGAAAGGAATGATTATATTCTTCCTGCCAAGATAGGTATTTAGATTTAAGTTCCTCTTTTGAGCAGCCTTTCAATTGTAACAATTTTAATTCTAAAGAAAGCATTTCAAGTAGTTCATTTAATTTGTCTGCTGAATTTCTGAATTTACTTTCTATTTCGGGTGTCAATGGCTTAGATGATTGAATCATCTTGTCTATCACGTCAATAGTTTCAGCATCTAAAAGATGTTTGCTTTCAAGTTTTTTAACTAACGCCAGGACTCGCATAAATTTTTCTTTCCCAGGCATATTATCTATATAGCCAAGATATTGAAGAGCAATATCTTTTATCGGATTTTTCAAGTCTTTTTCTAGTCCAATATTGAAAATTGAATCTAGCAAATTATTCATATCACCTTGAATTAACTTAAGGTACTCACGAATCATCACAGGACGATCAGGAATATAAGATGCGCGCAATAAATCTTCAGCTTTCTTTTTATAAAAATCTGACGCTAATTGATCTGCAAAATTTTTAAATTTCACTCTATTTGCATTTAAGATATTTTCCTTTATTTCTAGATAGTGAGGCGTATTCTCTATTTCACTGACATACTCTTTAATTGCCTGTGATATTTTGGGATATTTTATGACGATTTTATTTATTTTTTCATCAAATAAAAGTTTGTTGTCAGCTTTTATTTTTTTAATAAAATTATCAGTTATTTCTTGATGAATTTTAATTTTTAACTTATCAAGTTCCGCATTGAGTTTTGTCTTGAAAGCATCATCGTAATTGGCATCAGCAGAGTTAATTGTAAAATCCGGAGAACCATCAAGGTGTGCAGAAAAACTAGTTTTTCCGTACATACTCATCACTTTGATCAATTCATTTTTCTGACTGAAATCCATATTTTCTATGGTCATCGATTTTTTTAAATAATCTTCACACATTTCTACCCACATTACTAATAGCGCTTTTTCAGTGGGCTGTTCAAGGATTTTTAATTGGTTGTGAATACCGGAATGTTTTGCCAAAGGTAGGGTATTCCCGGTCGCTGTCTTATAAGAATTTTGTAGAAAAATAGCCTGTAGCAAAGGTGCATGTTGATGTTGCGGATGAAAATTTTCGGTTTGAGTGTCACTGCTAACAACTAAGTTCGACATATTCGGGTCATTGGTAAAAATGATCATATCATATGATTCAATCTTGCTATAAATAACTTCATTATGACGAAAATTATCATCTTCATATGTTATTTCAACATTTCCCATTTTGGAATTTAGATTCAGTTCCTGAATCTGAAGTTTTGCTTCCTCGGAGGTTAAAGCAACTGTATCCGGGTTGTCTTGCCTGTATGCGATTTTTTTGCCTTCGCCTGAGTCAATATCCGAATTTGAAATGCGTACAATGTCTTTCAAATCAGGGTTAAATTTAACAAATCCAGCTGGTGTAAATACGCCATTTCCATTTCCAAGCAGGGACAACGATCGAATTGGATTTCCCTGTTTTTCCCGGTTGTTTATTTTTTTTGAACGTGTTGCAAAACCTATACGTCTTAAAGTTTTGCGTATCTCTAGGTCCGCCAAAATTTCTGGTTCGTAACCCTTTTTTTCTCGAATAGCAGAAGGAGCCTTAATGCCGCGAAAGAATACGCCGCCCGCATCCATTAAGGCGGTTAAATTGTCTTCTACCAGCGGTTTCTCTGGATCGTACACAGGTCTTTTTAATTCAGAAATATTGAGATCTTCGGAAGGCAGTAAAGCTCCCCCGTTAAAAAAATGACGAATCAATTTAAACTGATTCGGATATTGATTGAGTAATCCTAGCGTTTTCTGGTATGCCTCTTTATTCTCGTATAATAATTTAATGTCATCCTGATAAGCTTTAAAAGTATCCCCTTGCAGTGCGATTAAGCTGCGCGCCTCTAAGGCTAAATTCGTGCTGATATCAAAGGCATCGCTATTTGTTTTGGCGATATCCTGATAAAAATCCAATTTTTCTTGCATGAAATAAGCTCTTGCTCTGTGAATATCTTCTGCGTCACAGCATTGTATGACTTTTTGATAAATATTTTTTTCATCTTTTATGACAGGAACCCAAGTGATATTTTGGTCTTTCAAAACTAATTCATAATATTCCTCTCCTGGAACCTGATCTTTATTACAAACCGCTTCAGCAATTAATTTTGCTTTTTCAGGATGTACCTTTAAGGTTTGCGTCAAATAAACAAAAAGTATGGCAGCACTTTCGGCATCCCAAAGATCCTCTTCGTCACCTTCGCGTGCGGTATCATGAAAGAGCATGGCGATTTGCAGGAGCTTTGAATCGTCTTCATCAATTTGATGGGCTTCTTTACTATTAAAAGCTCTATATAAATTAATAAACACGGGCATATACAAAGCAGTGCGACTGACATGTTGAATTCCATGTTGGTAGCGAGCAATTTTTTCATCCAGATTCTTATCGAGAGCATAGGGTTTTGAATAGATGTGCTGGAAAACCCATGCTAGATGTTTATTCAGGTCATCAGTTAAAGAGATGCTACTGTTAGAAAAAATATCGGGATCCAGCCCCTTGTGTTTCATGAGGCTAGTGACATCAAACTCCAGGGTGGTTTTAGCACTTGTTTGCATATCACCTACCTTGCCTGTATTTCTATGTGATTGAAATGTCTCGTGTTATCCCCAGGTGGAAAGAGTACTGCTATATCTTCTATTATAGTATAAAAACCGATTAAAAGTATGCGTTTGGCCAAACGCATACGACTTTAGGTGGTTTCTGTAAGCATGTGTAGGCATGCGCAGCTTTAACGAAACCACACTGACGGCAAGAAGCAGGGAAAGGCTTGTTCTTAATTAGTCAATGAAATACCGAGGGATATAATCTAGCAACAAGTGATCTTAAGTTCCAATTATACAACCGCCTGTGTCAGTAAAGTTGTCGCCTCTAACCAAAAAACCTTCGAAGGGTCTAGGAAGAATATAAACCCGTTAAGTCTATATTGCTGAACTGCTCTTTGTCAGGCTGAATTTATCTTTGGCAAATGACACGCAGCATCCAGCGTGTTACAGAAAATTTGATGGTTCTGACTTCGCTTTGTAGCAGCACTTGTCGTAACATTGTTACAAGGAGGGACTACAGCACACGACGCAGCAGTGGTAAATTCATTTTTTGGTGGAAAAAAGACAGGTCTGGAACTAAAAAAAGATGCGTTTGCAGATACCGATTTTTCTATCAACACAGCATGATCTTTATTTTTTTTGTTGTGCAACAGACACAATCTTCCTTCATCACGATAATCTGAAACCGTATGCGCTAATTTCATTAAATCTTGCTCTGTGAAAACACGAGATGAAGATGACTCATGGGCGACTTTATTACGTATCTTTTTGCACTGACCTAAAAAATCTTTTAAATCTTTATCTTTAGTCCACACGTGAAGCGCTATTTCGCCACATAATGCTAACAACATTTCTATGCAATCAAATTGTACGGTAGCAATCTCTGCTATTTGATCAAGTGGTTTCTTGGCAGATAAATGTTTAAGAATGGTATTATGATAAATGTTGGCTATCGCTATTGCGAATTGCTTAATTTGCTCACGAGCATCTTTGAGATCAGCTGTATTTCTTGCAACAGTACATTGACTTAAAAGCAGATATAATTCTGTACTAACAAAATCACGCTTCTTGCCGTCGCTTGAGCTCGATGATCCATCACGAGAGGCAACCATGTCAGTTAATGATCTATGGGTTTCTTTTGCTAACTTCAATAAAGAATGCGCTTCGTTCGCTAAATTCTCAATGTTAAGGATTTTTTTAGCCAAACCGGGAACATCGGCATAACGTTGTGTGATAGGACCAGTATAGGCAAGCAAGGTTTCTACCATTTCTAATGCATATTTTTCAACATTTTCTTTCCAACTAGCGTCCATAAAATGAATCATACAACGCAAATCAACTATTTCATTTTGTTTCCAATATTGCAATGAAGCAAAACAACGTAATAGATGATAAAGCAGGGCATAGGCGCGTTGATTTTTGTTATCCGTTGTTTCAGCAGACGTGTTGAGTAACATATTAAGAGACAAAATATGTCTCACCGCATCTTCTAGATAGTCAGATGGCTTTTTGGTGCGTTTACTATTTTGGTCATTGCTTGACTTTTCAGAAGCCGGTGGAAGATTGTTCTGCGCAAAAGTCTCATCGGGTCCACATCCAGGGGTATAAGGGACAATAACTTGTATATTTTGTTTTGCGACCTCGGTTGTTGATGGAGTATCTTGCGAAGATGCCGCATTGGATGGTTCTTTGGTATTTTTAGCGGCCGCCCACTCAGCCTTTCTTCTTTCTATATCCTCGCGAGCTTTAGCTGCAGCCTCGCGAGCTTTAGCCTCAGCAACTTTTTTAGCCTCAGCTTTCTCTTCCAGAGATGCTTTTAGTGACGCATCTTTAATTTGCTTCTTAGTAGGCTTATGATTTACAGCAGAAGCTTTTACCTTTTCATCAATTTGAGTTTCAATTTTGGCAATCTCTCCATTGATATTTTTTTCCGGATAGATTTTTTTAGAAAAGTGATCTATGTCTTCGTTTAAGGTCATACACTTTTTATTTAACTCTGCTAAAAAATCTTTATCAATTTCTTTTTTATCAGTCATTTCTTTTTTGATACTTGCAAGACGGTCATTAAAAGATTTTGTATTTCCTTTTAAAGCATCGATATTAGCTTTAATTGCATCACAATTTACTTTGAAATTATCATTATTTTTTTTCAACGCTTCTACTTTAGACTCTTGCTCTTCAAGTTGCTTATTAAGCATAACAAGTGCTTTATTGGCTTTCTCATTTTTTATTTCAATCTCGTACTGCTGCTGCGCTGGTGTTATTGCATCATCATCTTTAGCTTTTCCTTTTAAAATTTGAGTTTTAACCTTCAACAGCTGCGGCAATAATTTTTTTAATTCAGCGCTACTTTCACAGTAATGAAAAAGTAATTCAAAGACATTTGCAAATTTATTCTTATTGTTCTCTGTCTCTTTCCTAGCTAAGGTTAATAATGTTTTAGCTATAGATTTTAAATCGTCTTCTGAAATGGCAGATTTTTCATTTTTGTTAAAATACTGGAAAAGTTGCTTATATTGATCTTCTGAATGTTCCCCGGCTAGCAAGTATTTTATGACATAAATATACATATCAACCAGTGATTCATCAGAACTTACATTGCAATACTGACGAAGCTCGATGGAAAATTGATACAGCTTCAAAAAAGCCTGACTATTTATATCCTGATAATTCTTTGCTACGGCTTCAAAGCGTTGGCTGTAATCAATAATTTCTTGCTCGCTCAGTAATATCGCGGGTTCCAATTTTTTACTGATTTTATTTAATTTATTTAACTCGACTTTATTTAAATTAGACTTAATTTCTTCAAAATAAGATAACGTATCGTCAAGCAGTTTTTTTCTTAACAATAATGGTTTTTTACGCAGTTCATCCGCTTTGTTCATTGCTTCTATTCTTCCAAAAAAACTATCCTTTATCATTGTATCTATTGGTCTAATGCGATTTAGGCAAGCACTTATGAGTAATGGATGCTTAGTTAGCCCATATTTTATCCATGATTTTATCTCAGCCCCAAAAACTTCATCTGTATGGACTGTTCTGCCGTTTAGAACCTTACCTATATCAAGAAATTTCTGAGCATCTTCCTGTGTTAGCTTTTCAAAATTATCTGTAAAATAACGCATAAATTGGTTGATAGTTTTATAATATAAGGAAATTAAAGTACTATTTTTATTTTCGGATGTAATTTGCTGTAAAGTACAAATGCATTGATAAAATTGTTGCAAAGAGTAATTCAATGAATTGCTAAGCTGTAGATTCATATCCTTATAAAAACCTTTTTGGATGTCTTCAGCTTCTTTTTTATAAATTTTTGCATACAAAAAAGAAAC
>Ga0207001_1047_pt1 | contig 16539 bp, 14 predicted proteins | sample Alteio_BWMinCont_91_FD_153481 | JGI IMG/M metagenome (GOLD analysis project Ga0207001, IMG submission 153481) | Enriched cells from forest soil in Barre Woods Harvard Forest LTER site, Petersham, Massachusetts, United States -... | ecosystem: Environmental > Terrestrial > Soil > Temperate forest >... | reverse complement strand
GAGCCTTTGAAATTGAAGCTCGAGCAATAGGCGCGGCTTTTCACCAGCTTTTTGCCTAAGCTGATTTCCTCGTTGCCGCCGGAGATTTCTTCCCACACGGTTTTCTTGTCATCGAGCGAATCGCGTGATTGATCGATGTAACCGAGCTTGACCGAATCGCCGACTTTGAATGTGCCTGAATCGGGTTTTTCTTTGCCGGTGATCATGCGGAACAGCGTGGTTTTTCCTGCGCCGTTGGGGCCGATGACGCCGACGATGCCGCCCGGCGGCAGGCTGAACGACAATTTATCGATGAGTAACCTGTCGCCGAAGCCTTTTGAAATGTCTTTCGCTTCGATAACCAGTTGCCCCAGCCTCGGGCCGTTGGGGATGACGATCTGCGCCACGCCGACCTGCGCTTTGCTCTCCTGCGCCAGCAATGTTTCATAGGCGGCGATACGCGCCTTGCTCTTGGCTTGCCGCGCTTTGGCACCCTGACGTATCCATTCCAACTCGCTGGCGAGCTGTTTCTGGCGCGAATTTTCTTCGCTTTTTTCCTGCTCCAGGCGTTTTTGCTTGGCGCTGAGATAGGCTGAATAATTGCCCTCGTAAGGAATGCCCTTGCCGCGATCAAGCTCCAGAATCCAGCCGGTGACATTGTCGAGGAAATAACGGTCGTGCGTAACCATCACCACCGTTCCGGTGTAATTGGTAAGGAAATGCTCGAGCCACGCTACCGATTCGGCATCGAGATGGTTGGTAGGCTCGTCGAGCAGCAGCAGGTCCGGCTTTTCGAGTAGCAATTTGCACAGCGCGACGCGGCGCTTTTCACCGCCGGAGATTTTGCTGACATCGGCATCGCGTGGCGGACAGCGCAGCGCATCCATCGCCACTTCGATTTCGCGCTCGATTTCCCAACCGCCCACGGCATCGATTTTTTCCTGCAATGCGCCTTGCTCTTCGAGCAATTTGTTCATCTCCCCGTCGTCGGTCACTTCACCGAGCTTGTGCGAAACTTCATTGAAGCGCTCAAGCAATTTGGTTTTTTCTCCCAGTGCGCCGATGATGTTGCCCATGACGTCTTTTTTTGGGTCGAGCTTCGGTTCCTGTTCGAGATAACCGATCTTGACGCCGTCCATCGCCCAGGCCTCGCCGTTAAAATCCTTCTCGATGCCGCCCATGATCTTAAGCAAAGTCGATTTACCCGAGCCGTTGGGGCCGAGCACGCCGATTTTGGCGCCGGGATAAAACGACAGGTAAATATTCTTCAAAACCTCTTTCCCGCCGGGGAAGGTTTTAGAGAGGTCTTTCATCACGTAAATATATTGGTAAGAAGCCATAAATATCAATGGGTTATATGTGCGTAGTTGTCACCAAATCTTCACAATACTTTTATCACACAATGATTTAATGTTAAAATGAAGCAAAGGCAATAAGGATTACAGGATGGAAATGTTCAAAAGCATTGCAAAGAATACCGTTGTTTTCGGTATGGTCGGCTTACTGCTTGCGTTATCGGCTCCGGCCATTGCCGGTGTCGTTGGCGTCTTAGGCGGTGAAGCGTTGGGAGCAAGCGCCGCCAAAATTGCCGCAAGCACATATGCTAATGCACTGTATGAAGGTGCCTTTTTTGCGATGTTCGGCGCACTGGTCCCGCCTCTTGAGAAAGCGTATACTTTGATGTTCGGCGGCGATAAAGCAAAAGACGAAGCCGCATCGCCCGAAAAAGAAAAATCCACTGCCAAGCAAATCAACATTACCGTTGTGCAAGCGCCGCAGCAGACGCAGGGACAGGCTATTGTGGATGCAAAATTCCGCCAGAATCTGGATGCCGAACGGGTGGCAGAGCTTTTAACAAAAGACCAGACGCTGGGCGTTTAATTATCATCGATATCTTATGACCCAGCTCAAAGAACCACCCATGCAACTTGATCCTGTTCCCCGCCGATCACTCCGGCAGGGCGATGGGCCAGAGTCGGTAACGTCGGAAAATGCGATCTACGACTTTGGGGATCCCCTTCTTTCATCGAAACCAAGAAACCCTCTTCCCCCGGCGGATGATTCGCTGAAAGAGGTAAAATTAAAGACCAATGTTGATTTGAAACGACTAAAGAATAATATATTTGTGCGTGCTTCTAAAGGATTAGGCTCGCTTTATCAACGGAATAGCAGAAGGCCGACATGGAATGACTATAATGACCATGAAGAAGAAATCTATACCAAAAAATTCGGCAAATTGCCTGAAAAGTTTGAAGATCTCCAGTCACATTTTATGCAGTTCAAGGACAAGATCTATAACCACAATGAGCTTACGCTCGTATGTAAAAAAGATGTTCGGGAAGGTTTCCATACCTATGAAAACTACCTCGACAGTATTTTGACGGATGCGCATGAACACCTGAACAATGCTGTCAGTGCCTGTAAGGAGAATCGTCGGGAAGCGGGAACTCAGCTATTCAAGATGGCAGAGCGTTTAGAAAATATGCATTACCTCCATCGCAATTATTTCAAATACGACGCTCCTCATAATGCTGTTAATGATAAGCTGATTCACCCGCATCATCAATTGTTGATCGCTGCCTTGAACATACAAGCGGCAGCGGCGCGTGACCTGGGCACATTCTTTAGTATCGGGCGTGGCCGTTTCGGCAGATAATTGCGACAAGATTTATCTTCTTGCTTTGAAAAAGTGCTTAAGCAGTTTTCCGCATTCGCTCTCAGAAATACCGCCGTATATTTCCGGCTTGTGATGGCAGGTGGCGTGCGAAAAAATGCGTGCGCCGTGTTCGACGCCGCCGCCTTTTTCATCGAATGCTCCGAAATAAAGCCGCCGGATGCGGGCGAAACTGATAGCCTGCGCGCACATGGCGCATGGCTCCAGCGTGACATATAAATCGCACCCCTCCAGCCGGGGTGTTTTCAGCGTTTCGCAGGCGGAACGAATGGCGAGCAATTCGGCATGGGCGGTGGGGTCGGAAAGTTCGATGATTCGATTATTCGATGATGCGATGATTCGATTATTTTGTACGATCACCGCGCCGACAGGGACTTCGCCGTTAGCGGCGGCGGCACGGGCCTGATCGAGAGCGGATTGCATGAAAGATGGGATGTGGGGATGTGGAGATGTGGGGATGTGGGATGCTATTTTTTTCTCCACATCTCCATCTCTTCTCATCTCCACATCCAAATTACTTTTTATTTCTTACGGAACGAATCCAGCGAGATAATTTCTGCCGTTGTATCTTCCGAACCTTCCGATGTTTCGGCAGACGCCAAGTCCTGCAGCGTGTCGGTGCTGAGCATCGCCACCTCGGCCAGTTCTTGCTGGAATTGCAGGCCGAATTTGACGCTGGGATCGGCAAAAGCCGTCAGCGCCGCAAAAGGCACGGTCAGTTTTTCCGGGACGCTGCCGAAGGATAATGTCACCTGGAATTGCTGGTCTTCGACCTTGAAATCCCAGAACTGGTGCTGTAGCACGATGGTTATTTCCTTGGGATACCGGCTCCTGAGCTGCTCCGACATGCGCACGCCCTGATGCGTGGTGGAAAAAGAAATGTAGAAATGATGCTCGCCGGGCAAGCCGCTGCTCTGGACGCGCCGCAGCACATCGCGCACCACGCCGCGCATGGCCTGGTCGATCAGAGTCGGGTAATGGATCATATCTTTGGTCATGTTGATAGCGACAATTGTAAATGACAAATGATAACTCAGGCGCATTATAACTTGTTACTTGCTACTTGTCACTAACACTAATGAATGTGAGGCACTAATGAAAGTGAGGGGATTCTGTTTCCCGGCTCCCCCCGGGCCGAGTTACGTGCTAGAGCACGCGTGCGCCGTTAGGCAGCAACGCGAGCTGCGACGACGGTGTTGTCGTTAGCAGCAACAAATGCAACGTTGTCGTTGGCATTTAACATTTTGACCTGAGTACGCCAGTATCATCGCGGGCAAAAGCAGAGTCTTTATTACGTTTGTCGAAGCTGTTCATCCCCGCCAAAATTCGCCAGTGAGCGTAGCGAACTTGAGAATTTTGAGCGTCCGGCGAAGCCCAAAGGGCGTAGACGGACATTCATAATCTTTCGGCCCGTCGTCGCTCCTTCGGAGCTATGCCGGGCTAAGTTCTCGTAAGACTCGCTTTCGCTCGTCCACTCGCGAACTTAGGTGGAGATGCCGGGTACTGCCCCCGGGTCCAATACGTCTATTCCAAACTGCACTTATCGCCATAGTTACCCGAAGGTAACATCACTAATATAAGCCATTTTTTGGCGTTTGTGAAGGGGTAAAGTTAGGTCATGGGTTGCAGGTCATGGATCGAAAAGTGGATTTTTATGGACATTATGAATAACGCATTTACTAATAACTCATAACCTACAACCCGTAACCCATGACCATCTATGCCGCTTACCACCGAACAATCTAAAGAAATCAGTACTCTACGCAACACGCAGCAACCCACGCGCCGTGAGGTCGCGCCGGGACTGGAGGAATTGCTATACCAGCCGATCCCTGTGCTCGACCATGGTTTCATCCGCGTCATTGATTATATGGGCACCGACAGCGCCATCGTCCAGGCGGCGCGCGTTTCCTACGGCAGCGGCACCAAGAAGGTAAACGAGGATGCCGGGTTAATTAATTACCTGATGCGCCATCGCCATACGACGCCGTTTGAAATGTGCGAAATCAAGTTCCATATTAAGCTGCCGATTTTTATTGCCCGCCAGTGGATTCGCCACCGCACCGCCAACGTTAATGAATATTCCGGGCGTTACTCGATCATGGATAAGGAGTTTTATATTCCGGCGCCGGAACAACTGGCGGCGCAAAGCGCCTCCAACCGGCAGGGCCGCGGCAAAGTGCTCGAAGGCGCAGAAGCGGCGCGGGTGCTGGAGTTGCTCAAGTCCGATTCGCTGAATGCCTATGCGCATTACGAGGAAATGCTCAATGAAGATATCGACGGCAATGTGCTCAGCGATTACAAAACCGGCCTGGCGCGCGAGCTGGCGCGGATGAATCTCAGCCTGAATTTCTACACGCAATGGTACTGGAAAATCGATCTGCACAATTTGCTGCATTTCCTGTCCCTGCGCGCCGATGCCCACGCGCAATACGAAATCCGCGTCTATGCCGATGCCATGCTGGATGTCGTGAAAGCGTGGCTGCCCATCACCTATGCCGCGTTCATGGATTACCGCATGGGCGGTGCGTCGCTTTCCGCCAAAGGCCTAGCCGTCATCAAACGCATGATCGCGGGCGAGAAAATCACGCAGGAACAAAGCGGCATGAGCAAAGGCGAGTGGCGGGAATTGATGGGGGTGTTTGAGATTAATGCTAGCTGATATAGCAAAGAACCAAATTTTATCTACAAGCAATCAAATTTGCATGCTGCTTTTTGAGATAGTCCATGAAGAACGATATCCAAGTTACGCTTTATAGCAATTTGTAATTGCCGGTAGAGTTCCTTATCCACTGTTGGATCATCGTAATTACATTTCGTAAGCGCTTCGGATTTAATCTCTTCAAGCAATTTTTCCGGATTGTCGCTTGCCGCGAGCGCTAACCAGATAATTATATCTTCCATATAATCAAGTATTTTACGTCTTGCAATTTCCTCGATTTGTTCTGGGGTCATCATTTGCTCCTATATTTACCTTGAGTAGGTGCAGCGTGCCCATAAGGTTTTTTATGATTGCCTATCAACCTGCCTTTATTTAATCTATCAATTAGGTCAAATACCTCGAAAAACATTATACCATGTTTTTTGCGAACACTATCCAGCATTTCAACTTTATTCTCCCCAAGAAGAGTTTTATCCGTACTGATCAAACTGTATGCTAAAACCGGATCAGTATCTCCTAATGTCATACCTTTGCTAACCGGTTTTTTAAGTAAAGTCGCTAAAGCTTCTTTTCCTCGTGGTCGGATGCATCTGTTATCAGCTAACGCATTTAAATATTCCGGCATAGCCACCTCGTTAAAATGCCTATAAAATTGTTTGGGGAGTTTTGCAGGTAAAATGGGCGTTTCTGTGGGTGGTTCTAACTTAGTAGAACCATTTGCTCTTCCAAGTACTGCCTTATAGTCTGTTTCTAAATGCGTAGTTTCATACTTTCTTGGAGCCTTACTCCAATTGAGCATAATATCAGCGTCCTCTTTGCTTAATTCCAGATGTGCACAGATGTCCGATGTAGTAAACTCGGGCGACGCTCTTAGAAGGCTTCCATCGACAATGCATATGCGTTGATTACCATCATTCAAACTAGGTATAAGCCTAGAAAAACTTTCCCATCCTGTAATGCTTGTAATAAATCCATTAGGATATTCTTTTTTAACTGCTTCCAGCCGTGAATTGAGATCATAAAATGGACCAAATTCTTCAAATAGCTCCGTAAGCATTGTGTAATCTCTATGTGTTCTTGCGTATTCCGCAAGCGCTTTCCAATGCTGACCGAGCCCAGAATTATCCTTATATCCTAGATGATTCGCATATACATTGTGAAAATTCTTTAGATATCGTTCTGTTGGTTCGTAATTGTGCTTGGATGCAAATTCCTTGGCAAATTGTTCTAGTCCCTCTGGCTTTTCTTCGATAAAATTAAAATAGAGTCTCATGATCGATTCAATGGCAAGAAGTGGGTTCCTGATAGTAATGATATGCTTTGAAGCAAGTTCATCCCATCGTTGTATGGTTTCTGGGACAACCAAATTTCTCGTCATCTCTTTTACGACCACGGTTACCGGTCTGCCATCGTCATGACCGGCTTTATTATACGCGGCTAACAAAAGACCATATGCCTTCTCTTCCCTATCGCTTGTATTTGTAGGAACAAATGGATGGCTTAAGTGGAAAGGCTGCGGACATTCCGCGTCCACTTGAGGATGGCTACTAATACTTTTGCTTAATATTGTAGATACGGTTCTGCCAGGTGAAAGGATGCTAAATATCTTCAATTTTCCATCCTGTACCAATTGTTGCAATTTCTTAAAATTACTCATATCATTTTTGTAGGGATGTAAAAAGTTCGCTGCGCTCATCAAAGATCTAATGGTGGAGGCTGGGAGACTTAGTTCAAACACCCTATTTAATATATTACAAGATTGGAATGATCTACTCAAAGTTGCTTAGAATAAGAAAATTATTGTATAAAAATAATTGGTTATACAAATTAACAATTATCTGTTATAATCGTATGATATGAAACAAACTTTCTCAGTCGCAGGCATTAACTTTAACACTGCAGAAGTGTATAAAGGATGGAGTGCATATTCTGATGCCGTACTCAAGCACAAAATAGAATGCGATGTGGTAAAGGATGGGAAGCCTCCACATGTGACGGATGCAGTTGTCATTCAAAACCATGGAAATTTGTTTCAACGATTCACTGATCTTAAAAAGAAATTCAATTTAGAAAAACAACCACGCCTCGGCGTAAGCAATTACGGCTTTCCATTTGTGTGTACTGGCAGCAGCGGTTCCATAATGACGGATAGTTCCGTGCTTAAGCTTTTAGAGCCAAAGGAACTGGACGGGATTCTGGCGCATGAATTGGCGCATCTAGAATTGAAGCATAATGGTCAAGGGAATCGACGCGAGGATGAGTTTGCGGCAGATAAGCTTGCTGCTGAAAGAACTGGCGAGTCGCAAGGCTTGCGCTCCGGATTACGCAAAATGGATCAATTTAAACAAGAATTACGAGGCGCATCTTTTAGGTATAAGATGCTCGAAGGCACAGCACGCGTTGCTACAGACCTGCATGGCGCTATCACAGGTACGCAGAGGAAATATCCAGCTACTTACCAACGTACAGACCGATTAAAAAAACTGGATCAATCATTTGCTGAGCGAGAAAATGGTGAATCCAGTTCGGAAAGAATTGGCCCATAATTCGCAAAAGACCATTGGGGAGTCGAACTCTCAACCACGTCATTTTCCAAATGATATTTTGGGTGTTTTAAAATAAATTTTTTTTTCAAACCCCTGCGTCAGTCCGTCTACGCCCTACGGGCTACGCCGGACACCAGTTTTTCTAAATTCACTGCGCTCATTAAGAAAAACTAGGTGGTGGAGCCAAAGGGAGTCGAACCCTCGACCTTCGCATTGCGAACGCGACGCTCTACCAACTGAGCTATGGCCCCATATGCTGGCTAATAAAGTACCGCCTGGCGTATGTCAAACTTCGGGCACTGGGCAATCCCCTTTCTCCTATGCGCCGGATGCTCAAAAACGGCTCTATTCTTCATAAAACCGGCCATTCATTAAAAATTAATCAGTTCAACATCTTAACCTAATCTCAATCTTTTTTAGCTATAACTAATAGGATGCATAAAATATGCCCGTAGCTCATTGACTTATTTTTAACCTTATGCCGACTAATCAGCAAAATCCCGCCGCGCCGAATAGCGCGTCAATTCAGGATGCTAAACCTGAAGGTGCGTCGACCGCGTCCATTACTCCGGGCGGCACGTCCAGCAGTGCGGCGGCGGAGCCGTTCGACGGCAATACGCTTCCCGTTCCCATCATTGAGCCGGCGGCGTCTGCGGCGGCGCCTTCAGCGAAACCCATGCGCCTGGGTGATAAGCTGATCGCCCTCGGCCTGGTTTCAGAAGATCAATTGCAGATCGCCCTGACCGAGCAAAAAAACAGCAAAAAAATGATCGGCACCATCCTGGTGGAAATGGGGTTTATCACCGAGTCGGCGCTGGGCGAAGTGCTGGCGGAATCGACAGGCACGCAGAAATTCGATCCCAAAGCGACCATGCTCGATTCGACGGTTATCCGCCGCGTGCCAAAGGAAATTGCGGCGCGGCATAAGGTCATCCCGATATCGTACGAAGAGGGCGTGTTGCAACTGGCCATGGCCGACGTCTATAACGTGTTGGCCATTGACCAGGTGCGCCGCCATGTGCCGAAAAACACTAAAATCGTTCCCATCTATTGCACCGAATCGGAAATCCTCGAACTGATCGATCAGTATTACGACTACGAAATCTCGATCGACGGCATCTTGCGCGAAATCGAAACCGGCATCCGCGACAATAACAAGCTCGACGGCCGCCAGGAAGGTTATGTCAACCCGACGGTGCGCCTGGTCAACGCGCTCCTGGTCGATGCCATCAAAACCGGTGCGTCCGACATCCATTTCGAGCCGGAAGGCTCGTTCCTGCGCCTGCGCTATCGCATCGACGGGCAAATGTTGCAGATACGTTCGTTCCACCGCGATTACTGGTCGGCGATGGTCGTGCGCATCAAAATCATGTCGGGGATGAACATCGCCGAAACGCGCAGCCCGCAGGACGGCCGCCTCTCTTATAACGTGCTCGGCCGCGAAGTCGATTTCCGCGTAGCGACGCAGCCGACGGTGCACGGTGAAAATATCGTCATGCGTTTGCTCGATAAAACAAAATCCCTCGTTCCGCTCGAGAGCCTCGGTTTCTCCGAACACAACATCACCGTACTCAAAAAACTGATCAAGCGTCCCGAAGGCGTCATCATCGTCACCGGCCCTACCGGCAGCGGCAAAACGACAACGCTTTACTCGGTCTTGAGTTACATCAACAATATCGAAACCAATATCATGACGCTGGAAGACCCGGTCGAATACCAGCTGCCGCTGATCCGCCAGAGTAACGTACGCGAAGGCACCGGCCTGGACTGGCTGTCCGGCATCAAATCGCTGATGCGCCAGGATCCGGATATTATTTTCGTCGGCGAAGTGCGCGATGAAGATACGGCGCTGATGGCAATTCGCGCCGCGCTGACCGGCCACCAGGTCTATACCACCTTGCACACTAACGATGCGATGGGCGCCATTCCGCGCCTGGGCGATATCGGCGTGCCGGCGCATCTTTTGGCCGGATCGCTGATCGGCTGCCTGGCGCAGCGTCTGGCGCGTAAATTGTGCCAGCATTGTAAAAAATCACGTCCGGCGACTCCGGAAGAATGCAAAATCTTAGGCGCCGATGCTAAAAAGCCTCCCACCATTTACGACCATGGCGCTTGCGGTAAATGTAGCCAGAAAGGCCATAAAGGCCGTACCGCCATTATGGAAATCCTGCGCATCGACAAAGGCATGGAGGAATTGATCGCCACCAATGCCACGCGCCAGGTGTTGATGGAGCATGCGCTGAAGAATGGTTTCATTACGATGCAAGAAGATGGCATCAGCAAAGTGCTGGCCGGCGAAATCAGTCTGAGTGAGCTCGTCAGCACTATCGACTTAACCGACAGGCTCTGAATTTATGGCGTCTTATCACTATACAGCAATCAATGATCTGGGCCGTACGATTCGCGGCGTCGTGGTGGCCGATAACGAGCTAGACCTGGAAGCGCGCCTTAAACAAATAGGGCTCGATCTCGTCGTGGCCAAAGAAGCCAAGGCTAAAAAATTATCAGGACGCGGCAGGATCAACATCAAGAACCTGATTGTCCTGTGCATGCATCTGGAGCAGCTCAACCGCGCCGGCGTGCCGCTGCATGATGCGTTGGCCGACGTGCGCGACTCCAGCGAATCGGCGAAACTGCGCGACGTGCTGACCGGCGTTTATGAGTCGGTGAAAAACGGCAATATGCTTTCTGTGGCGCTGGCGGCATATCCCCGCGTGTTCGGCGATGTTTTCGTCGGGTTGGTTGCCACCGGCGAGAAGACCGGTAACCTTGCCGATTCTTTCATGCACCTCAACGAACATTTGAAATGGACCGCCGAAATCCGCGGTAAAATCAAAAAGGCTACGCGTTACCCGGTAGTGCTGCTGTTCGTCATTGCCGCCGTCATCACCATCATGATGACGCAGGTGGTGCCGAAACTGATTGAGTTTATCACGTCGCAAGGCTTCGCCCTTCCCTGGCATACGCGGGCGCTGATTGCCACTTCCCATGCGTTTTCGCAATACTGGTATCTGATCTTCGGCATACCAATCCTCATCACGATGGGACTAATGTTCTTATACCGGACATCGCCCTCTTTTGCTTACAATGCCGATGCCATAATATTGAGGATTCCACTGATAGGGCAGGTTGTCCGCAAGATCGACATGGCGCGCTTTACCCATTTCTTTGCGGTCATGTTCAATAGCGGTATCGACATGCTCGATGCGCTGGAATCGACCAAAAAAGTCGTTCATAACCGCGTATTGAAAGAGTCCATCGATCTGGTGAAAACTAACGTAACGGAAGGCAGCTCGCTCACTTCTTCCTTGCGTCTGTCTAACCAGTTTCCTACTCTGGTCGTGCGCATGTTTAAAGTCGGAGAGGACAGCGGTAACATGGGAGAAGCGCTGGAAAACATCAATTTCTTCTATAACCGCGAGGTCAATGATGCCGTAGACGCCATGGTCGGGGCCATCCAGCCTATCCTCACCGTTATTATGGGCTTGTTGATCTTCTGGATCATTGCAGCAATGTTCGGTCCGCTGTATGAATCATTCAGTAAGATGAAATTCTAGACAAGGAAGTGGCGCATAATTTGTGAAAATACCTAACCTTCCGGTACCGAAATTTAAGGCAGTTAATTTTAAAGCGCCTGCCTTTAAAATGCCTGCCAGAAAAAATCAGACCGAAGGACCGCCGAAGCATAAAGCCGGTCACAAACGGTTCAAATTCGGGCCTACCTCAAAATTTGTGCTTTTCGTCGGCGATGAGGGCGCGATCCTCGTTTACATCAAAGATAACACGGTACAGAACCGGCAATTCGTTTCTGACGGCAATGCTGAAAACCTGAAAGAATTAGAGGAAAGCCTGGCGCAGGACGTCAAAGCGCCGCTGCTTTTGGTCATAGACAACATGGACCAGTCCTATGTCCAGCAGACGCTGCCGCCGGTCAGCCCGCTTTCCATCAATAAGCTGATCAAGCGCCGTTTAGACCGCGATTTCGGGGCTAACGACATCAAGGGCGCCATCATGCTCGGGCGCGAAAAAACCGGCAGGAAAGATTGGAATTTCCTGATGGTGGCGCTCGAAAAAAGTCCTCAGCTTTCCATATGGATCGATTTCGTATCGGGACTGCCCAATCGCTTCCAGGGTATTTATCTGGTTGCGACCGAAGCGGAGATTATCGTAAAAAACCTTGAGCACGCCATGGGCGTGTCCAAGGAAGGCACCGGGTCGGAATGGAAATTCTTCATCAGCCATAATAAAGTAGGCGGTGTGCGCCAGGTGGTCCTGCGTAACGGGCGGCTCATTTTTACGCGTATGGCGCAGCCGATCGGCGAATCGTCGCCGGAAGTGATTGCCGGTAATATCGAGCAGGAAATACTCAGCACGATGGAATATATACGCCGTCTGTCTTTTAATCCCCAGTCCGGCCTTGATATTTATATCGTCGTTTCGTCTGCCCTGAAACCTCTCATCGATCAGACCAAATTCGAAGCGAGATCGATGCATATATTGACGCCTTACGAGACAGCGCAGTATCTGGACATCGAAGGCGCGACACAGCCGACCGATCAGTTCGGCGATGTCGTTCTGGCCGCCAGTATCGGGCGCAGCAAAAAGCACATTCTTACCCTTACCACCGCGCAATCCAGGCAATACGACCAAATGCATCAAATCATGGTCTACCAGCGCATTGCCGCGGCGGCGCTGGGCGTTGGCGCCATCGTCTATACCGGCGCCCTGGCGCATGATATATATCACGTTTACTCGAAAAAAGTGGAATTGGAAGAAACGGAAATGTTCCGCCAGAAAACCATGGAATCGCTGCGCGCAGAAATCAAAAAATCCAACGTCGATATCGAAAAGAGCGGCGACCTTATTGATCTTTACCAGAAGCTGCAAAAAGAAGACCAGACGCCGGTCCCTTTTATTGCGAAAGTCGGCACTATCATAAAACGTCCCATAGAAATCAAAACGATTTCATGGACTCTGGATGAAACTAAAGGGAAAGGAAATCAATCCGCTCCTAAAATGACCGCAGTCTTCACGATGGGCTTCCCCGGAGTGACGACCATCGATGCTTTTAAAATAGTCTCGAAAAAAGTGTTGGCTGAGTTGAAGGAGGCGTTCAAAGGATGCGACGTGCAGTTTACGAAGGTGCCGCCCAAATGGTCTGATAGCGAGAAACTGGATATATCGTTCGACGCCAACCAGCCCAAGCCGGCGGATGCCAATAATGCTAATCAATCCGACGTGGAATTGACCATTAAAGGTGAGGTGTTGCCGCCTACCTCACCGCAACCTGCGTCGACACCATGAGATAAGCTATGAGATACCCGCAACTCAAAAAACGTTTGTTATTGGAAAGCAGTATCCTTGCCGCGGCTGTCGTGGTGCTGGGAAGCGGGTTATATTTTCTCGATAGCTTCAGCGACGATTATCAAAAGGGCAGCGAAATTCTGAGCAGTAAAGTCAATGATATTGCTGCCGCCACCAACGCATTGAGCAACAAATATGACAAAATCCGGCGCAATGACGCGCTGTATCAAAAAATCCTCCGGTTACAATCCGAAGACGGGCTTAACATCAATCAGCAGGTGGCGAAGAACCGCTTCAATCATTTGCGGGATCAGTATTACTTGAGCAATCTGCATCTCAGCATGTCGCCGATCACGGAAATACAGGATGCCAATTACCGGCGTCCGACGCATGTCATTGTCTCCAGCGATGTCAATATCGATTTCGAAGGATTATCGGATGAATATGCCTATGGATTATTGAATGCAATACAACAGGAATTTCCGGGGAGCAGTAAAATTGCCAAGCTTACACTGACGCGTGAGGGAGCTATAAACAGCGATAGCTTGCGTACCATCAGCGAAAAAGGAGCATTTCCGCTCATTAAAGGCGAAATAAAGTTCATATGGCTTGGCATTAAACCAGTCGAATCCAGCGATAATACCAATGTATCAAAACCTAACTAGACTTCCTCTAAAACTCTACTGCGGGCGGACAATCTGCTTGCGATGGAGCCTCCCTCGAAAACGTCATGTACTTAATTGTACACTCATTTTCTCGGACTCCATCGTGTCGCGCTTGTCTCGCCGCAGCGAGTTTCAGAGGAAGTGTAATCGATTCTTAGCAAAAGACCGCCGCACATGCGGATGGGCGATTGTTCTGACCCTGTTATTCGGCGTGTCGGCAGCAGCGCAGCAACCGCTTTTGTCACCGAATATCGTCACACCGACTGAAACAGCCCCTGTGCCTGTACCTGCCGGCAATCCTGCCCCTGCCGCCAATTCTCTTCCCACCGGCAATGAAGCCGCTACTGGCAAAGTTGAGACGCCTTCCAAAGAGGCCTCGTCGCCTGATGAGTCTTCTCCCGGGAACGAGACGATGCCGGTAAAAAGCTTGTTTTTTACTCAGGATGAAATGGCTACCGTTCATCGCGCCCTTACCATTTATGCCAAATATGCGGCAAACCCCAACAGCAACGAAGGCGAAGATTTTCTAAAGCAGCTTGAGGGGAAAAAGAAGATCGTCAGCCAGAAACAGCAAAAAGTGAATTATACGTACCCGCAATTTTTCCTGGAATCGCTGGCCTACCATTCGCCCGATGACTGGACTATCCGGATTAATCACCAGAGGATCAGCATAAAAACGCCGCCGGATTCGTCGGCCGCTATCCGCGTACTGGAAATTGACAAAGATAAAGTGACGATCGAGTGGAAGCCTGATGAAATGGATCTTACTAAAATTGCCGAGATACCGAGCAAAGTACCTGATGAACGCGTTGATATCGATCGCACCAACGGCATCATCGTTTTTACGCTGCATGCCAACCAGACATTTTCCGCCTATGCTATGCGGGTGCTGGAAGGCAAGGTGCTGCCGGTAACGGTTAAGAATGCCCTGGCGGATAGTGGAGCTGCAGCGCCAAAATCTGAAGAGCCGCCGCCATCCCCCGTAAGTCCTGTTCCAAGGGTGGGCGTGCACGAGCACAATGGACTCAGTGGATTGATCAATAGCTATAAAACCCTAGACCAGGAGCCTTAATCTATGACAGCGTCACCTTTAAGCATCGAACATGTATTTAAGACCTATGATAACCGCCTGGTACTTGAAGAGATCGATTTTTCCCTGACTCCGGGTGAAATTTTTGGATTGATCGGCCTTAACGGCGCCGGCAAGACGACGCTGATAAAAATCATTCTCGACCTCATCGATTCTGATAAAGGAACGGCGCAGATTTTCAGCACTCCTGCTACCAACCTGAAAGCGCGTGGACAACTTTCCTACCTGCCGGAAAAATTTCAGCCGTCGCGTTACCTCAAAGGGTTGGAATATCTCGATCTGGCCCTATCGTATTACGGCAAAAAACTGGACGTGCAGCAGGCGCGGAACTACGCTGCGGCACTCGATTTAGACCCGAAGGTGCTGGATGCGCGCGTGGGGTCGTATTCCAAAGGGATGGGGCAAAAATTGGGGCTGGTGGGAGCATTCATGGTCAATGCGCCGCTGTTGTTGCTGGATGAGCCGATGAGTGGGCTTGATCCCAGCGTGCGTATCAAGCTCAAGGAAATGCTGCTGAACCAGCGGGGACAAGGAAAAACGATTTTTTTCAGCTCACACATTCTTTCCGATCTCGATGAGATTTGCGATCGCATCGGCGTCATTCACCTGGGGAAATTATTCTTTATCGGCACACCGTCCGATTTTAAGGCGCGCTACGGCGAAACATCGCTGGAAAAAGCCTTCCTGCGGTCTATTCAAGTGAATTGAAAATATTCAAGTATGAGCCGGGTTTCACACACATACCGTGCAATCATCTTTATTGCCCTCCTCGGTCTGGCTATCGGTCTGCAATACGCCGACGGTGCTTACAGCAATGGTTTCGGCACCTATGCCGACGAGCCGGCGCATTTCGTTACCTCCCTCATGGTTCGCGATTTTCTTGCTCACCCCAACGCGCATCCCATGCAATTTGCCGAAGAATATTACCGGCATTATCCGAAAGTGGCGATCGGGCACTGGCCGCCTGTCTTTTACGGCACGCTGGGAATATGGCTGCTGATTTTCGGCGCTTCCCATAGCGCATGCATGGTCTATATGGCTACGATTGCTGCGTTAACGGCGACAATCTTTTATTTTCTCGGAAACAAGCTGTTGGGTTTCTGGGCAGGGGCATTCGTTGCCGTCCTTTTTATTATAGCGCCTCTAGTGCAGGATTCCAGCGCGCAGGTGATGACAGATCATCTGGTGACATTGTTTATGCTGATGAGTGCATTGCAGTTCGCCCGATTCATGCAAAGCGAACGCCTCCCGGATGCTTTGCTTTTCGGGGCGCTGGCGGCCATAGCAATTCTCACGCACGGGTGCGCCTGGGCGCTCGTCGGTGTGCCGCCGCTTGCCATTATCATGACGCGTCGCTACGCATTGTTGCGCCATCGTGGTTTGTGGATTGCTGCAGCGTTTGTAGCGCTGCTTTGCGTTCCGTGGTATGTCCTCACGTTTTTTATTATGGAAAAGACATGGGTAAACCAGACATTTTCCGTCTCGTTCCTCCTGCTGTTATTTACTCATTATATGTCTCTGCTGTGGATGGGCCTCGGCATTGCGGTTCTGTTGCCGGCAGCGCTCGGTGTATGGTCGAAAATAGCCGTGCCCTGGCGCAGCGGGCAGGTGGCGCCGGA
>Ga0207001_1046_pt1 | contig 16601 bp, 19 predicted proteins | sample Alteio_BWMinCont_91_FD_153481 | JGI IMG/M metagenome (GOLD analysis project Ga0207001, IMG submission 153481) | Enriched cells from forest soil in Barre Woods Harvard Forest LTER site, Petersham, Massachusetts, United States -... | ecosystem: Environmental > Terrestrial > Soil > Temperate forest >... | reverse complement strand
ATTCTTGCGGCGATAGGTTTTGTATATATTTGCTGGACATTTTCAAGCTACGGATACCCGCCCGCGGGTCACCGCACAACTCAGCGCCGACTTTATCGGCATCAAACTCTGCTCCAATTATTCCCTGACGGGTTACGAGTTTTCCGCCGATAAAGCCTGTCGCTGCAGCAGCTGCATATTCACCGGCATTGGTCACGGCATCCAATCGATGGGCAATTGCGCCCAACGGCCCGTCTATCTTATGGCTATCGGCTGCTTCCCGAAGCAGTTTTTTCACTTTGGCGCGTTCTTCGTCGGCGAGTTCACCTAATGCGGTACGGATCGTTTCATCGGATTGCGCGGCATATACCCCGGCTGCTGCTGCGGTTATTCCAATCAATGCGGGATACTTTCTAATGGCCTCGATATATTTCCCTCCTTGCTTGAGGTGTCCCATCTCATGACCCAATGTCCATAATACCTCGTTTGGCACTTTCGCTCCGGAATGCAAGGCGTAGCCGTGCATAGCGAATTGTTCACGCGTAAAGGCAATGGCGCTGTTCATGTTAGGATTCTTCAGAGGATACGTCATGGCATTGGGCATTTTTCCGCCATATACGGCCGGAAATTCCTCGGCCATATAGAGTAGCGGCGTTTTTATGTTCAAACGCTCGGCGTAGGCTTTTGCGGCATTTAGCAGGTGCGGGTCGCTAATCTGCCTGGCGTTGAGTTCACGCAGCATGTACTCATCCCATTCGGCCATAACTTTTGAATCCGGCGGGGCGTATTCAGATATCTGCATTTTCATACAATATAGTCATTCTTCCGTATTTACCGGATAAATTACATAATCTGCCATTTTTATTGTATCTTGAGTAATTTGTTAGCTCAAATGAAGCTTTTGTGACAATTATCCGGAGGGGCTAAAATAAGCGTAAAATCCCCCTTGACAGGGCCGTTTCTATGAGCCATAACAGCCATCCTTTCTTGATCGGTATCCATCAGGAACCGATCATTCGATTTTGCCCTATTACCAGTTTATTGGATGGTCAGAATCTGCAGTTTGACAGTGTGAAGAGCATTTAAGCGCAGGTGGCGTCGTGTCACTGCGAAGCGTCTTTTCGGAGGCGTCTGACCGTAAGGTCGGCATTCTTGGCTGAATGTTCGTAGTTGAAATTAACAACACAACGTCATCTACGTAACACAACGGTTGATTTATCAATCGTTGGCATAACGCAAAAATTATTCGTATAAGTCCAAGGTGCATCGAATAATGATAACGTTGTGCGTGTTTCCGAAAATTGAAAGTCCTATTCCAAAAGAATAGGCATATTTTGCGCAAGCGTTCAGTGGATTTCGCAAGAAATCCTATGAACAATTGCCAGAAATCAAAACCTGAGAGTTTGATTCTGGCTCAGAACGAACGCTGGCGGCAGGCTTAACACATGCAAGTCGAGCGCCCCACCACTAAATCATTGGAGAAGATATGTATTACCTCTATGTGCTGCAAAGTCTAATAGATGGTAGCTTTTATCTCGGTTCCACGCCGGACCTGAAACGTCGGTTTAAGGAACATAACGATGGAAAAAATAAAAGCACAAAGCATAGTCAATGGAAGTTAGTGTACTACGAAGCTTACCTAAGTTTGGCATTCGCAAGAAGACGCGAAGCCACGTTGAAGCGAAATGAAAGAATGCGAAAGCTTCTTTATGATCGCATCAAGGAAAGCTTACGATGATTTAGTGGTGGGGAGCGGCGCACGGGTGAGTAATACTTGGGAACGTGCCCTTCAGTGGCGAATAACGTCGGGAAACTGACGCTAATACGCCATATTCCCTCCGGGGGAAAGGTTTACCGCTGAAGGATCGGCCCAAGCCAGATTATGGTAGTTGGTGGGGTAAAAGCCTACCAAGCCTACGATCTGTAGCTGGTCTGAGAGGACGACCAGCCACACTGGAACTGAGACACGGTCCAGACTCCTACGGGAGGCAGCAGTGGGGAATATTGGACAATGGGCGCAAGCCTGATCCAGCCATGCCGCGTGAGTGATGAAGGCCTTAGGGTTGTAAAGCTCTTTTGCCAGGGAAGATGATGACGGTACCTGGAGAATAAGCACCGGCTAACTTCGTGCCAGCAGCCGCGGTAATACGAAGGGTGCTAGCGTTGTTCGGAATTACTGGGCGTAAAGCGCGCGTAGGCGGCTTGTCAAGTCAGGGGTGAAATCCCACAGCTTAACTGTGGAATTGCCTTTGAAACTGTCAGGCTAGAGTGTCGGAGGGGATAGCGGAATTGCTAATGTAGAGGTGAAATTCGTAGATATTAGCAGGAACACCGGTGGCGAAGGCGGCTATCTGGACGACAACTGACGCTGAGGCGCGAAAGCGTGGGGATCAAACAGGATTAGATACCCTGGTAGTCCACGCTGTAAACGATGGGTGCTAGCTGTTTGGGGGTTCCCCCCAAGTAGCGTAGCTAACGCGTTAAGCACCCCGCCTGGGGAGTACGGTCGCAAGATTAAAACTCAAAGAAATTGACGGGGACCCGCACAAGCGGTGGAACATGTGGTTTAATTCGAGGCAACGCGAAGAACCTTACCAGGATTCGACATGCCCTCTATGGATTCCCGAAAAGGAATCCTTCACTTCGGGTGGGAGGAGCACAGGTGCTGCATGGCTGTCGTCAGCTCGTGTCGTGAGATGTTGGGTTAAGTCCCGCAACGAGCGCAACCCTCGTCCTCTGTTGCTAACAGGTTAGGCTGAGCACTCTGAGGAAACTGCCGGTGATAAGCCGGAGGAAGGTGGGGATGACGTCAAGTCCTCATGGCCCTTACATCCTGGGCTACACACGTGTTACAATGGCGGTGACAATGGGTCGCGATCTCGCAAGAGCTAGCTAATCCCAAAAAGCCGCCTCAGTTCGGATTGTACTCTGCAACTCGAGTACATGAAGCTGGAATCGCTAGTAATCGTGGATCAGCACGCCACGGTGAATACGTTCCCGGGTCTTGTACACACCGCCCGTCACACCATGGAAGTCGGTTCCGCCTTAAGCCGCCCTTAAAAGCGTCCACGGCAGGGTCGATGACTGGGGTGAAGTCGTAACAAGGTAGCCGTAGGGGAACCTGCGGCTGGATTACCTCCTTTCTAAGGATTTTGTTTATTCGCATGTTGGGCATTCCGCCCAACCTCTGATGTTAAACAAATCATCTTACATGATACTTCGTCACCTGTGCTTAGATGCTCATCACTGTCATTCCCGCGCAGACGGGAATCCATTCGCAATAAAAAAGCCTCCGTGAAAACGGAGGCTTTTTTGTTTTTTTACAAATGGATATGAATTGTCACAAAGAATTAATAAAAGATTGGCAGTGGGGGTGGTATACTGACAAAAGTTCTAATTTTCAGTTTCAGGAGCATTTATGGCTGATGATAAATTACGCCCTTTAAAGGACGAAGAACTCAAAAAGGCGAATGAAAAGCATGCCAAGCCGGAATTTCTTCCTGCGGGGAAAGACCGCTTCGTGGTGGTTATAAATGAAGATGGACTCAAAAAATTGAGAGATGACAAGCGCCTTACCAAAGAACAGTATGATGCCATTAAAAAGGAAATCGATGCAGGCGATAAGAAACATAATAACCATAACGCTTATAAGGTCGGCGCTAAGGGCGAGCGCAATCGTTATTCTATCATGTTTGAAGGTGCAAGTGCGGATAAAGCAATGCCAACATATGCAATGTCGGGCCAGTTAAATACTATGATTGTGCCAGATGGTAGATGGGCCGGTACTAATATGGAACTTAACAGTGGATTAAATTTGAAGAAAAAAGGAGCAACTGCCGATCGGGAGGATGGTCGCAGCCTACATATTGGCCTGAATGCCGACTTTACGCTTCAAGATCATCGTGATCCCAACGACCCGATTGCGGAAAAACGTGATCCGGGTACTTCTCTCGGCGATCATATCAAAGACTGGCCGGATTCAGTAAAAGAAAAAAAGGGAGCGCCGGAAAAGACTATGATTTTATCGGCTGCTGATACCGAGCACCAATGGGGTGCGGCTCCAAAGACACCCAATGTTAAAGCTGCGGACAAAGCCGCGGCGAAAGCAGCCGGGGAACCGAACAATGGCATGGCTGTTTAATATTTTTCAGGTTTGAACCCGCTCTGGCTTTTGTTTTCTTTATCCGCCCGCCCGTAAATTCCACATAAAAAAGTCCTAGTTCCTTATGGCCTGTTTATGCCGGAAAGTGATAGCACTGGCGCTTCACCGATGACAGGAAGGAGTTGGTTATGATACGTAAAACTATCGTTACATTTGAAGAAGATATCCCCGATCCCATCGAGTTCTCCGAAGAAATTTGCGAGGCAAAACGCCGCTATATCGCGCAGCAGATCGATGAGGCGCATAACGACAATATTGATGCCGACTGCGGGGAATTCGAGATATAATTTTTTGAGTGCTTTTCTATGGTATTTCCTGAAATTTTTCCCTCAGCACCGCAAAAGATACATGTCGAAACCTAACATAAATTAATTATATATTTACTTTTGGCGTTTTTTGTGTTTTAATAATGCCTGTATTATCCGCTGTTTAACCGTAAACATTAGGAGATTATATGGCAAAAAAACGTGACTCTAAAGAGTCTCCAAAAGCCGCTTCTGACGAATCTGAGTATCAGCAGGTAAAAAGAGATCTGTCCGATCCAGAAAACCCCTTTAATACTCTAAATGACACGGACATAAAGAAATTAACAGTCAAAGTGAAAGGTAAAGATGTGACTTTGGGGGAGTATCTTGAAAATTTTCGTACAGATTACCCGCCAAAAAAACCTAAGCGTTACATTGACCGTGCTGCCGGCAAGGAAGAGCCCGGAAGGGAAAATGGTCCAGGGTAATTCCTAGCTTCCGGCTTTAAATGAGATGTATGTATATTCCTTGTCCATTCCAGGAATAGCTGATATTGACTCCGGAAGATTACCTATCCGCAATAACGCCTGATTATGCCGTCTGATATTCAGAACGTATTACATATATTATTCGTCAGCGGCGCGCCGTTTTTTTATTATCTGGTTTTTCTGCCGATGTGGTGGCTGGCGGGCGAGATTGCGGCTTTATTCGTTCCGGAATACTCGGTGTCGTACATCATTTTCGCGCTGGCATTTCTTCTTTTACAATTCATGCTGATACTCACCACCTATCATTACGCGCTGCAATATCACCTGATTTATCACATGTAGGATGGCTGGAATAACGGCTAGACCGCGTCTTCGCCGTGCTCGCCGGTACGAATGCGGATGACATCTTCGATCGGCATGATGAAGATTTTGCCGTCGCCGATACGGCCGGTTTTGGCAGCGCTGATGATCGCCTCGACCGTGCGTTCGACCATCTTATCCTCGACCACGACCTCGATCTTCACTTTGGGAAGGAAATCAACGATATATTCGGCGCCGCGGTATAATTCCGTATGCCCCTTCTGCCGCCCGAAACCGCGCGCTTCGCTGACGGTGATGCCTTGCAGGCCTACTTCCTGCAGCGCTTCTTTGACTTCGTCCAGCTTAAAAGGCTTTATTATTGCAACAATCATTTTCATGCTGCATTCATAACGTGAGCCTTGACTTTTGGCAAGCGTTCCCGCATTCATTGCCACCATATGAGCAAAGAAATCATTCCGCACCTGAACGCCGCGCTTAAAACCAAGCTGACCGGCATCAACCAGTATTTCCTCCATGCGCGCATGCTGAAAAGCCAGGGCAACGTCCGGCTCGCCGATTATGTCTATAAAGCCTCGATTGACGCCATGAAACACGCCGACATGCTGGTTGAGCGCGTGCTGTCGCTGGGGGGTATCCCTAACCTGCAGGATCTGGGTAAGCTTTCCATCGGCGAAGAAAGCGGCGACATGCTGCGCAACGACCTGGCGCTGGCTGAAACGGCGCTTTTGCAAATTTCATCGGCAATTGTGCATTGCGAAGATTGTAAGGATTCCGTCACTGCCGGCCTGCTCAATAAAATCCGCGACAGCCAGCAGGAGCATATCGATTTTATCCACACTCAGCTCAACCCCGAAAAACGAAAGGAATACGCATGAGCCGCTCACTTTTTATTCTCCTTTTTGTCTGTACCGTCGTTGTCTTGACGGGAATCGCTTCTTTGGCCAAAACGGCCAGGGCGCAAGCCGAAGCCCCGGCTCCGGCGCAAGCACCCGCCGCCAGTCCGCTGGAAAATACGGTGTACATGGATTTGAAAGACAATTGCCGCGTCATTATTCAGCTGGAGCCGAATAAAGCGCCGAAAACGGCAGCGCGCATCAAAGAACTCGTAGGCCAGGGATTTTATAACGGCGTGGTATTCCACCGCGTCATCGACGGCTTCATGGTGCAGGGCGGCGATCCGACCGGCACGGGCATGGGCGGTTCCGGCAAGAAATTGCCTGACGAATTCCCCACCGGCATGGGCGCTTATACCCGTGGCGTGATGGCGATGGCCAATGCCGGTCCGGGCACATCCGACAGCCAGTTTTTCATCATGCTTGCCGATTATCCTCTGCCGCCGCAATATACCGTATTCGGTAAGGTCACCAGCGGCATGGATTGCGTCGATAAGATCAAAAAAGGCAGCAAATCCGACAACGGAAAAGTCACCGATCCCGACAAAATCATGAAGATGACGCTGGCCAGCGAGGGGAAGTAATGGCTGGGCAGAATAGTCCGGTAGATACCCTCCTTGAGTGGGTGCATCGCATCATCACCAACGATGTAGGCAGTTTAACTTATGAAGAAACTGACGTCCGGGAGCTTATGAAAACCATGGACGTTCGGAAGGCAGATAAGGTGGTCCAGATCGTTAATGCGGCTTTTGATGATTGCGGGTTTTGCTCTATCCACCATACTCTTGTGCCTACGGGGAAAAAACGTGCAAGGCTTGTTATCAACCGTAAACACGTGGATAACCAGGAGGACATTAAACCAATTCTGGAATTTTCTACTAACGATCCAGAAGCGCTGGTTGCTGCTTTTGATAAAATTGCGGAAGGCGCTAAAGCTATCGCGGCTATGCAACCATCTTCTGTAAGGCATTGGTGAAAACTTCTCTTTTTGATTTTGATTTCCCCGAATCCCTGATCGCTGCGCATCCGGCCAATCCACGTGATGCAGCGCGGATGCTTGTACTACCGAGAGCAGGGGAAGGCGTAATCGATTCCCACATCAAAAACCTTTGCGATTTCCTGAAACCCGGCGATGTCATGGTGTTCAACGACACGAAAGTCATCCCGGCACGGCTGTTTGGCAAGCGCGGGCAGGCGAAGGTGGAGGTGTTGTTGCACCGGACTGCAATGCAGCCGGATCTCAAAGGGCAAATATCAAATGGCAAAAAGGAATCTTTGCACTTTGCACGTTGTCCTTTGACATCTGGTACGCCATGCTTATGGCGTGCCTTCGCCCGCCCCGCCAAGCGCCTCAAGCCCGGCGACCGCATCGATTTTGCTGAGGATTTCAATGCTACCGTTATCGAGAAATTATCATCCGGCGAAGTAATATTGGCGTTTGATGACAATCTCTATGCCAATCTCGAACGCTACGGCCATATGCCATTGCCGCCCTATATAAAACGTGGTGATGACACTTCCGACCATGAGCGTTACCAGACTGTTTATGCCCGTCATGAAGGCTCGGTCGCAGCGCCGACGGCAGGGCTGCATTTCACTGAATCCCTGCTTGCGGCCATTGATGCGGCAGGCGTAACACGGGCACAGGTGACACTGCATGTCGGCGGCGGGACATTCCTGCCGGTCAAAAGCGACGACACCGAAGGCCATGTCATGCACAGCGAATATGCCACGGTTACGCCTGAAGCGGTGGACATCATCAACGCCGCTAAGAGCAAAGGCGGACGCGTCATCGCTGTCGGCACGACGTCATTGCGCACGCTGGAATCCGCTGCCGGAAACGATGGCCGGCTTAAGCCCTTTTCCGGCGAAACCTCCATCTTCATCACGCCCGGTTACCGTTTTAAAATCGTGGATATGTTGCTCACCAATTTTCACCTGCCGCGTTCGACGCTGTTCATGCTGGTATGCGCCTTCAGCGGTTTAGAGCGTATGCAATCTGCCTACGCCCACGCCATCGCCCATAACTACCGGTTTTATTCTTACGGGGATGCCTGTTTACTGGGCGCATAATAATTCGAGCAAAAATTCCCTCTTCCCGGCCACGCACTCTTTTGTCATGCTGATGTTGTGCCGGACTTATTTGGCCAACAATGTCCGAAAATGTCCGAAAATGTCAGAGGAAGTACCCTAAAACGACAACGAGAACCTAACTAGTTGAAATATATAAATCTGGTAAAGCGCAGTATGTCAAAAATGTCCGAAAATGTCAGGAAATTGTCAGTGTAATGTCAGGAAAATGTCAGAAAGGATGTGATTATGAACGATAACAACGCTCCTGCGCCGCCAGCGCCGCCGCAAAAATCCGCTACTTCCACCGGCTCCTGCATCAGCCGGCTCAACTATTGTTTCTGGGCTAAATTATTGGTGGCGATCCCGGCGTTGCCCCTTGTCGCTTTGCTGGCGGCGCGGCAATTCTCGAACCCGTTGCTGCAAATCGTGGCCGCAGCAGTGGCCATATTTGTCGTCATATATGCCGCAAGAAAAATCGATAAATTGCCGATTTTCTCCGGCATGATTATCAAGCGTAAGTAGCGAGCAGCTTCATCGCTTCGCCATGATCGTGCACATGCGCATCATAGTGAAAGCCGTTGTAATGCGTTTTGCTATAACCGGAATGATGGCGCGCCGCTTCGCCGTACAGGATGGCGATGCAGCCGGTGGCGTGCGCGCATTCGAGGTCGATTTCCGAATCGCCGATGAACCAGACGTCGCGCCCCGGCTTTAAATGGCTTTTTTCAAACGCCAGGAGTACCGGGTCAACGTGCGGCTTGTCGCGCGGCGCATCGTCCGATCCGACGATGGTATCAAAAAATTTCATCCAGCCGAGATGTTCGACTTCCTTGCGCAAATTGGGACCTTTTTTATTGCTGACGACGACCGAAAACAGCCCTTTGCCTTTGATTTGCGCCAGCAGTTCGGCGGCTTGCGGCAAGGCTTCCAGCGCTTCAAGATGAATGGCGCGGTATTGCGCCTGATAAAATTCGCCCGCGGCTTGCCATTTATCTTTGCCGAATATATCGGGGAAAGAATCGCGCATCGATTTGCGGACGCGCGCTTTCACATCGTCCAGTGTCCATTCCGGCATGTGCCATTCCCTGAATGTGGCGTTAATGGCCTTGGCGATAATCGGCCAGGTATCGACCAGCGTATTGTCCCAATCAAAAATAACAGCCTTGGGGGAGGGGAGAATCATAACGCCTTTCCGGTTTGTTTGAGTACATGCGCGGCGTAGAGTTCCTGCAATTTCCGCGTGACGGTTCCGGGTTTTCCGTTACCGACCGGCGCACCGTCGATCATTACTACCGGCAGGATATTAGCCGACGTCGATGTCAAAAACGTTTCCGCTGCATCCTTCATCTCAACGGTATTAAATGCTCGTTCGGCTACGTCGATACGGGCTTTGCGCGCCAGCCGCAGCACGACGTCACGGGTTATGCCGCCCAGTATATGCTGATCGGCCTGGTGCGTTACGATCTCACCGGATTTGGTCACGATATAGGCGTTCGACACCGATCCTTCGCTTATGGTCAGCCCGTCTTCAATCAGCCATGCTTCGCGCGCCTGGTGTTTAGCGGCGTCCTGTTTAGCCAGCACATTAGCCAGGAGCGATATGGATTTGATGTCGCGGCGCGCCCAGCGCAGGTCGGGACGGGTGATAACTTTTACGCCGTTTTTGACTTCATGTTCTTTGGGCAATTTTGCGGCGCAAATCGTCATCACCAATGCCGGTTTGGTATGTTTGGGAAACGGGTGGTCGCGCCTGGCCACGCCGCGCGTGATTTGCAGGTACAATCCACCGTCATTGCGTCCGTTGCGCTCGATCAGTTCGCGCATGATGACGGGGAAAGCGACTGATGTAACCGGCATGGAAATCTGCAATGCTTTAAGGCTCCGCTCCAGCCGTTTGAGGTGCAGCTCGGCATCAAGTAATCTACGGTTATAAAAAGCGATATATTCATAAATGCCGTCGGAAAACTGATAGCCGCGATCCTCGACATGCACCATCGCCTGATGATGATGCACATAACGGCCATTGACGTAGGAGATGCGTGCCATCAAACCCCCTCAATATCCCCAATTCCGCCACTTAAAAACGGGCGAGGGGAAAAGCCGAAATCCCGGGTGGCGTCGTCATGGAAGAAGATAAGATCGTCGTTCATGCGGCGGGCGATTTCACCGTTAATCCCTTTTTGGCGCAGCAACCGGCCAATTGTATCAAGGGCAAAAGGCAGTGTCGTTGTCTTTACGATACGGGTTTTTTGTTCCAGCAGCTTAAACAACCGCTCCAGCATGGCATAATAGGTGATGATTTCGCCGCCGCTGACGTTATAGGACTTGCCGTAGGTTTTTTCATTAGCCATTGCCTGCAATACGGCAACGGCGAGATCGTCGGCATGCACCGGCTGGCGGCGGCCGAACGCCGGCGGATAGACCGGAAAGAACCCGAACCGGCGAATGAACCTGACCAGCGCCATAACGTTTTGATCCAGCCCGACGCCGTAAATCAGAGTAGGGCGCAGGATGGTTAATGCAATACCATCAGCCTGGCAGCGTTCGGTAAATGCCGTTTCCGCCTGGGATAAATTGCGTACCACTTGCCTTTCATACTCGTTCTTGGACAACGCCTTGGCGAAAATGGAAGTGGAGCTGAAAACAATGATGCGCTTGGCGCCGCTGCCGGTTAAAGCATTCACAGCGGGTAACGGTTGCCACAGCGGTACGCAATGCACCACGGTATTAATGCTGTAATCATGGAGAGGGAGTTCCTTATCGTTCAGGTCGCCCTTGATCCAGCACAATTGCTCATGGCGGTAAGGAACCGCATCAGAGCGACTCAATGCCAGCACGGATGCGCCCGCGGCGAGCAAGCGGCGTACCGCGCATAATCCGACCTGGCCGGTAGCGCCGGTCACCAGAACCGTTTTGCCCTGCATCTCGCGGCTCTCCGGTAAATCGGCCAATCCCGATGCCAGTATCATCAGGCATTTTGACTTCCGGTTCACCCCGGGTTTGCGCAGACGGTTTTTCAACGCGCCGACATTAACCCTGATGGCAAAGCGGACAAGGATCGCCAGATGAACAAGCGTCAGCAAACCCGGCAAACGCTTTCTCCGGAAATGCTTATCGAAATAACGCCGCAAGCCTTTGGCCTGTTGCCATTCGCGGAACAACAGGCCGTTTTTATCCTCGGTGGGCATGTGCGTTACTTTAATGCCCGGCACGTAAATCACCTTGCTTCCGGCGGCACGGATGCGGCTGCACAAATCGAGGGTTTCGCCATACAGGAAAAACGCTTCATCCAGGCCTTGCGCCTCCTCATAATCGGCGCGTCTGATGCCCATGAACGCACTGGAAATGATCGGCGTTTCATGGTTTTCCTCCGGCGTATGCACGTATTTATGCAACCCGATCGCATTTAAGAAAACATGCTTCGGCTCCGGCCACGGGCCTTTGCCGTTGAAATGATCACTACCGTCGGCGTCCTGGATGTAGCACCCCGCGAGCATCGCGCCCTCGGTGGCTTGAAGCGCTTCCATCATCTCCACCAATGCACTGGGCGGCAACAGGCAATCATGTTTAAGCAGCAGCAGATATTCAGCTGTGGCCTTTGCTGCGCCGAGATTGCATCCTTTAGCGAACCCGATATTGCCGTGTCCGCTGCTGATAATGATGCGCGGCTCGGTCAGAGCCATTTGCTGCAGGCGCGTCAGCACATCGGGCGGATTGCCGTTATCGACGATGATAAATTCGGCGAGTTGTTTCTGCTTCAGCGCGGCTTTTATGGCAGCGAACAGCGCCGGTCCGGTATTATATGCCACCATCACGACGCTGCAGGAAGCCATTTACGTGCTCTCCCATTTTGGCGCATGGCGGCGATAGCCGTTCCAGCTGGGCAAATTTTTATCACGGCCGGAAATGATCGGTTGCTCCAGCGGCCAGGGAATATTGAGGTCCGGGTCATCGAAGCGTATGCCGCCTTCACCCTCGGGATTATAGGGCGCCGTTACCTTGTAAAGCATATCCATCGGCTCGTTTCCGAGCACGCAGAATCCGTGGGCAAAACCGGCCGGAATCCAGAACAGCAAGCCGTTATCGCCGCTGAGCTCTACGGCAAAATGCTGGCCGAAGGTCGGTGAATCGAGGCGGATATCGGCCGCTACGTCCCAGGCTCGGCCGCGTATGACGCCGATCAGTTTTCCCTGCGCCGGCGTATGTTGGTAATGCAGGCCGCGCAGGATTCCCGGCGCCGAGCGCGAATGATTGTCCTGCACGAAGTCTGTAGGCAAGCCGGCCTGGGCAAAACGCTGGGCATTGAAACGTTCGACAAAAAAACCGCGGCTATCGCCCAGCAGTTTAAGCTGGATGATTTTTAGTCCTGCTATTTTGCAATTGTGAACCTGCATATTTTTCTAGGGTACACTCCAAAAGTCCCGATTCCCACGATGGCAGCGCGATGCCCAACATTTCGGCGGCTCGCGTGCAATCGAGCCGGGAGTTGAGCGGACGCGGCGCCGGTAATGGATAGGCAGACGTCGGGATCGGATTTATATGACGACATTTAATGCTGGATTCATAGGTGGAAGCAAGCGTAAAAATCGCTTGCGCGAATCCATACCAGCTGGTTTCTCCGGAATCGCATAAATGATAAAGGCCGGAACATTTCTCATCTTTCAGCAATAACGGCAACACTTCCAGCGCTGCCCACGCCAGATGCGGCGCATAAGTCGGCGCGCCGATCTGGTCGGCGACAACATTTAGGCTTTCTTTTTCCTTTAATAATCTCAGGATAGTATTGAAGAAGTTATTGCCGTGCGCGTTATATACCCATGACGTGCGGAAAATAATATATCTCGCGTCCTGCGCCTTGATGGCGTTTTCTCCTTCCAGTTTGCTCTGTCCATATACATTGATCGGCGCTGCTTTTTCCTCTTCCCGGCGCGGAAGATCGCCGTTACCATCAAATATATAATCGGTTGAGAAATGTATCAGCGGCAGGCCGCGTTTTTTGCACCAGGCCGCCAGTTCGCCCACTGCCGTGGCATTGATGCGGAAAGCCGCTTCCCGACCTTCGCCTTCGGCTTTGTCGACCTGCGTGTAAGCGGCGGCATTGATGACGGCCGAGAGAGGTGTTTTTTTTACAAAATGCTCTAATTGCGTTATGAAATCGGCAGCGAGAAAATCGACATCCTCCTTGCCTGCCGCCAGCGCGTGCGTTCCCAGCAAATTTACCAGCGCGCTTCCGACCTGTCCGGTTTTGCCGAGAATGAGAATCATCTGTCACCCCGCATTTGTTGCGGGGTCTCCATCCATTGAGGGAGGTGCCGCAACAAGTGCGGCATGACAGATTTAAACATCAGTATTCTTTCAGAATGTTCTGTAAATACTGGCCGTAAGAATTTTTGCCGCACGCTGTAATCAGCTTTTCGAATTGCTTACGCGTGATGAATTTCTTATTCAGCGCGATTTCCTCCAGGCAGGCGATTTTAAGCCCTTGCCGCTCCTCAATGGTTTGCACGAATTGCGAAGCAGAGAGCAACGCATCCGGCGTTCCGGTATCAAGCCATGCTGCGCCGCGCCCAAAGAATTCGACCTTGAGTTTTTCGGCGTCAAGATAAGCTTTGTTGATATCGGTGATTTCGAGCTCACCGCGCGCCGAGGGCTTTAGTGATTTGGCGATTTTTACGACCTCATTATCATAAAAATAAATGCCGGGGATGGCATAAGACGATTTAGGCTTTTTGGGTTTTTCTTCGATGGAGATCACCTGCTTTTTTTCATCGATCTCAACGACCCCGTAACGTTCCGGGTCACGCACATGATAGGCGAAGATAAGGCCGCCGTCGGTCAGTTTTGACGCATTTCTCACTCCCTGTTCTATACCGCCGCCGTAAAAAATATTATCGCCCAGGATCAGGCAGACCGGGCTTTTCCCGATAAAACTCGAACCGATAATAAATGCCTGCGCAATGCCTGCGGGTTTCGGTTGCGCTTTGTAAGAAAGCGTTATGCCGAGCTGCTTGCCGTTACCGAGCAGCTTTTCGATCATCGGCAGGTCGCGCGGCGTCGAGATAATCAGAATATCGCGGATGCCGGCCAGCATGGCGACGGACAGCGGGTAATACAGCATCGGCTTGTCATACACCGGCAGTAATTGTTTGCTGACCGCCGATGTCATCGGTGCAAGGCGCGTTCCTGATCCGCCGGCGAGAAGGATTGCTTTCATTTTTTTTCCATAACTAAATTACACCATTCCTCATTCTCTAAATACCAATCCACCGTCGCTTCCAGTCCCTGTTTTAGTTCATATCGGCGCGTGAACTCCAGCTCGATCTGCGCTTTGCTGTCATCGATCGCGTAACGCCGGTCATGGCCGGGACGGTCGGTGACGAAGCTGATTTGTTTGGCATAGCTGCAAATCTCCTCCCCCCGCAGGGGGGAGGCTGGGAGGGGGGCATTCTTGCTCTGTACTGGATGATTAGATTCCGAACTAGATTGCCCCCACCCTAACCCTCCCCCTGTGGGGGAGGGGATTTTTTTCGGTCGCTTTTTATCTAATAATTCACAAATCATTTTGACCAGCACAATATTTTCCACCTCGGAATCGCCGCCGAAATCATACACTTCGCCCGGCCTGCCCTTAGTGAGTGCCAGCCATACCCCCTCACAATGATCCTCGACATGCAGCCAGTCGCGCACATTTTTCCCGTCGCCATACACAGGAAGGGGCTTCCCGGCCAACGCGCAACGTATCATATTGGGGATAAGCTTTTCCGGATGCTGGCGTGGCCCGTAATTATTGGTGCAATGCGTCACGATAACCGGCAAACCATATGTCTCATGCCATGCCCGCGCCAGGTGGTCGCCCGCCGCCTTGGAAGCCGAGTAGGGCGAATTGGGCCGCATCGGCGATGATTCATTGAATTTCCCGGTCGGCCCCAGCGAGCCGTAAACTTCGTCGGTTGAGATTTGCACGAAGCGGAATGCAGATTTCTCCAGCTTGGGCAGCGTGTTCCAATATTCTCGGGCGGCCTTAAGCAACTGGAACGTGCCGGTGATGTTGGTGTCGATGAAGGGCTTGGGTCCGGCGATGGAGTTATCGACATGCGATTCAGCGGCGAAGTTGACGATTGCTTCGACTTTATGCTCGAGCAGTAATTTTAAAACCATCACCCGGTCGATGATATTGCCGTGGACGAACGTGGCGCGCTTGTCCACATTTTCCCGATGCCCGGCATAAGTCAGCGCATCGAGCACGACGACATTGCAACCGCGGTCGATGCATTGCGTGACGAACGTGCTGCCGATGAACCCGGCGCCGCCGGTGACAAGAATGGTCTTGGGTCGTGAGCTATGAGTCATAGGCTGATAATAGTCGATAAGTCGATATAGTCGATAAGAGAGTCGATACGAAAGTCGATGAGAAAGTCAATAAGTCGATAATAAATAGCCGGTCTTATCGACTTATAGACTCATCGATTGTCTTATCGACTCATCGACTTCCTAAGGCTGCAGATGGAAACTGACCGGGATCAGGAATTCCATCAGCTCGCCGCGCGGATAATCGGCGGGAACGGCGGGAACGGGGTTGGCGCGGCGGATCATATCGATGGCGGCGTGGTCGAGCAGCGGGTATCCGGTTGAGCGCTCGAGCACATAATAGCCGATATTGCCCTGGCGGTCGATACGGATGCGCACCACCGTTTCGCCCTGCATTCCCTGCGTCCGCGCTTCATCCGGGTAGAGCTTGAATTTCTGGATCCATTGCGAGATTAGTTGTTCATAATGCGAGACCAGCTCGGCATCATGTTTGCTATCGTCCGAGGATCCGGCTTCATTATCCGCCATGGTTTGCGCTTCGTTGTCGCGCACGAATTGGTGCACCGGCAATACCGGTGCAGCGACACTCGTACCCTCCGAGCGCACGTTGAATTTGCCTTTGACCACCGCTTTGGACGGTGCGGGCTTGGCCGGCGTTTGCGCCGGCGTTTGCGGCTGCGCTTGGGACTGCGCAGCTGGCGCTGTCGTCGCGGCTGCTTCTTTATCCAGATCCGACATTGCCTTATCCATCGATGCCACTACCGATTCCGTGCGCGCCTGATTTTCCTGTTTTACCTCGTTTTCATCGCGTACCAGCCGTGATACCGTGCTCTCGACGCTGATATTGTTGTTGGTATTAGGCTGAATAGTCTGCATTTCCTCAGGCGTTATGTCGTCGCCGTCACTGAGTTTGATGTTGAGCGCATTCACCGGAACATCCACTACTTCTATTTTCGGCATTATGCTCCAGATGTAGAACCCGGCCATATGCACCAAAATCGCGGCAAACAGGGTCAGCAAGAAATAGCGCCGATCCAGGTAATCCTGGCTGGGCCAGCGGTGCAGCGCGAAAAGTTTGCTACTCAACATGCATTTGCGCTTTCGATTGCGTGACGATGGATAGGTTGCGGCC
>Ga0207001_1044_pt1 | contig 17074 bp, 12 predicted proteins | sample Alteio_BWMinCont_91_FD_153481 | JGI IMG/M metagenome (GOLD analysis project Ga0207001, IMG submission 153481) | Enriched cells from forest soil in Barre Woods Harvard Forest LTER site, Petersham, Massachusetts, United States -... | ecosystem: Environmental > Terrestrial > Soil > Temperate forest >... | reverse complement strand
CGCAATTACGCCCCATCACATTAAATACCATGCGTCGAAACGTTTCGACTGCGGCTGCATGCCCAAGTGATAACTGATGAATTGTCATGAAAAGCTGCTCATAACTATTGGTAGATTTTTTTTTGTAATCAAGATGACTCATGGCGCACAAGGTCTGCACGTGATGTTTAACGTTTTTGTTTTCCCGATCAAAACGTTTAGTCATAAAATGGGCGCGGCCATTTTCTTGAAGTAAGCTGGACCTCGACATACTGATGCCTGCTTTTATTGCCATCAAATAATAGGCATATTCGATTCGACCATAATCCTGCGTGGAACCCAGTTCTCTATCGGTTCCCATGCCATCAAATTTTAAAAGCCAATGCTCAAAACCTTCTTGAGCATCCACTTGTCCTGAGCATATTTCTTTGGTCTCAGGATTCCATGCTATGACCGCTTTAGCGCGAGCACCTCCTGCAGATGTCCCCACTTCGATAATACTTCTTAAAGCTGCGCTAGCATGGTCATCGTTTTGAATAGTTCCCTTAATCATTTTTCTCGCCTCGATCACAAGACTACTCATCTCCAGAGCAGTTGGCTTTTGTGTTCTTGGTCCGCGAGTAGGCTTGAATTCTAGCGCCCCCATGGCACGCTTGCCCATGTAAGCCAGGCGATCCAGTTGCGTCACTTGATTGGGAATAATTCCCTTATCAGCCATATAGCGATCTATAAGCGCATTGCCAAAATCATCTGGTAAAGCATCCGCTAGCATTGCGGGCAATCGCTTGTAAGTCACCACCGGCAAATCAGTAAAGACATAAAGTTTTTCTGCATCATTGAGCGGCATGTGCAGAGGGGAAATCTCAAGGCCACTTTTGCCAAACTGCTGATCATATGCAAATACGTAGTAATCCAGCTTTGGATCAAGAGCTAGCGCACCCACAAATTTTCCCCAAAGAAATACCTCAATTCGTTCAACTTTTTTGTAGGGTTCAGGTTTTTTCTTTTTTGTCATATGTCCTTCTGCTTGCTCGTTGTCGTGGACGTTTTTCTCGAATCATATGAAGCGGATTGATGCTAATTTGCGGAGCTATACTGGCAAGCCAACTTTCTCGATCAAGCGCTCTAATGACTCGTATAAGCGTTTTAAGTGTTGCTCCCTTACCCCCTTCAAGATGTCTAAGAGCATTCTGACTGATCCCGGCGTGGTGACAAAGAGTTTGCCGATCGAGGTTCTTTTGTAGGCGAAGCGCTTTTACGTTTTCCCCTAATATAGCCTCCAACTCTTGCGGTGTTGAGATTCTCTCCATAACTGTCTCCTTTAAGATATATATCTGAATTTAAAGCATATAATCGTCCTAATTAAGACAATTATACGTCAAGACCATGAATTAGTCAATAATGCTCTCTAAATGTCTTAATTAAGACATTTATATGCAAATAACCATTATAGCTGTCTTTTTTGGATCACTTAATATAAATTAAATTGATTTTTCAGTGAACATGAGGTTATTCGTGCAAAGCTATGTCGCCGCTCCTGACCCATCATCAACCTCTTCGATATTTAATACTTTAGTGGCAACGCCCTCAACGCCTGCAGCTACCAATGTGGATCTACTAACACAAATCATCCTTGAAGCGGAAAAGACTTTTGTTTGCGGATCTGATATGAAAAAAGACCTCAAAGCAAAACTCAAGGCTGATCCATCATTAAAAGAAAAAATTCGTGACATTGATGCGCCATCACTAAGATACAAAGATGATTGCTTTACTTCATACGATGCAAATAGAATTACGGGAACCCATTTTATTGCTGCAGCCGGACCTAGCCATCATAGCTTTCCAAATTTTATTAACCAAACTTTATTTAACGAGAAAATTTCTGTTAAAAAAATTATTGCTCTAGGAGATGTCTTCGGCTACGAAGCTGATGTCTTTCAAGACTTTTTTGACTACTTCAGCGGTTGCAGAAAAAACTTTACTGTTGAACAATACCAAATTGAAATCAAAAGAATAACCGGTGATGCATGTGAATCTAACTATCAGATTTATCCTAGAGGCATCATTAAATCTACTTTATGCATACGCGACACTGAAAATCTTTTTGCTGATATAAGGCAATTGGATCTCACTCTTATTCCCTTAGAAGACATGGCTTCAATAAATTTAGACACTACTTTTGCAGGCGATACAATTTCAAGTACGTTACCTCAAGAAAGACGTGCAATCTTATGGCAATTATTTCAAGATGCACAGAATGAAAATATTGTAATTCACTGCGCAGAAGGCGTAGGTCGAACCGGCCATCTCATTTTAACATTTGAAATTATGAAAGAGTACGATAGAATTTTTTCAAGTGAAAAACCGGATTTAATAGCGGCAGAAATTCATAAAATTTTAAATCGCATCCGTGAAAATCGTCCTCCGTTAGTGTCGACTAAAAAACAATTTGCTAGGGCTATTCGTAATGCCCATATATTACATTGCTATGGATTGGAAAAGTCTCTGGCTAAAAATGCTGAAGAACAATCGGCGCATAGCAGTTCTTGCAACACTGCTTTAGATAATAATGAGATGACTAATCAAAGGTTTGTAAGATAACTTTTTTTGATTTAATTTAACCTAAATTCGGCTGTCATTGCGAGCGCGAGCGAAGCAATCCAGGCTTTATTGCCATTTTTGAAGAAGCACGAATTCTAGCTATGTGAACTTATAAAGTGGCAATAAAGCCTGGATTGCTTCGCTCTCGCTCGCAATGACGAAGTCGATGCATGACTTGAAAAAAGCACGAGCCCATGAGAACATAATTTTTTACTATTTTTAAGGACAAAAAAATGAAAAGATTATTGAAAATAATTGCAACATCTGCTCTTACTGCTGGCATCGCAACTGCCAGTTATGCTGAGCCAACTTCCATCAAACATCTTATAGTTAGAGTAAGCTCCGTTGACGCCACTCAACCTGTGCAATTTGCTGGTGTATCGATGTTACATAACGCATCAGGTCCCGCACTATCTAGATATACGCAAGTCACACCCTTTGAAGGCGAGATTACGGCAGATTATGTTAACTTAATGTTTAAAACAATTTCTGATGCTAGCAATATTCCAAATATGAAAGTTGAACTTTTCCAAAGAAGGGACGACGGTAAAGAAGTTCTCCTATCAAGCACAGAAGGACATGCCTCCGTTATCACTAACTTTGCCGGCGAAAATAGTGCTATTGGTTGGTAATACATATTAGCAACTCTGAAGCTGCTCTGAAGTCAATTGCTTCAGAGCACAATTCCGAGCGTTTAACTACCCTCATAACCTTTTGATTTCACATTCAAATCCCGCCCTTAATCTAACCTTAATCAAAATGCACTAAAATAGCACAAAATCTACCCGCACCCTCAAGAGATTAAAATGAAAATCCTTTTCAAAAACTATGATAAGACACAAAAAGAGCTTCAGCTTTTTGTCACCGGCAAAGACGATGAGATAGCGGGTTTTGAAATTGAACTAGCAAAACGGAAAAAATTTACTAAGCTGGGCATAGCCATACCGGAAGACAATGATAAAGATGCCTATACGCTTAAATTTGGCGAAGAGGGTCAGATCGCTAAATTTATGTTTGAACTAGCCAAGTTTTTACATGCCAACCTGACTCCTGATAATTGGTCGACGTTTATCAACTCTGTTGAGAGGGCGTGTGAAGTTGATTTGCAAGTCCTTCATCCAGCCCCAAGGGATCGCAATCTTAATGCGCTGCCCGATGATACCATAAGAATAGTAAATACTTATTTAAGCTTAAGCGATCAGTCAAGATTAAATAAAACCAATCAAAGACTGTCTCTCGTTGCGGATCATATTTATGAAAATTTGCTGCAAGAACATTTCCCCACCGAATATGAAAATTTTCAAAAATCGCTATCCGTAGGCATCAACCAACACAGCAATGACTTAGAAGAAAAAAAATCCGATGAAAAACTCGTTGATGCTGTTGTGCCTAATTACAAAAAAGCATTTCACGATGTTTACAAAGAAAAATATGAGGGATTGAGTGAACGCGATACAAAACTCATTACGTGGTTTAAAGCAGGCGCTATAGATGAGATCAAGCGCGCTAAAGTGAGCCTGCAAGAGTTATTGAAATCTCTAAACCATCCAGAAAAGACATTGCTTCACTGGTTGCCGCATAATCGCCGCCAAGCCGTAATGGATTATTGTTATCAAGAAGTCGTTTTGCCATTTTATACTAATTCTTCTGGCAAGATTGATGTCAAGAAACTAGGTGATTTCAAAACTACACTATTACATTGGGCAATCTTTTGTCGCCAAAATATTGAAACAATCCAAAATTTGCTGGAAGAAGGCGCCAACATCAATGCCATTACAAGTGATGGTAGAACGCCACTGATCTGGGCAGCCGACAATGATGATTTCGATGCTGTCGCCTGCCTTAGTGCATGGCCGCAGATTAATCCCAATGCTATTGATGGAGAGCATGAGACAGCTCTTAGTATCGCTGTCTTACGTCACAATACAAATATCTTTGAACACCTCATATCACTTTTCTTGACGAACATTAAGATTTCTCATGCATTGCGAGCGGCCATTGCTGAGAATGATATCAACACTTTTCAATATCTCACTTCTCTGCCTGTTTTTAATCACAATCTTGTGTTAGATACGACAGGGACAAATAGAAAATTATATGCGCTGCATTATATCGCAAAATTGGGACGCGTTGAGATGATGCAACACCTTGCTACGCTTCCTCGCTTTAATGTTGATGCATCCATGCCGGAGAACACTCTCACGGCCTTCATGCTTGCGGCTCGCCATAACCAAATTCCAATGATGGAATACTTGGTCACACAGCCTGATAACAGGATAAATGCCAAAACGAATGAGAATGAAAATGCATTTTTCCTCGCAGCAAGATATGGGGTGATTGCTGCTGCGAAATACCTGATTTTACTTCCTGGGATAAATACTCAACTAATAAATAAAGAAGGCAGGACTGCGCTGATGGCTGCTGCAAGCAATCACCATCAAGATATGGTGAGGTACCTCGGCTCATTACCTAACTTTATCAATGTCAATGCGGGCAAGACAATTGCCCCTTATAAAGGCAGCACCGCATTCATGATGGTTGTTCGCGGTCTCCGCTATCATACCAATACGGATATGCTGAAATGCATGGCTTCACTACCGGGCGTTAATATTAATACTATTGCAAATAATGGCGATACCGCACTAAAAATTGCCATTGAAATCGCTCATGCGAACCGCAATGATGCCCTGGTGAAATATCTCGGCTCACTACCCGGTCTTCATGTTGATGCGAAGGATCTTATGAAGCTTTTTTGGAAAGATCTTAAAGAGATTCTGATGTATCTTGCTGCGCATTCTCAGTTTGTTTTAAGCTATATTATTGATAAAACGGAATGCCGCCCTGCGGTAAAAAATGCCATTGTCGAACAAGTCAATGCATCAATAGCAAGAATCCATCGTGCTGATGACCCTATTTGTTTATTGATAGGCTTTCTCGCCAGCTTAACCAGCAGAGCAGACCGGTCACTTTTCCGCAGAAAAAAAATCGCATTTGAATATTACTTGTTAGCTAATATGCTGCTTGAGCGGAGTAAGAGTAATCAGCTACTTGAAGGTTTAAATTTTCTGATTGATCATCTCAATGGTCACCCTGCTTTTCGCCGCTTTGCAACGGCTGAATTTAAAGATATGTTACAGCTATGCAAAGAGAGACTCATTGCACCACCAGCAAATGTCGAGCAAGAAATTATGGGCTCAGTTGCACGTATAGTTTAGGTTTTCTTTGCGCCACCAATACCAACTTATTGGCGGCGAAACAAATAAAGCTGCGTTATTGCGCCCTTAATATATAATTATTAGGGGCGCAACAACACAAATGGAGCCAACCTTTTGAATTTAATAGAAAAAAAAGCGGAAAAAAGCATCATAGAAGAAATGTTGAATTCCACTAAATCTGAATTCTTAGCTATTTATGTGCGAAGAAGAATTAAGACGCACATTTTTCAATGTGCTGAAATTAAAGTACCAGAAAATTGGTTTAAAGCATTTGATATGCTAACAGATGCTTTAGATAAAAACCCTTCTCAATATAATAAAATAATCTTATTTTTTAATGAATTTCCCTGGATGGCAATGTTCCAAATATGAAAGTTGAATTTTTCCAAAGAAGAGACGACGGAGTTGTTAACTCTAAATAACTTTTTTTAACTTTTTGTTTTCAACAATATCTCCAAATTGATTTACATGAACCTCTCCTTCCGGAAACTTTGCTATAATATCCAATTCACCACCCATTGCTTCGATATAACTACGCAAAGTAGAAATGTACATATCAGTACGACGCTCAATACGCGAAACATTTGCCTGTTTAGTATCAAGTATTTCAGCTAACCTTTCTTGACTCATCTGCCTGGCCTGGCGTAACTCTTGCAAAGGCATCTCAGCCAGCATTTTTTTGGCTTTTTCATTAGCCTTCTTGCGCGCACCTGCAGACATCTTTTTACGCAAAACATTAAATGGTTTACTCATCTATCAGCCCCTCCTTTTTTAAAGTCTCTAAATGTTTATCGTATAAATCATCAGCTCTAAGAATAAATTTCTCATACCAGCGATCATCGCCTGCTTTTCCCCCACCTATTAACAAAATAGCAACTCGGCGAGGATCAAATGCATATAATATTCGATAAGGTTTGCCCCTATGCTGAATACGCAGCTCCCTCATATGCAAATGCCTTGAATCATTAATGCCTGAGGAATGTGGGTATCTTAAATTAGCTCCACATTGCTCAATTGCTCTCAACGTATTTCGAGCTACCCCTGCTCGCCAGCAACTATTGCGGCTGAAAAATTTCTTTCGAATCCCAACCGCCGCCCAGCGCTTTAATCAACCCAACCGCCGCAACCTTCTGCAAGCCATGCGTATCCACCGCAGCTTTTTGCGCCGTATAAGCCGTGGTCTGCGCGGTGATAACATCTGAATACGCAACCGTCCCCGATTTATATTGATTCATCACTAGCTCTAACGCAAAGCGTGCACTCGCAGCCGCCTTATCTTGCACAACAGTCTGTTTTCTTAAAACGCGCAACGCCACTAAACTGTCTTCGACATTTTGAAAAGCGGTTAATACCGTTAACCGATAGGCAGCAACCGTCGCCAGATAGTTTTCACGTGCAGCCTTAACCGTCGCGCCACGTAATCCGCCATCAAGAAACGTTTCTGCAAGCTGGGCCCCTAGCGACCAACTCACGCCCGGAATGGAAAACCAATGCGCAAAACCGTGACTAGATTGACTTCCCGTACTCGTTAACGTGATAGTGGGATAGTAGGCAGAAATAGCAATACCAATTTGCGCATTAGCTTGCGCAACCAAACGCTCGGCTGCCGCAACGTCAGGACGACGCTCCAATAATATCGAGGGTACCTCTACCGGAATGCGCGGCGTAAAAGTGCGTAAGCTTTCTTTACGTTGTGAATAATCAATGGGTGGCATACCCATTAATACCGCTATAGCATGCTCACTCTGCGCACGTAAGATATGATTATTCAGCGCTAATGCTTGCGCTTGCTCCAATTGACTTTCTGCTTGCACCACATCTGTGCGCGCAGCCACTCCCGCCCGATAACGATTCCGTGTCAGCGTTAAGGCTTTTTGATAATCACGAACGGTATCATCCAGCAAACGTTGATCACTATCTAAATTACGCACCTGAAAATATAATTGCGCAAGAGACCCTTGCGCTGACAAGCGTGCCGCAGAAATAGCTGCCGCTAACGATTGCGCATTATCCGCAGCCGCTTCAACCGTGCGCCGTACACTTCCCCAAATATCTGGCTCCCAATTTGCATCTAGCAGCCAAGAGTTACTATTAAAAACACTCCCCGTTTTTCCCGCCGTAATCGTTGTTGAGCTACCTGCGCTGGGTACAGAAGAACTGGATGCGGACGTGGTGGAGGCGGTTGCCGAAGAACTAGAACCTTGCTTTTGCCGCATCACAGAAAACGTCCCCGCTAAAGTCGGAAAAAAAGACGCGCTGGCTTCATCCTCTAAAGCTTTCGCTTGCCTATATTGCGCCGCAGCTTGCACGATATTTTGATTGGTAATATTTAATTGCGCTTCCAACATATCCAGCTGAGGATCGCGAAAAATTTTCCACCATTGACCACGGTCACACATGTCACAAGGCGCGGCCCTTTTCCAACCTTTGGCAGGCAGCTCTTTATATTTTAGGGAGGCAGGTGTGGGTGGACGCACATAATCGGGGCCCACAGCACAACTGGTTAAGAAAAATAACGCTGCCAACCAAAAAATATTGCAAGAACGTTTCATGCTGTTTCCTTACATCACATCTGGCTGTTGACGATAGATAAACCGCCCCCAGTTCTTGTTAAACCATAATCTCCCGCTCTCAAAACTCAGATAGATAACGGGCGTTGTGAATAGCGTTAACATTTGACTGACTAACAGACCGCCGATCACGGCAATGCCTAATGGCTGCCGCAACTCTGATCCGGAACCAAAACCTAATGCTAATGGCAGTGCGCCTAACATGGCCGCAGCTGTAGTCATCAAAATGGGGCGAAAGCGTAATATCGCCGCTTCATAAATCGCATCGCGGGGTGATTTATTTTCTGTGCGTTCCACCTCTAATGCGAAGTCAATCATCATGATGGCATTTTTTTTCACGATACCAATGAGAAGAATAATACCAATAAACGAAATAACATTCAGCTCAGAACCCGTAATAATCAATGCTAGTAATGCCCCCACGCCCGCTGAAGGTAAAGTCGATAGAATTGTAATGGGATGCACCGTGCTTTCATACAGTATGCCCAAGACGATATAAACCGTTAGCAGCGCAACGAGTAACAGATAAGGTGTCGTGGCTAATGATGCTTGAAATGCCTGTGCCGAGCCGCGAAACGCACCACGCACCGTTGATGGCAAAGGCACTTTTTTCATTTCCGCTTCGACCTCAGCCACCACATCCCCTAGCGCATAATTGGGTAGCAAATTAAACGATAGCGTTGCAGCCGGCGCCAAACCTTGATGGTTCACCGATAACAAAGTAGACGATGGCGCAAAGCTTGCAAAAGCCGATAGCGGCACTTCATTTCCTGCCGGCGATTTGACATAAATTTGTTTTAAAATATCGGGATACTGCCAATACTTCGGCGCAACCTCCATCACGACATGATATTGATTCATGGCAACATAAATTCGCGAAACTTGATTCTGCCCAAAAGCATTATACAATACGCTATCGGTTAGTTGAGGCGTAATACCAAAACGCATTGCGGTATCATGATCGACGTTAACAAACTCCTGCAAACCATGATCGCGTTGATCACTATTGATATCAGCTATACCGGGCAATTTTGCCAAGCGTGCCATCACCTTAGGCCCCCAAGCATTTAAATCCTGCAGATTATCCGAAGACAACGTATATTGGAATTGGGCATTACCTTGTCGGCCACCAATTACTAAGTCTTGCGCAGCTTGAAAATATAAAGATGAACCTGAAATCGCATTGACCTTACCGCGCAAATGATTTATCGCCTCATCTGCCGAAACGTTACTTTCCGTTGCGGGTTTTAAGACGATAAAAAATGATCCGGTATTGACAACGCCACCACCGATAAAAGCCACCACATTGGCAACGGCAGGATCTTCACGGATGATCTTTACATAAGATTGCAATTTGTTTTGCATCGCTTGAAATGAAATATCCTGTTCAGCTTGCAATGACCCCGTGATGCGTCGCGTGTCTTGCTGCGGAAAAAATCCTTTCGGAATAATAATGAATAATACAATCGTTAACAGAATGGCGCCTAAGGTCGCCATCAACATTAAATTGGGATGATTCAAGACCCACTCAAGCCCCTTGGCATAACGTTGCTTCATCCGTTCAAAAAAATTATTGGGCGGAGAACTCTGTGCCGTCGTTTTTTTTCTTTTTAACAACCAGGCACACATCATGGGTGTAACGGTTAGCGATACCAATAAAGACATCAAAATAGCGATGGATAGCGTCACCGAGAATTCACGAAACAAACGACCCACAATACCCCCCATGAGCAATATGGGGATAAACACGGCAATTAGCGATATACTCATTGAGAGCACGGTAAAACTCACTTCTTTGGCACCATCGAATGCCGCTTGCATCGCCGTTTTGCCCATCTCAATATGACGAGTGACATTTTCTAAAACCACGACTGCATCATCGACGACAAAGCCGGTTGAAATGGTGAGCGCCATTAATGACAAATTATCTAGGCTATAATTCATGAGCCGCATTACCGCAAAAGTCCCCAGCAACGATAAGGGCACAGCTACACCCGGAATCAGCATCGCATGAAAATCACCTAAAAAAGCATAGACCACTAAAATCACCAAAATCATCGCGGCAATTAACGTCACTTCAACATCATGTAATGACGCGCGTATGGTAGTGGTACGATCCATGGTCACCATCATGTCAATGCCAGCAGGAATAGATGATTTCAATTGTGGAACAAGGCGACGAATATTATCGACGGTTTCAATCACATTAGCGCCGGGTTGTTTAAAGGCCACAACCAGCACGGCAGGCTTACCATCTGACAGCCCACCCGTCCTTAAATCTTCAACCGAGTCGACGACATCACCGACGTCAGATATGCGTATGGGATTACCATTTCGATACGTAATGATTAACGGTTTATATTGATACGCTTTAAAAAGTTGATCACTGGTCACAATCGTTGAAACTTTCGTGCCTTGATTGATTTGTCCTTTCGCCAAATTCGCATTTGCCGCAGCAAGAAAACGCGCAACTTCATCTAAGCCAAGATTATATTTATTTAAAATAGTCGGATTCAATTCCACACGCACAGCGGGCAAAGAACCGCCGCCAACAACCACTTGGCCCACACCCGCGACTTGCGCCAACTTTTGCGCGAGAATAGTTGAGGCGGCATCATACATCTGTCCTCGGGTATACACCTCAGAGGTAAGCGCTAAAATTAAAATCGGCGCATCGGCAGGATTCACTTTGCGATAAGTAGGATTATTCGGCAAGTTAGCTGGCAGATTACTGAGTGAGGCATTTATCGCGGCTTGCACGTCGCGTGCGGCACCATCAATATCGCGCGTCAAATTAAATTGTAACGTGATGCGTGATTGCCCCAAGCTGCTTGCCGATGTCATCTCATTGACATCGGCAATCTTACCCAACTGTCGCTCAAGAGGCGTCGCAACCGATGATGCCATGACTTCCGGACTGGCACCGGGAAGCGAAGCTTGTACGGTAATGGTAGGAAATTCAATTTGAGGTAAAGCGGAAACAGGCAACAAATAAAATGCAACGATGCCCGCCATCGCCAATCCGATTGCTAAAAGCGTCGTTGCAATCGGTCGACGAATAAAAGGCGATGACAAACTCATCGTTCATCTCCGACCGGCTGGCCACGATCCAGTCCCCTTAAACGTAATCGAACTGCATGAGATAATCGGTCAAAGGTGAGATAGATAACGGGCGTGGTATACAGAGTAATTAATTGGCTTACAATTAATCCGCTGATAATAACAATACCCAAAGGCTGTCGCAATTCAGCGCCCATACCCATACCCAGAGCCAATGGCACCGCACCCAACATGGATGCCACCGTCGTCATCAGAATGGGGCGAAACCGTAACAAACAGGCTTCGTAAATAGCGTCGCGCGGAGATTTTTGATATTTACGTTCCTGCTCCAAAGCAAAGTCAATCATCATAATGGCATTCTTCATGACAATACCAATCAACAAAATAATACCGATTAAAGCAATGACGGTTAGCGCTAGTTTAAATAATAACAAGGCAAGCAACGCCCCCAAACATGCCGAAGGCAAGGTCGATAAAATCGTAATAGGATGAATATAGCTTTCATACAATACCCCCAAGACGATATAGACAACAAAAATAGCCGCGAGTACCAACCATAGTTCATTACTGAGTGAACTTTGAAAAATTTTCGCTGCACCCTCATAATTTATTTGTACATTGGGTGGGATGTTTAGCGCATCTATGGTTGCGTCGATGCGGCGAACTGCATCACCTAAGGCTGCATTAGGCGCAAGATTAAATGAAATGGTTGTCACCGGAAATTGTCCTTGACGATTAATCACTAAAGGACCTAGCTCTTGCTTGACCTGCGTAAAAGTACTGAGCGGAATGGGTTTGCTGTTGGGGGTTGCACTAAAGTAAACATTGTCAAGCGAAGACGGCCGTCCCTGCAAGGGAGGAAGATTTTCTAAGATAACATGGTATTGATTGCGTTGCGTAAATATAGTCGAAATTTGGCGCTGCCCAAATGCATCATACAACATATCATCAATCAGCTGCGTGCTGATTCCTAAACGTGAAGCCGTATCGCGATCATAATCAATATACGTTTGTAAGCCATTATCTTGCGTATCGGTTGCCACATCTTGAAACTCAGGAAAGGTTTGTAACTTTCGTACCAGACGTGAACTCCACCTGCTCACGTCTCCTATATCAGGCGCGCCCACGCTAAATTGATATTGCGTGCGACTCACGCGCGTATCTATCGTTAAATCCTGAACCGGCTGCATAAATAAAGATGCACCGGCAATTTTTTCTATTTGAGGCTGTAACTCACGCATAATATCGACTGCACGTAAATCGCGTTGCGCAATCGGTTTTAAATTAATTAACATGCGTCCGCTATTTAAAGTGACATTAGTGCCATCAATACCGATAAACGACGACAAGCTTTCAACATTTGGATTTTTTAAAACGACATCACCTAATTTTTGTTGCAGCAAAGCCATTTCTGAAAACGAAATACTCGGCGCGGCCTCAGATATGCCTTGAATGGCTCCCGTATCCTGAACCGGGAAAAAACCTTTTGGTATAAAATAAAAAATCAGACACGTCAACAATAAAGTCACGAGAGCAATCATCAATATCAGCGGCTGCCTATCCAGCACCCAGCGCAATGATTCGCCGTATTTGTTTATGACTTGCTTTTGAAATTTTTCAGCTCTCTGCTGAAAAATATTTTCTTCACTAAATTTTTTATTCCGCAAAATTCGCGAGCAAAGCATAGGCGTTAACGTAAGCGACACAAATGCTGAAAGCAAAATAGTAACGGAAACCGTTAGCGCAAATTCACGAAATAATCTGCCAATTAAATCACTCATAAACAACAACGGAATTAATACCGCAATCAACGAGACCGTTAATGACATGATAGTAAAACCAATTTGTGACGACCCCTTTAACGCCGCATCTAAAGGCGAATCACCATTTTCGATATATCGTGAAATATTTTCAATCATCACAATGGCATCATCAACCACAAAGCCTGCAGCAATCGTTAAAGCCATTAACGTTAAATTATTTACGCTAAAATTGAATAAATACATTGCCGCAAAGGTACCGATTAAGGATAACGGCACGGAAACACTGGGAATAAATGTCGCAGGCAGATTTAATAGAAAAAGATAAATGACCGACACAACCAAAATAACCGACAACAGCAACTCCATTTTCACATCAAACACCGATGCGCGAATCGTGATGGTTCTATCGGTTAACACAGTTATTTTAATACCCGGCGGCACAATACTTGCCACTTGTTGCAACAATGTTTTGACACTATCGGCAACTGCAATAACGTTAGCACCGGGCTGACGCTGCACATTCATCACCACCGCGGGCTTGTGATTCATCCAAGCTGCTTGGTAAATATTTTCAGAGCTATCGATAACATTAGCAATATCAGACAGTCGAACCGGCGCATTATTTTTATAGGCAATAATTAAAGGCTTGTAATCCACACTTGAGAGCAATTGATCATTTGAATTGATGGTATAAGCCAAGCGTGGCCCATCAAAGCTGCCCTTCGCACCATTAACATTAGCTGCAGCGACGGCACTGCGCACGGTTTCTAGCGATAATCCATAGGCTGATAATGCATTGGGGTTTGCTTGAATACGCACAGCCGGACGCTGGCCGCCACTAATGCTAACCAAGCCCACCCCTGATAATTCCGAAATTTTTTGGGAAAGTCGGGTATCGGCATAGTCTTCTACTTTGTAGAGCGGCATCGTGTCGGAGGTGAGTGCCAAGGTGATGATGGGTGTATCAGCGGGATTGACCTTGCTGTAAATGGGCGGAAATGGCAATCCTTGTGGCAAATAATTGGATGCAGCGTTAATGGCAGCCTGCACTTCTTGCTCGGCAACATCAAGACCGGTATCTAAGGTAAATTGCAAAGTGATGACCGAGGCACCATTTGAACTGGTTGAGGTCATCTCATTTAAGCCGGGCATTTGTCCGAATTGACGCTCCAAGGGTGAGGTCACAGAGGTTACCATTACCTCAGGACTTCCACCGGGATAAAACGTGCCGACTTGTATAGTAGGAAAATCAACTTGCGGCAAGGACGACACGGGGAGTAATTGATAAGCCACAATACCTGAAAATAATAAGGCTAGCATCAAAAGGGATGTGGCAATCGGGCGCAGGATGAATAGGCGCGATGGATTCATGCCACTTTTCGCCGTGACGGTGTTGTTGAAGGGTCAGTTTTTTCAGGAAGAGAGACTTTGCTGCCATTAGTTAATTTGTCAGCGCCTTCGATGACCACAATGTCCCCTGGTGCAATACCTGCGGTGACCGTCGTTTCATCCTCTATCGTAATATCAACGTTAACCGCTTTTCGCGTGACGGTTTTATCTTTATTGACGATGTAGGCATAAGGACCGTCAGCACCGAGTTGAATTGCAGCAGTAGGAACTAAAATCGCATCATGCAAAGTTCTTACTAAGAGCTGCACATTCACAAATTGATTCGGAAATAGCAAGCCCTTGTCATTCAGAAACTCAGCTTTTAAGCGCACTGTGCCAGTCGTTGGATCAACTTGGTTATCGATCGTGAGTAAACTGCCTTGGGCCAAAATATGGGTTTGGGTGCGATCAAAAGCCTTAACAGATAGATGTACGCCTTCCATAACCTGAGGTAGCACCTGTTGGATGGTATCTTCTGGCAGCGTAAAAATAACGGTAATAGGGTTTATGGTATCGATAATGGCAAGACCGGTGGTATCGGATACTTGCACATAATTCCCGGGATCGACCAATCTCAACCCTACCCTGCCATTAACCGGAGAGGTAATACGCGTATACAATAAATTTAATTTCGTACTTATAATTAAACCTTTATCAATTGCTACGGTGCCTTCGTTTTGTTTAACCAGTGAGGCCTGGGTATCATATATTTGTTTGGATACGGAATCTTGGCTCCATAATGTTTTATAACGTGCTAAATCTAATTTAGCGTTCGCAAGTAGCGCAACGTCACGCTCTAATTGGCCTTGGTATTGTATCAACTGCGCCTGATAAGGCCGAGGATCGATCTGAGCAAGCAGATCCCCTGCTTTCACCATTTGGCCTTCCGTGAATAATACTTGCAATAATTGACCATTAATTTGGGTTTTGACCGTTACCGTATAAGTCGGAGTGACCGTACCTAGACCGGACAAATAAACTGGCACGTCTGCGCTATGAGCCGTGGCCACGACAACAGGTTGCGTGGGAGCTTTAGTCTTGTTTGCCGCATGTTGTTGGACTTGTTTTATGAGTACGAGGACGATAAGAATAGCTAACAATAATAGCCAAAGCCGAGTTTGACGATAAAAAGGTCTTTTGCTCGATTCTGTCCGATTGCTGGTAAATTTTGTCTTGAGAAACTTGGGTGTGTTCATTTGATCTGGTCATTCTCCAGAAAGACTTACATCACACCTGTGTGAGTATTTTGATACTAAACAAAAAAGAGGGAAAATGGAATCAATATCAGGCTTTTTGCGCTTGCTTGTAGAATTTATCAAGCTCTGCAATATATTTTTCTTTTTTCTCCTGATCGAGAAAACTCGCATTAAAAGCATTTTTGACCATTTCAAAAATTTCTGCTTTCGTAAATTTTAAAGCCGCATGCACGGCTAAAAAATTCTGGGTTAAGTTTGCAGCAAAATAAGCAGGATTGTCAGAATTAATGGTGACAAACAATCCTTCTTGCAGCATCTTCTTTAAAGGGTGCACTTTTAAAGACTTCACCAGGCCTAAGCGGACATTTGACACGGGACAAATAGTCAGCGGCGTTGCAGTATGGTTCAGCCTGCCCATTAAATCGGGATCATCGACACAATGTATGGCATAGCCAATCCGTGACACCTTTAACACATCTAAAGCTTGCCAGATATACTCAGCGGGCCCTTCTTCACCTGCAGCTGCCACGGTAAAAAAGCCATATTCACGCGCCCGAGCAAACACATCTTTAAATTTTTCAGGCGGATGATGTAATTCCGCAGAATCAAGACCTACTGCCACTATCCAATGCTTAAATTCTTGCGCTTGCAACAGAACCTGTTGCGCCGCGTCTTCACTTAAATCACGCATCAAACACATGATGAGTAAAGCGGAGAGAGTAAATTGTTTTTCGGCAGCCTCTATCGCCTTATGAATGCCGGTGACTATCGTTGCAAAAGAAATCCCCCGTGCAAGATGGGCTTGCGCATCAAATGAAATTTCAACATGGCGGATATTTTGCGCGACCGCTTTTTGTAAATAATCCCAAGTTAAATCATAAAAATCCTGTTCGGTAACTAATACTTTCAATCCAGCATAATAGGTAGATAAAAAACTGGGTAAATTCTGGAATTGATACGCCCGACGAATCTCATCCACGCTTGAATATGGCAGCGTGATACCATTTTTTTGTGCCAGCCTTAGCATGAGTTCTGGCTCTAAGGTGCCTTCGATATGAACTTGTAATTCTGCCTTGGGTATTTGCTCGATAAATTGTTCTATCATGAGAAAGGCACCTTTTAAAAGTTATTTAGCTTGTAATGTCTTGGCATCTTGTCCAAATAATATTTTTTTGGCTTCGTCTGTCATTTCTTTTTGTGGGTTAATACGTGCAGCTAAAGCATAGGCACGCTTTACCGCAGGGCGCTCTTCCATACGCGCCAACCACAGCTTGAGATGCGGAAAATCGTTAATATTCTGC
>Ga0207001_1043_pt1 | contig 17132 bp, 13 predicted proteins | sample Alteio_BWMinCont_91_FD_153481 | JGI IMG/M metagenome (GOLD analysis project Ga0207001, IMG submission 153481) | Enriched cells from forest soil in Barre Woods Harvard Forest LTER site, Petersham, Massachusetts, United States -... | ecosystem: Environmental > Terrestrial > Soil > Temperate forest >... | reverse complement strand
AATTACGGATTATTTGCGCACTATCGATGGCTGTTTGAGTGGTAAAACAGGTATCACTGGTTTTCATCCTGACATAAATTTCGTTAGCGCCCACAGTCAATGTAGCTGTGTTCAAACTGAGTGAATTACCGGTTCCTTCAGCCTGCAGAATTTTAGAAAAGTTTGGATCACTGGCAAAGGTATACAGGGGAGCAGATCCTCCACCTCCTGCATTGGTGGCGGTAAGAATTACAGGATTGGCAATGCTGGTAACGATTGAAATATTGGATGACAATGTAACATGAGGAGTAGCCGGATTGATAACATTGAAAAAATAGATTGTTGTCTGATTACTGATGGCATTCGAACCACTTAAAATAATTTGATGAGTGCCCGGTGTGAGGTTGCTTACATTAAATGAACAACTGCTGTCTGACGCCAGGGATAAAATAGCATTATCAAGCATAACGTGTACGAAATTACCGGAGTTCGTATCAGGCAAATTCATGACAAATATTTTTTGCAGGCCCTGGTTTTGGCAATAACTACTATCCAACCCGGTAACAGCTGGAGGAACGATACTGACTGAACTGCCTTTGAACTTATATAACATCCTTCCCAGGGCCAGATACCAGGTAGAGTCCCTGAAATATGTAACACCTAGCGATGAGCAGAGGTCTGTGATTTGTCCGGTCGTTCTGTTTGCAAAATACCTTCGGCTGGCTGAAGCAGAATTCTGACTGATAAATGTCAGGTCCCCATTAGGGCCTAATAAATCTATCTTACAGTCATAAGCAAAAGATGTTACCCGGGTGCTAGTTCCAAGACTGTCTCTGAGCCAGATTTGCAAATGTCCCGCAGAATCTGGTTTTGAATAAGCGATATATTGATTATTTAATTGGTAATTGACATAGGGGGTGGGCTCCGTCATTCCCATATTACTTAATAAAGAATCCGTTTGACCATTATATAAATGCAGAGAATAACTTTGGGTGGTGCAACAGGGATCCTGGTTAATATAAACAATATTTTTTCCATCCGTCAGGGGAAATACATTCCATTTATTGCCTGCATTATTGGTAAGCAAAGTGGATGTACTATTTGCAAACCGGTATATGTTATAGTCATTACTCCAGTATGCAACTGCACCATTTGATGCCACATCGTTATTGTCATTGCCTGCTGTTGAAGAAATAATTGTATTTGCAACCGTTTGAAGGTTTCTAAAATAAAGAACAGAATCGTTTGACCAGATTGCATTATTAAAGGCTACTTTAAGTGAGGAGGCTGAATTGGCCGGACCAAGAGGATATAAGACATTGGCATTCCAGTCATAAAAAGAATCTAAATTATTCGCATCCACTGTAGTAAAAATGGAACCATATGTAGTCAGAAAAGAAGGTCCAAAATGACCGGGGACGGGAACAAGGGGACCTGGATAAGGAATTACAGTTGAGTCACCCGTAATTATGTTTACGATTCTTGATCTGGATAAATATGAGTTATTGTCATTCATAGTATTAAAACTCCCTGCCCACCAGGAATTCGAAACAAGAAGTGTATTGAAATTGAAGTCCAGGATTTGGTCATTAGCTGCAAAAACCTGGTGTAAGTTTTGACTTGTGTCTACAAAAATCGGTGCTAGAAACATAGTCCTTTGTCCCCGGCTATCGGTGGCCGCGAAACTGATATTACCGGCAATTCCATTATATGCGGTTAAGTCTACAATAGAATCGACAGAATCTCCGGTGTTAATATTCAATCCACTGAAGCCGGAAAAAACATCTCCGCTCACGTTCAGCGAGCAACCGCTACTGTCAATACATTTAGCCTTTATATGTACCAAGGGCGTTGCGGTTGAATAACTCAAAGGAGCAGTTACTATTAAAACCGCAGGAATATCATAGATGAATGCCTGGCTGGCCATTTGCTGATTGCCCTGATTATCAATAGCCGTTACCTGTGTTGTTAAAGTACCCTGTGTAAGCCCTAACATCGGCATACTACTTTCATAATAGCCACTTACGGGATTAAAGATCAATGAAATCTGCCTTCCGCTGACATTAGTAGTAACTGTCGTTAGGGGATAATTGGATATAACGGCGACCTGTACGAATAACGAGTCAGTTACAAACTGTAATGCATGTGCATTTTGGTGTGGGGAGTAAAAAATGATAGAAATATTTTGTCCGGATGAAATCTGGAAACACAAAAAGAAAATAACAATTCCAAACAATTTTTTCATCGCAGGATAAATTAATCATTTGTAAAGTGAAGTTCTATCCCAATTGCGCGAGAAGCATACTTAACAAATGTATATCGACTTTATTCGTAAATGAAATTAGTTTTTGTATTCAGCCTGACCAGGTAATTAATGATGGGAAAATAGTACATTAGTAAACAGTTTCTCGTTAAAGAAAATCACTTACCAGGGAAATATTAACCTCAAATTATATGGTGTACCCCACAACTAAAATTTCTCCCGGAAGGTTCGCATTAGTCGCAGGGATCAGCATGATTTTTATGGGAACCACTCCCTATTGAGGTAGAAAGATCCGGGAGTAAAAATTCACTATATTCAGATATTGAAAACAATAGGCCCACTTGTAAGTTGCATCTTATATTTAGAACTCATTAAATAAAAAACAGGAAAATGAAATTCTTACAATCAATAAGTCTTTTTCTGATATTTCTTTTTATTGCAAGTCTTCAATTCAGTTTTTCTCAGTCTTCAAGATTCAGCTCAGCTAAATACGGTAATGATAAAGGCGATACGCTGAAATACCGAATGCTTTTTCCTGACGCGGACACTTTACGCAAATACCCGCTCGTGATTTTTTTACATGGTTCCGGAGAGCGCGGCAGTGATAATGAAGCGCAGTTAAAATGGGGCGTGATGAATTTTGCAACAGATCAGAATATGATCCAGCATCCTGCTATTGTGATTGCACCTCAGTGTCCGGAGAAAATGGGCTGGTCTAATTTCTCACGTGGCAAAACCAGTTCGGATATGCGCCTGCAGCCTGAACCAAGCAAACCTATGGAACTGTTAATCGGCCTGATCCATCAGATAATGAAAACGATGCCTGTAGATAGTAACAGGATTTATATCACCGGACTTTCAATGGGTGGTTTTGGTACCTATGATGCAATAGAGCGATACCCTGGTTTATTTGCTGCGGCAGTTCCTGTTTGTGGTGGTGGAGATGTGTCGAAAGTTTCCGTTATCGCGCATTTGCCTATCTGGATTTTTCAGGGTGCGGAAGATCCGGCTGTAAATCCTTCTTATGCCCTGGATATGCTGGAAGCCCTTTCAAAAGCAGGGGCACACCCCGGACTTACTCAATACCCAGAGGTTGGACATTTTTCATGGCTCGGCGCTTATAGTGATCCATTGATGATGGAATGGTTATTCAGACAGCATAAATAAAAAACTTCAGTGCCTAAAGAGACAATCGTTAGCGCCAGGAGATCGGAATGTATTGTAATCATGAATTCTTTCAATCCGTATTAATCCGGGTTCATACGGTTAAAAGCTGCTTTCAATTCTTCCGGATTTGCTTTAGTCATCGCTTCACCAAACTCGAACGATATTTCGGTTTTTCCTTCCTTCAACTGTTTGAATACAGATTCAATAAAACCACTTATGTGCGGAGCAAAATCGTGTATGCCTTTTCCTCCCAGGTCCGTATTAAGTGCGGGTGGGATGATTTCAATCACTTCAATATTTTTCGATTTCAACAGGTAACGGGTAGAGAGCGTAAAGGAATGAAAAAAAGCTTTCGTTGCACTATAGACCGGGATTTTTGTTAAAGGAACGAAGGCTAAGCCCGACGTTATATTCATAATGGTGTGCAGCGATTTTAAGTTTATGAAAAGTGAAGTCAAATGAAGGGGCGCTTCAACATTCGTCGTAATCTCTTCTTTAGTTCGTTTTAGAAAATCAGGATCAGAAATAGACATCCATTGTTGAATACCCGCATTGTTTACGAGCACATTTAAATCGCTGTGATTATCTGAAATCCAATTGTAAAGCTCAACCCGTTCAGACTCAACTGACAAATCGCAGACTTTTGTTATGATTGTTGGAAATTTCTCAGACACTTCTTTCAAAACAGATTCCCGTCTGCCACAAACAATTACCGTATTGTTTTCTTTAATAAATCTTTCGGTAAGTCCCAGGCCAATGCCGCTCGCTCCCCCGGTAATAAGAATTTTATTATTAGATAGTTGCATTTTTCAATTTTTGAATTTAATAGTACAAAAATAATAGATTGGAAAAGGAGTTTTCGGCACCGATTATGCTGCATTATTATTAAGATTGGAGTTGTATGTTTTATCCCCTCAATGAGTTGAACATTCATTTCCGGTTGCCAGAAAAAGACTTAATATAGCCATAGATAACCAGTCCTTAGAAGATCAGTCTTATCTATGGCTTATTTCTGGCTTAAAGTACAAATAAGCAGCCTTTATTATACTGTAACACAGCTCTTTCCTATTTATTCAACCTTATATTCAGAAATTAACCCTCCGGGGTAGGTAAAAATGGGGGGTTCGGGTAGTCCATAAGGTTCAATACAATCTACAAAAAATCTTACATTGATCCAATTAAGCATTCAATAGTCTGCCAGTCAAATGAAAAATAAAAGAAGGGACTTCCTGAAATTTTCCGGACTAGCCGGACTTGGAATGGCCGGCGCCATGATGAAAAGTTTTGCAAAAAACATGCCTATGAATAATTTTCCGGAATCGTTTAACCTGGCAGGTTCAGGAAATAATGCAGATGATCAGTTAACAATGATTGGATTGTACGGTCCCTGGGCGGCATCCCTTACCGCAAATAAATTGCCATCTTATTCATTTAGAAATCCGGAATGGACGGATGTTGAAGCGTGGCGCCCAAAGGCCAGACAGCGGGTTATCGACAGGATGGCGATTCCAAACATTGGCGGACTACCGGAGGTTCGCGTGATAAATGAATTTGAATTCGACGGTTTATTGATCCAGGAATTGGAATGGCAGCTTCCTTATGGTCGTCCTACAGAAGCTACGCTTCTGAAACCTCTCAATGCAAAGAAGCCTCTTCCGGGCATACTTGGTTTTCATGATCATGGAGGAAATAAATATTTCGGGAAAAGAAAAATTACAAAGACAGAAAATGCACAGCATCCGTTAATTGCAGCTCATCAGAAAGAATATTATTCCGGACTTGCATGGGCCAATGAACTGGCCAAAAAAGGATATGTTGTTTTGGTGCCCGATGCTTTTACTTTTGCGAGCCGTCGCGTAATGCTGCAGGATGTTCCCAAATTTATGAGGAAGGGACTAAATGATAATGACCCGGAAAATCCGGACAATATCTCTGCCTATAATAACTGGGCCTCAGATCATGAACATATCATGGCTAAGTCATTATTCAGTGCGGGCACCACATGGCCTGCGGTGTTTTTTGCAGAAGATCAGAAAGCCCTGGATATACTTTGTTCACTGAAAGATGTAGACGCAAAACGCATTGGCTGCGCAGGATTATCCGGAGGTGGCTTGCGTACAGCCTTTATGGGTGGTCTCGATTCAAGGATTCAATGCGCAGTTTGCGTTGGGTTCATGACTACATGGAAAGATTTTTTATTGTACAAATCAATTACCCATACATGGATGGTCTATGTCCCTCTCCTTCCGATGGAATTGAATTTTCCTGAAATCCTTGGAATGCGCATACCCCTGCCAACGCTTTTATTAAATGATACGGATGATGAGTTATATACGCTGGCTGAAATGAAAGAAGCAGAAAGGATCCTGGCTGAACTATATCATAAAGCAGGTGCAGATGACCGTTATAAATGTTCTTATCATCCGGGGCCGCATAAATTCGATGCTGCCATGCAGGCAGAAGCTTTTACCTGGTTTGACCGCTGGCTATTGCAGACTGCCTTGCCTTAGCTGATCCGCTTGAAGTCGATAAATCCGCGGTTAACATCTGTATGAATTAATTGGACCCGGATGTGGTTTCCAACATCCAGTCCATCGAAACCACTCACTACTTTTCCTTCAACCGGTGGCTTGAAGATCCGAACCCAGGTGCCTTTATCAGACACACCTGTTACGATACCATCATATTGCCGGCCAATACTTCCGCCTAATAAAAGTGCAGCTGTGGATTTTTCAACCTGTCGCTCAACTTTCCTTGCACCATCTTCCATATCGGTACAGTGGCCCGCCAATTCCTCCAGTTCTATATTTGTATAAGGTACCGCGTTTTTGTAAAGCGCAGCTTTCAATAATCTTTGAGTAATCAGATCGGGATAGCGTCGGTTTGGAGCAGTGGAATGTGTATAATCTTTAATGGCCAGTCCGAAATGCCCGGTGCTTTGTTCACCAGGATATTCAACAATATATTCTCCGGATCCAAGCAATTTAATAACGCTGAGTGAAATGTCGGGGAACTGATCAGGATCGGAGGATTTTACTGATAGGAGGAACTGATCCAGGGCACTGGAATCTGGTTGCGCCGGAAGTTTGAATTTCCATTCTGATGCGAGTTCCACAATCCTGTCCCAGCGTTTGGGAACACGCACCACTCTTCTGATGGATGGAAAATTTTCGGAGGTCAGGAATCGGGCGGTGACTGTGTTTGCGCAGATCATGAATTCCTGGATGATATCCTTTGCTTCATTCATCTTTTCTTCTTCCAGGCTGCTCACGTCATCTCCCTTGAAGACGGGGCGGGCTTCTATTGTTTCCAGGTTGAGTGCGCCATTGCGGTATCGTAAGGCTTTCAATTTTTTTGCTGCTTCGTTCTGCAACCTGAGATTCTTATCCAGCCCGTTGACAGCTGAAATCGCATCTGGTATTTTTCCATTTCCTTCTATCCAGGCACTCGAACTGTTATATGCCAGTTTGGCTTTATTGTTAACGACGGCCTGATAGATATCGGGATTTTTTATAGTGCCATCTTCTGCAACAACGTATTCAACAACAAAGGAAGAGCGGTCTGCATTGAATTTAAGTGAAGTCAGATCTGTCGAAAGTTTTTCAGGTAACATCGGGAATATCAGCGCGCTGGTATAGACCGATGTTGTATTATGATTTGCGTGATCTTCAAAAACAGAAGTCTTATTTACAATAGAATCGACGTCAGCAACGGCTACCAGGATTTTCACTTCCCCGGAAGGCATGGGAATGGCGACCGAGAGCTGGTCCAGATCTTCTGAATCATCATTGTCTATTGAGCACCAGACAAGGCTCCGGAGGTCGCGCACCGGGCCTGCGATCTTTGGTGGTATTTCCTGCAAACTGTTAAGCGTGGCCATCACTGCAGCAGGGAAATCGGTCAGAAATCCTTTACCCTGCATAGCGCTGCGGGCAATTCTTTGCAGCAGTGCCCGCTGACTGCCAGTATTTGTGTTATTCATGTAGTGAACAAAAATAGGGTATTGGCTTTTAGTTCCATATCCGGATTCGAAAATAAAGTCAGTTCAGGGAATTCATTTAAATATTGAATTTATTTAATACTGGAATAAGGGATAGAATGGCTGGTGTTTGAATTATTTGATAAGAGGGATTTCATTTACTCAATAAAATCCTATTTTAGCAACCGTGAAAACAGTTGCCTTTTTATATCTTATTCTCATTAGTTTTTTGACTGTGCAGCCTTTACTGGCTGCACAACAATCAAAACAAGTCGACACATGCTGTAAAAAGGAGGCATGTTCAAAAAAGAATAATGAGCAAAAGAAGGACACCGATTGCCAGAATAAACCATGTAACCTCTTCATCGCGTGCGCATATGGCAATTTTTACTTTTTGTCAAACAACAGAATTGTTTTTGGAAACATTCCACTGAACAAACAAAAAACATATTGTTTTAACGATAATCGCCTTTCTTCTGTCCAATCCGAATGCTGGCATCCGCCACAGTTATAATTCTATTCCGACAAAAATTATTATTTCAATTATTAAATTAGTAAGATGAAAAATTTATTTTTTTCACTTCTGGCAATGTCATTGTTTTCCACGTCTGCCTTTGCAGGTGGAGCAAAAACAGCCAAGAAGGAACATCATAAAACAACCTGCCCTGCAAACTGTCCCAGGAAGGACTGCCCAAAAACGGCAGATTGTCCTGTGCCTGGATGCATTTGTAAATAAGCCGGTTTAAAGAAGGCCCACCACTTCGGTGGTGGGTTTTTTTATTAAGAATAAAGAATTTGTTTGAAATAATAGTTAATCGTTATATTGCGTTATACAAATCTATGGGACTTACTAAGACGGAGATATTTACAGAAAAGCAGAATAAGCTGGCAAACATGATGAAGGCATTGGCGCATCCCGCGAGAATAGCCATTATCCAGCATTTAATTAAAATCAATTCCTGTATCTGCGGCGATCTGGTTGACGAACTTGGATTGGCCCAACCCACGATTTCTCAACATTTAAAAGAATTAAAAAATATAGGTCTGATTCAAGGTACTATCGAAGGAACGAGCGTCTGTTATTGTATCGATCCAAAAGTTTGGAAGCAGTTTAAAACTTCATTTGAAAGTTTCTTTGTGAGTTATAATAATGCAGATAAATGTTGTTAGCTATTTTTTTGAATTTATCAATCGCAATATTGCATTAAACAGATTAAATATTGAATTAAACCGATTATACTTTTTTATGTCCAAACTTCACCACAAATACTAAGCTGGATTTTATTGAAGAAGCAAGCGAGGTCAAATACTGGATGAATTGAAAATTATTCTTACAAATTAAATTTTATTTATGGAAACGCAGGAACAAATCAAAGAAATGGTGCGCCAGAAGTACAGCGAAATAGCCCTTCAGGATAAAGAAAGTAATGAGGCATCCTGTTGTGGTTCGGGATGTTGTACAACAGAGGTCTATAACATCATGTCCGACGATTATACGAATCTGGAAGGATATAATCCGGACGCGGATTTGGGACTTGGTTGCGGACTCCCTACACAGTTTGCCAAGATCAGGAAAGGAGATGTAGTCATTGATCTTGGATCAGGCGCGGGGAATGATTGTTTTATAGCCCGTTCCGAAACGGGTGAGACGGGTAAAGTTATTGGGATTGATTTTACAGATGCCATGATCAATAAGGCAAGATCAAATGCAGAGAAACTCGGATACCATAATGTAGAGTTTAGGAAAGGTGATATTGAAAAAATGCCGGTCACAGCGAATATTGCGGATGTAATTGTAAGCAATTGCGTACTCAATCTTATTCCAAATAAGGATGGGGTTTTTAAGGAAATCAAAAGAGTATTAAAGCCTGGGGCATATTTTAGTATTTCTGATATTGTTTTAGTTGGCGCACTTCCAGCCATGATTCAGGAAGCTGCTGAAATGTATGCTGGTTGTGTATCCGGTGCTATCCAGAAACAAGCCTATATGGAGCTCATTGAAATAAACGGGTTTCAGAATATTACTATTCAAAAAGAAAAGGCAATCATTATTCCCGATGATATTTTAAGCACCTATTTAACTTCCGACGAGATCAATCAGTTTAAAAGTTCAGGTGCAGGAATATTCAGCATTACTGTTTTTGCGGAGAAATCTAAGGAATCTTGTTGCGAACCGGGATGTTGCTCAAATTAAGGACATGCTCAAAAGACTGTTAGGAGAATTTTTAGGAACATTTGGTCTTGTGTTTTGTGGTACAGGAGCTATTGTCATAAATCAGGAGTCCAATGGGGCTATAACCCATCTTGGAATCGCGATTACTTTCGGATTAATTGTTATGGCGATGATCTTATCATTCGGTCATATTTCAGGCGCTCACATAAATCCTGCAGTCAGCATTGCCTTGTGTGTATCCAAAAGGTTTAGATGGCGACATCTGGCGCCTTACATTTTTGCCCAATTGGCAGGTGCCTTATTTGCCAGTTATATTTTGCATTATCTGTTTCCTGCTAATGAATTATTGGGAGCCACTATTCCAAGCGGTTCTGATGTTCAATCCTATGTTTTAGAATTCATACTTACTTTTTTGTTAATGATCGTTATTTTAACAAGTACCCAAAAGAAAGATCATTCGCTATTGGGTCCGGCGCTGGCTATCGGAGCTACTGTGGGTCTTGAAGCACTATTCGCAGGTCCTATATGCGGAGCTTCCATGAATCCTGCCCGTTCCCTTAGTCCGGCAATAATTGGAGGTCATTATCAATCCTTATGGGTCTATATTTTGGGACCAATCCTTGGGGCACTTGTGGGGTCATTTGTATTTGCAATCCTGAATGAAAATTACACGGCTAAAAAAGAATCCGTAACCTGAATCATTCTGATTTTTTTCAATGTTACAAACATAAAATAATGAGAATAGCCTTATTTAGTGATATACACGCCAACCTTCCGGCGCTGGAGGCGTTTTTTAAAAATGTAGATGCACGCAAAGTAGATCAATTATATTGTTTAGGAGATCTGGTGGGTTACAATATCTGGCCGAACGAAGTGATTCAGGAAATTCGCAAACGAAATATTCCCACAATTGCCGGAAATTATGACTTTGGAATTGGTAGGACAAGTGATGATTGTGGTTGCGCATATAAGTCCGATTTGGAGAAGGCCAATGGTGCGGTATCTATTTCTTTTACCAATCAAATTACAAGAGAAGGAGAAAGAAGATATTTACGAACCTTGCCTGCTCATATCAAGCTAGAGTTCCAATTAAACCAGGATAAACTCAATCTCCTGTTAGTGCATGGGAGTCCCCGCCGAATCAATGAATATTTATTTGAAGACCGCGATGAAAAAAGTCTGCACCGAATAATGGAGCAATCGGATGCCGACATTATGTGTTTTGGTCATACGCATAAGCCATACCATCGTATATTAAATGATGCAGGTGGAAAAGATTATTTCAGACATGCGATTAATATTGGCTCTGTAGGTAAACCCAAGGATGGAAATCCACAGGGAGGATATGTCATTTTAACTATCAATGATCATAGTAGCATTTTAAATGCAGACTCCGTAAAATCTGAATTGATCCGGTTTGATTACGATATTGAAAAGGCAGCTAAAGCGGTCGAGGACAGTCCTCTTCCAAACGATTATGCGGATAGCTTAAGAAAGGGTATTTAAATCAGTTCATGATTTAATTATTACTCAACATTTTTTTGAAGCCAGTTCCCCATTATATCCAGCGCTTTTAGCGAAAAACTTTCTTCCAGATCAATATATTCAGAGGGACTGCATTTCATACAGGTTTGAAAAAGATGGTTCAGTCCGGGTATTTCTATTATTTCATATTCCGGAGATTTACTCTTTTTCAAGGATGTTTTTATTGCGTACAAATTAGGAGTTGCAACTACCTGTACATCTTTACTTCCATTTAGAGCAAGAACTTTACAATCTAATTTTTGCAGATAAGGTTGTGGATTAAAGGAAATAAAATATTTATACCATTTGCCGTTTAAAGCAGCCATGGCCTGAGCTATCTGATTGTTTACAGAACTGGTATCATTCCCTTTTATTTTTGCCAGAGTAGCTGTATCCAGCGTTTTGGACCAGGCTCCTATTTTCAACCTTATATTTTTAATGGTTGTTGCAGAGTCATCATTTTTTCCTGCTTCTTCCCAAACGATATGCATGAGGTGACCAGCTGCTTTTGCTTCCGCAGGCGATTTCCCTTCAGATATGCTTACTGCTTCAATTTGTTGCTGCATCAGATCAATAATAGGAATACCGGGGCCTGCCAACAGTACAATAAATTTTATTTCTTTTCTTTCGTCTGCAACAATTGGTGCTATCATGCCACCTTCACTATGCCCGATCAATCCGATTTTATATTTATTTACCTGTGGTTGCTTTTCTAAAAAATCCAGGCTGGTTTCCACATCCTTTGCAAAATCCGCCGTTGTGGCATCCTCAAAGATACCGGTGCTTTTTCCTATTCCACGATCGTCCACCCGCAGGACGACAAAACCTTTTCTGGTCAGATAATCAGCAATGATGGCAAATGGCTTGTGGTCAAAAAGGGTTTCATCCCGATCCTGTTGCCCGCTCCCGGTAATCAAAATAACAGCAGGATATGTATTTGCTTTTTCAGAATGATCGCCTGAATCAGTTTTGGGGTAAGTCAGTGTTCCTCCGTATTGTAGGCTTTTATCCGCGTTCACATACACAACATCATCTGAATTGTAGGGAAAAGGCGGTTTTGGAGTCTGGGGCCTTTTATGTTCTTTTACGTTTGCCGTATTACTAATTTTTATTACGGTTAATGGTAAGGACCCCGCACCCTAGAACCATAAACCGTCAATTTGTTTTTTATCCTTACTTACCAGGCCGGCATATTTTCCATTTAAAATAGCCATCATTAAAATAATACTGTCATCCTTTAATATTACCTGGCTGCATGGAAGGTTAAAAGCATGCTGGCTGGGACTGTCAAAACTCGCTGTTGAATTGTTTGCGCTGTCTTTCAAAATATGAAATACAATGGGAATTTGATTACCCTGAACATTTAAATTACCCTGCCAGGTGCCGGTAATGTTTTGAGCGGAGGATTGAAGAAATGAAAAAATGACTGGACAAAGCTTTAATGCCTTTCTTAGAGATATGCGCATAATTATTTAGTTGATTACTTCTAATTAGTAACGAAAGGGGCAGAGGGAAGTTAACATTTTTGTCCTGATGAATGAAAGCAATAATTTTGATGTAATAAATAACCCTTATGCCAGATATATTTCATTCTTTCCCGGTAAAAGCTTCTCCCGATAAAGTTTTTGAGGGTATTAGTACCCCGGGGGGACTTGATAATTGGTGGACTGAACATTCGGAAGGCATGCAGGAAAGAGGTGCGACGTATACACTTGATTTCGGACCCGGCTATATCTGGAAAGCTGTTGTTACAAAATTTGATCTAAACAAATCATTCGAAATGCAAATGACTGGTGCAGATGCTGACTGGCTTGGTACCAAAGTTGGTTTTTCATTAAAGCCTAAAAATGCTTTCACAGAAGTTGATTTTTATCACACTGACTGGCCGGAGAATAACGAGCATTACAGAATATCCTCTTATTGCTGGGCCATGTATCTGAGAATTCTTAAAAGATATATTGAATTTGGAGAGAAAGTTCCATATTCGAAACGACTTTCGGTTTAGAACTACCTTTAAAGATGGACTTAGAGAAGCACTATACAAATAAAAGTGGGTGGCTTAGAGCAGCTGTTTTAGGTGCAAATGATGGAATTCTATCAACTACGAGCTTAGTTATCGGGGTTGCAGCTGCAAGTAATTCGAGGAGTCCGATCATTTTAGCGGCATTGGCAGGATTGGTTGCTGGTGCATTATCTATGTCAGCAGGAGAATACGTTTCTGTCAGCTCACAATCTGATATAGAAACTGCTGATTTAAAGAGAGAGCAAAATGAAATTGACACGACCCCTGAAATAGAATTGAAAGAACTGGCTGATCTTTATCAAAAAAGAGGCCTGGATAGAGACCTGGCCATGCAGGTAGCCATTCAACTTTCAAAAAAAGATGTATTAGGAGCACATGCCAGAGATGAATTGGGTATTAACGATGCCACTAAGCCGAAACCATTACAGGCTGCATTAGCTTCAGGTGCCTCATTTATATCCGGTGGCCTGCTTCCTCTTTTAGTTTCAATATTTGCGCCGATCAAACAGATGGTAATCTTCCAATATTCTTTTTCAATTGTATTTCTGGCATTGTCGGGTGTACTTGCGGCTGAAGCCGGTGGATCAGGTATTGCGAAAAGTGTTTTAAGGATATGTTTTTGGGGGACAATCGCCATGGGTATTACGGCTACCGTAGGTTATATATTCGGAGTAAAAACTTCCTGATGAAGAATTATGTATAAAGTTGACCAAACTATTAAGAGAAAAGCTTTTTTCGGCTTTTCTTGTCTTATTTTAATAATGGGACTTTTGCTTTTTATACCTGCCGGAACACTAAACTTTTGGGAGGCCTGGGTTTACCTTTTAATCTTCAGTACATCTTCTTTGCTGATCACTTTATTTTTGATGAGGAAAGACGTTGAATTGTTGAAGCGAAGGCTGAATGCCGGCGCAGCGGCTGAGAATGAGCGGAATCAAAAGATAATTCAAACATTCGCACAAATTTTCTTTATAGGTATACTGATCGTTCCCGGTTTGGATCATCGTTTCAACTGGTCTGATGTTTCGCTTAAACTGGTCATTACGGGAGATATTTTTGTTGCGCTTGGATTTTTTATAGTATTTCTTGTTTTTAAAGAAAATAGTTTTACTTCAGCCATAATAGAAGTTGCAGAGGAACAGAAAGTTATTTCAACAGGTCCTTATAAACTCGTTCGACACCCCATGTATTCAGGCGCGCTGCTATTATTGCTTTTTACACCATTTGCCCTGGGATCGTTTTGGTCTTTGACTTTTGCGATATTAATGATTATAGTCATTATATACCGGCTTCTTGATGAAGAGAAGTTTTTATTAAAAAATCTGCCTGGATATAAGGACTATTGTCAAAAGACAGGTTTCCGATTAATTCCATGGGTCTGGTAAATGGGAGTATCCGCGGAATATTTTAAACCTCTTTCCTAAGGATTTCCAATGGCGGTTTATTAAGAATTTCCCGGCTGTTAAAAATGCCTATTATAATTGTTATTATAGAGATTGCCAGAAATAGTGCAATTAAAGCCAGCCATTCCGGTGAGAAATTACTTTCAAAACTGTATTTGGCCAAAGTCCAGCTGCCGATCAGTGACAGAATAATTCCTGTACCGGCGCCTAATGCGCCAAGGAAAAAGAATTCTAAACTTGTAATGATCAGTATCTGTCTGCGGCTCGCACCAATGGTGCGAAGCAGAACACTTTCCTGTATTCGCTGATATTTGCTGATGAGGACAGATGCAATCAGGACTACAAGGCCTGTACATATACTGAACGCGGCCATAAATCGTATGACAAATCCGATTTTATCCAGTAAATCATTCAATACGTTCAGGATTAATTCCAGGTCTATAATTGAGATATTCGGATAACTGCGAACGATGGCCTGCTGAAAATGAGCGGATACTTCGCTTGAAGGTACATGAGTAAGCATCACATAAAATTGAGGTGCAGTTTCCAGGATGCCCCTGGGAAAAACAATCCGGAAATTAGGTTGCACTCTTCGATAGTCTATCTGTCTGAAACTTCCAACAACTGTTGGAACCAGAACACCCTGCACATTAAATATAATCCGGTTTCCAATCTTCAGATGTAGTCGGGAGGCGTATCTGTCTTCGACTGAAATATACGCTGTATCACCCGGGCCTTTAACTGAAGGCTCAAATTTGCCGGAAGTTATTTTTTCAGTTCCTAAAAGTGAATCGCGGTAAGTCACCCGCTGTTCTGATTCAAATGCGCGCCTGGGGATGGAATCGGTACTATCTTTCAAAGCCTTAGTTGCGTCGGTGCCATTGATATTTTCTATACGCATTGTCACGATCGGTATCTGTTGAAGGACCTGTAATCCATATTGTTTTGTTATCGATACAACTGCCTCTTTATTGCCAGGCTGAATATCAAAAAGCAGCATATTGGGTTGTTGTGTAACTGAGGAAACTGATACCCGTTTTATCAGCATGCTTTGCACTGAATACAGGGTACCGATGAAGGCCGTTCCTAAACCGATCGTAATGATCAGGACGATGGTCTGGTTATTGGGACGGTATAAATTGGCAAAGCCCTGCCTCCACAGATAATTCCATGATGAGGGTATGATACGGCGTGAAAGCCACATCAATATACGCGCCACAAGTACTAAAAACAAAAAAGCAATAAGAATGCAACAGGAAAAAATTATAGCCTTTCGCCAGCTGTGCATCTGCCATCTGGAAAATGCTGCAATGAAAAAAAGAATTAACGCATACAATAACCATTTTAAGGGATCTCGCACACCGCTTGTTGGCTCAACAGACAATCGAAGGCTGTTCAATGGAGAAATATTTCGCACGGAAATAAGAGGTAATAAGGCAAATAATAATGTTATGAACAGTCCTAGAATAATTCCCTGCGTGATGGCCAGAAAGGAAATGGTTGTTGTAGGTTGAAAGGGTAAAAAATCTTTCAGGACAGCTGGTAATACCTGCTGTATCGCAGTACCAAGAACTGCGCCTAAAAAAGATCCGATTAGTCCTATACCAGTAACCTGGATCAGAAATATGGAAAATGTTTGTGAGGACCTGACACCAAGACAACGAAGAATAGCAATAGAACTCATTTTTTCACGGATGTAAATATGGATAGCACTGGCAACTCCGATGCATCCTAATAACAAAGAAACAAAACTGATCAGCGTGAGGAACTGGGTAAAATCATCGAATGCCCTGCTGGTGTTTTTTTTCCTGCTTTCAACTGTTTCATAATCCATACCGGCCTGTTCAAGTCGGGGCTCAAGTGCTGATATCAGTTTTTGAATATCTGTAGTTGAATCATATTTATAATAATACCTGTAATCTATTCTGCTTCCTTTTTGCATCAGACCGGTTTGGGCGAGATAACGAAGCGGAATATAAACCGGAGGTGCAGCCGTAGTAGACATTTCATTCCGGCCAGGTGATCTTTTTAATATGCCGCTGATGACGAAACTTAGATCTCCGATTTTTATGGAGTCTCCAACATTGGCTCCATATTGTAACATCAGGGTTTTGTCTACCAGCGCCTGCCTTCCAAAACCAAAATGGAGACCTGCCTCAAGAGGTGTGGTCTCCAGGCTTCCATAATATGGATAACTGCCTTCCAATGCCTTCACCTGTACAAGTCGTGTACCCTGGTTTTTAATAAAGTAAATCATGGATGCAAATGTGCGTTCCTGTGAGCGCTGATTTCCAAGAGAATCCAACATGTGCTGCATTTGTGTATCAGGCTTCCGGTTATAGTCAATTACCAGGTCAGCTCCTACGAGTGCTTTGGCCTGGTCATTAATATCGTGCTGGAGATTGTAACCAAAAGAAAATGTTGCTACGAGAGCAGCTATACCTAATATTATCGAAGATAAAAACAACAGCAGTCGTGAGCGGTTGCGGCGACTGTCGCGCCAGGCCATATTGAATAGCCATTGTATGTTTATCTGGTTATGACTTTCTTTCATCTGAAATAATGCTTCCGCCTTTAAGGCGAATGATACGATGTGTTCCTGCAGCGAGTTCTGTGTTGTG
>Ga0207001_1042_pt1 | contig 17144 bp, 14 predicted proteins | sample Alteio_BWMinCont_91_FD_153481 | JGI IMG/M metagenome (GOLD analysis project Ga0207001, IMG submission 153481) | Enriched cells from forest soil in Barre Woods Harvard Forest LTER site, Petersham, Massachusetts, United States -... | ecosystem: Environmental > Terrestrial > Soil > Temperate forest >... | reverse complement strand
AGAGGGGTCTTCGTAAATAGGCTTTTTAATAGGATGGCTTGACGCAGACATAAGCTCTCCGATTTATTAATAATATTTGAACTTATAGTTAATTATAGCATAATAAAAATACATTGACTGAGAATTGATTGTAATATGTTGATTGTATTAATGTTTTTTGCAAATATTGCAAAATCACCTCGTTTCTACCCATTGCTAGTGTTATATATTTACTCTAGACTGAAGATAAGATCATCAGTCAGGTAACTTCGTGTGAAAAACCAGATAAAAAAACCAAAGAAACAATTTCTGCGTTGTGTCGCTTATTGTACGGGGAATGCCTATGATCTGCCTGGCTTGGCCAATTTTTTCAAACGTAAAGGGTATGTCACGCGTTTATCGCGAGATGTTTTGCATGTAGGTAGTGCTAAAAAATCGAATGATATTTTCTTTTTTAATCATGGCTCATTTATTTGCTGGGGTTTAAACAAGTTACAAGAACAAAAAATGCTGGCATATGTGCGCGACTTTACTATTTCATCGTTAATTAAACCGGAAACGGATCACTTCTTCTTTCATTTTGGTGAAGAAACATCCATTGATTCGCATGAACGTTTTAAATTGGATGTGATTACGCTGGATTCGGATAATCCGCAAATTAAACTGGCTATTTCGTATGGGTTGGCTCAGTCCATTAAGCTGGAGGCGTTTGAAGATGCTATTCAAGAGACGGTTAAAAAAAATAGTTACTTACCGGAAGAGATGGCGCATCGTGGTGTGATTCTTTTGTCGAGACGTTCGTTGTTGAAACGAATTGGCGAAATTTTTATTTCGCGTAGTTCGATTAATTTAAATAGTGAGTATTTAGATACGCCGGAATTTTTTTGGCGTAATCCAAATCTTGAACCATTTTATATTATGACGAAAAAATTTTTGGATTTGCCTAGCCGGGTGATGGCTCTTAATCAAAAATTAGATGTGTTGCAAGAATTGCTCGATATCTTGAGTGGTCAATTACAACATCGACATTCTTCTATGTTGGAAACAATTATTATCCTGCTTATTGTGATTGAAATAGCGATTAGTTTGTTTAGTATATTTTTTCATTGATAAACTGGTTGATTTGATAACACAACAGTTCCACGGCATATTGTTTAACACGTTTGCCGCGAAACGGAATTTTTTTATCGATGGTGTATGTTGCATTGTTGTGTGTGAATGATGTTTTTAACCATGTCTGATTTAAGTCAAATTTTCCCTGCCAAAAATCATCAAGACCGGTAATGACAATATGCGGCATATTATGAGGAAAATTTTTATCGGTAGAAAAATATAAATGTGCCTGATTTTCAGGGGATTTTAATGTGGCTTCTAATAAACCGCCAGTTGCCTGATCACAAATTCCTAATGTGAAATTTGTTTGTTTGAGAGTTTCTTGCAAGGCGGTTGATGCGGTTATTTTGCCGTTGCTGATTAGGTAGGGTGTGATCGTTTTTTCGATGAGCGGTAGTAGTGCTGCAAAATCTTTTTCATGGTTAGAATAAATTTTAAATTCAATGTAAGGATAAAATAAGCGATATCCTGTGGTGCAAGAAAAGGGTTTGGCAATGGCATCCAGCTCTTCTGCAATTTGTCCTTCACTGACGCCAAAAAGCAGCCAGTTTTTTCGATATAAAGTGTGTTGTAATCCTGCCTGGATTAAACAGGGAATAGCGGTTGTTTCTATCATTGGCAGGCATTCGGGTGGCGGGCCTGGTAACATGAAAATCCATTTTCCATCGTGTTGCATTTGGCAACCTGCGGCGGTGCCATGTGGATTGGTAATAATGGTTGCACCTTGTGGAAATAAAGCTTGTTGGCGATTGCTTTGTGGTGGTTCGCCATAACCTAGTTTGGTGAAGCGTTCAGTGATGGCATGCCATGTTGTTTCATCAAATATCAGTGGACGTTTGAGTGCATTACCCAGTGCGTAGCGTGTTAAGTCATCGGATGTTGGCCCTAAGCCACCGGTAATAATTAAAGCGCAATGAGATTGTAATAAAAAATAAATTGCCTGTTCTATTTCAGTGACGGTATCGGGTGTTGTCATATGCATGCCAACATGCATGCCTTGGTTATAAAGACGTTGTGCTATTTCCTGACTGTTGGTATTGAGAATATCGCCATTGCTAATTTCATCTCCTGTTGCAAGTAAAGCAATTTTGTCGGGGGCAATATTTTCTCGGCTCATAGATACCTCTTGTTCATGAGACTAAGGATTTTATATTTTTTAGTGCTCAAAGGGGTCAACGTGATTTGAAAAAAAATACGCGCATCGTTATAGAGATGCAAGACTTTTTTGTAAAATTCGGATGTGTTTTTTTTGACAGACTTAGGAGGTGTTGAAGTGGATTGTTTTGCGCTGTTAGAATTCTTCCCCAGCCAGATGGCTGGAGAAGAATGATTTTTTTTACGTTATTCTGTTGTTTGTTGTTCTGAATTGCTGTTTTTGTTAGTGGCTACTGCTCTGTTAGGTAATTTTTCTTTAATACGTGCAGCACGTCCACTTAAGTTGCGCATGTAGTACAGTTTAGCGCGTCTGACATCACCGCGGCGCTTGATTTCGACGCTGTCAATGATTGGGCTGTAAGTTTGGAATACACGTTCAACGCCAACACCGTGAGAAATTTTACGAACGGTGAAAGAAGAGTTCAGGCCGCGATTACGTTTTGCAATGACGACACCTTCGTATGACTGTACGCGAACACGATCGCCTTCTTTTACTTTTACTTGAACGATAATGGTGTCACCAGGGCCAAAACTGGGTAATGGTTTGACGGCTTGCATTTGCTCGTTTTCGAGCATTTGAATGATTTTGGTTTTGTTACTCATGATCGGTTCCTCAAAATTTAAATAATTATTAAATATTCAGCCCTGGCTTCCAAGTCGGGGGTGATTTGTTACTGTTTATTCTCGCGAATAAACTCCATCAGCAGCTCCAGTTGGAGCTTGTCCAAATTTAACTTTGTCAAAAGGTCAGGGCGTTTTAGCCATGTTTTGCCTAGTGACTGTTTTAAGCGCCAACGTTCAATCGCTAGATGATTGCCGCTTAGTAAAACCTCAGGGACATCTAAACCCTGAAAATTGTCAGGTCGTGTGTATTGAGGATATTTTAGTAATCCGCAACTTAAAGAATCTTGGGCAACGGAATCCTCATGACCTAATGCGCCAGGAATCAAGCGTGTCATCACATCAATGATGGTAAGAGCCGCCAGTTCGCCGCCTGATAGAACATAATCGCCTATCGACCATTCTTCATCGACTTCTTGCGTGAGCAATCGCTCATCAATTCCTTCGTAGCGTCCTGCAATCAGCACTAAATTTTCTTTTTCGTATAACTTGGTTGCTGCTTCTTGCGTAAAGTGTTTTCCCTGCGGTGTTAAATGGATCACCGTCGGTTTTTTGGGTGCTGCTGTTTTTGCTGCTTGAATGGCATCTTGTAACGGTTGCGCCATCATGATCATACCAGGGCCGCCGCCGTAGGGGCGGTCATCGACATTGCGATGTTTGTTTTGCGTGAAATCACGGGGATTCCAGCAAGTGACATTCAGCAATCCATCTTTGATCGCGCGTCCAGTAATGCCATAGTGCAATGCAGAAAACATGTCAGGAAATAAACTGACAACACCAAACCACACTTAAATTAATTCCCAATCAACATGCATCACTTTTGTTTCCAGATCGATGCGTTTAACGACATCATCGGGCAGGTAAGGGATAGCAATTTCTTTACCTTGTTCATCTTTTACAATTAACACATCGTTTGAGCCGGTTTCTATTAGATAGGCTATTTTACCTAATATCTTATCGTGTTGATCAACGACAGTTAAGCCTTCTAAATCGCGCCAATAAAACTCATCCTGGTTTAAGGTGGGTAATTGTGAGCGCTGGATAGCAATTTTTTTACCGGTAAACAAACGGGCTTCTTCGGGTGTGTTAAGCCCTTTTAACTTTGCAATGATACCTTTGCCATGGGCTTGGCTGCCATTGACGGTGATTGTTTCCCAGTGATCGCCTTTTTCTAAAAACCAGTGATCAAATTCAGTCAAATTCGTGACAGGGTCAGTAAAAGAGATAATCTTTAACCAACCCTTAATGCCAAATGGTGCACCAATTTTACCTACAACAACAAACTCGGTATCGGTATTTTTCATACGTTCTTCAATTATTGCTGTGCGCTAGTAGCGAGTGCAGCATCTTTTTCAAATGTTTTGATTAACTGCGCAGCGCGTTCAGAAGGTTGTGCACCTTGTGAAAGCCAGTACTGGACGCGTTCAAAATTTAAATGCAGGCGAACTTCTTTTCCTGCTGCAACTGGGTTGAAGTAACCAATGCGTTCGATGCAGCGACCGTCTCTTGGGCAACGTTTGTCAGCAACGACAACTTGATAAAAAGGGCGTTTCTTAGCGCCACCACGTGATAAGCGAATTACTACCATTCTATTTGTCTTCCTAATTTTGGAGTCAATAAAGGTCACGAATTATACGCGAGTTTTTTGCAGTTGCAAATATAAACCTTGCTTGGATTTTTAAGGAGGGCTGACTTTTAAATCGCAGTGACAGATTTTTATAAAACTTCATTATATTCAATAAGTTATATTCAAATCTCAGTGAGGATTCCTTCTCCCCTTGAGGATGCAATAGCACAAGGGGAGGAGTGAAACTGATATTTACATACCCATTGGAGGGAATCCCCCCGGCATTTTTCCTTGCATGCCGCGCATGAGTTTCATCATGCCGCCTTGTTTGGAAAATTTTTTCATCATTTTTTGCATCATGATGAACTGTTTTAATAATCGGTTTACCGCTGGAATATCCGTGCCAGAACCCATGGCAATACGGCGTTTGCGCGATCCTTTAATTAAGTCTGGAAAACGGCGTTCCTTACGGGTCATGGAATTAATGATTGCTTCGATTTCAATGAGCATTTTGTCGTTGACTTTGTCTTTTGCAGCTTGTGGAAGTGCACCAATGCCAGGCAGTTTGCTCATGATTCCCATGATACCGCCCATTTTGGATACCTGGCGAAGTTGGTCGCGAAAATCTTCCAGGTCAAATGATTTGCCTTTTTTGAGTTTTTTTGCAAATTTTTCGGCTTTTTCACGATCTACATTGCGTTGTACATCTTCAATCAATGACAGCACATCACCCATGCCTAAAATGCGTGAAGCAATTCGGTCTGGATAAAAAGGCTCTAGTGCATCGGTTTTTTCACCAATACCGATAAACTTAATTGGTTTGCCGGTGATGTGACGAATAGAAAGCGCTGCACCACCGCGAGCATCACCGTCTGTCTTGGTAAGAATGATACCCGTTAAAGGGAGTGCATCATTGAATGCGCGTGCTGTATTGGCGGCATCTTGTCCGGTCATGCTATCGACGACGAATAATGTTTCTGTCGGATTGATGGCAGCATGCAGACGTTTAATTTCATTCATCATTTCATCATCGATGTGTAAACGTCCGGCTGTATCGATGATAACAACATCCATGAATTTTGATTTTGCAGCAGCAATGGCACCTTGGGCAATTGCAACAGGATCTTGGCTGGCATGGCTTGGATAAAATTCGATATTGACGTTTTGTGCAAGCGTTTCTAACTGTGCGATAGCAGCAGGACGATAAATATCCGCGCTGGTCACCAAGACTTTTTTATGTTGAGATTGTTGCAGCCAGCGTGAGAGTTTTGCAACGGTTGTGGTTTTACCCGATCCTTGTAAACCGGCCATTAAGATCACAACGGGCGGCTGTGCTTGCAGGTTCAGTGTGTCGCATTGTTCTCCCATCAGTGTGACCAATTCATCGTGTACTAACTTGATGAGTGATTGACCTGGGGTGAGACTGTCCATGACATCAGCGCCGATGGCTTTTGTCTGAATTTGTTCAATAAAATCTTTTACAACAGGAAGGGCGACATCGGCCTCAAGTAATGCCATGCGAATATCACGCATGGTTTCTTTAATATTGTCTTCTGTTAGCCTGCCGCGGCCGCTGAGATTTTTTAAAACGCGAGTCAGTCGTTCTGAGAGATTAGAAAACATAGCTTCACTTATCCTGGATAGTCAAATGGCCAGAAGTATACCGGAATTTTTATGCCTGATCTGCAAATTTTAGACTTATGTAAGAATAAAGAAAAAAATCCCTTTTTTATGTGATCCTAGTCATTTTATAAAATCACGCAACGCGATTTATCTGAATGCGTGGGTGCTTGTTTAATCGAAATAGGGGGTAGCGCAATTGTTTTTGCGGGTGCAAATTTTACACTGGCGTTACCGGAAGTATAAGGCGTTATGTCTATCATGGTGCGAGCTGAAGATTTTTTTGATTCGTCAGCAGGTAGATCAATATACACATCATCGTCTATTTTTCTGGTATGTAACGAAACTGGCGGCATTTCCATATTAAAATCACCCTGTTCGATGTCTTTTGTTTTTCCTCGATTGCGACAATGACCCATTAATAAATGCATGCCTTTACGCAAAATATTAAAGAATTCATATGTCCCATAGGTGATATTGGTGCCTTGACTTACCGCAATACCATAGCCAAGTCCGGGTGGAATAATTGTTGGCATGCTAAATGGCAGGGCAGCAGTCGCCAGTGAGTTGATGTAAATCTTGGCAAATGATTGGACGACAATGCTGCTAAACAGGAGAGAGCTTATTCCAGCGGCGCCTTTAAATACGATAGAAGCAGGCGGCGCTATTTCTTTTTGTTCTGCTGGGGGTGTATGACCTGCTAGCTCTTGTATCGCATCCACATTTATTTTGCCATTTAAAGAAATATCGGTGAATCCTTTGCTCAGCGCAAAGCTGAGTAGGAATATTTTCAGGGTAAAATCTTGAATATCCAGTTCATTGGTAGTGCCGTCATATCCTAAAATCATGGCACCTACTGCACTAAATAACGCTAACACGTAGCCGAGTAATTTAGCTGGTGTGAGAGAAAATTTACCGCGATACGCTTTTTCATTAAAAAAAATAAATATATTGCGAATATTTTCCCATGCTTTGCGACTTTCGCTGAGCAAACTGGTTTGACCATACATACAAGCGAGTATGCCAGCTGTTGTGACAGATGCGCCGAAATCTTTCCAGAATCTATGTGTTGCTGTTGTCTCTCCTGTGACAGAGTATGCAGCAAAGCTCAGTCCAATGAGGGCCGCCAGGATTTCTTGTTTTTTTGATAAATAACCCCAGTCAGCAGGGAGGGTTCTGTATTTGATAATGTCGATGGAATCTTTCATGCCTTGATCGACATAGGGTGCAGCAATGACCAGGTATTGGGCAAAATAAAATGCGGATAAGAGATAAATTCGTTCGTCAGTTTTTTTTAGAAAACCTAAAAAATCTTCATCTTGCAGCATCAGGCCTAGAGCAAAAGTAATGGTATCTGCTGCTGCCGCTGATAAAAGCAGGGAGCTGGTGTATGTTTTAAAGGCTATTTTACCCGCGATTTTTCGGTAAGTGATGGGGTCTTCTTCAATAACAATTTCATTATAAGCGGGTGCAAGTAGACTGCGAACAGTATCAATATGTTGTTTTCTTTCAGATAATGCAAATGCCCGCATGCGAGAGAGCGGACTTTTTTTAGGAGAAAATAGCTCATCTATCTCTTTACGGATAGGGTCTTTGTCATGAGTTGGGCGTGGTAATGCCCCTCTAATCAGTCTTGTTCTTTGCATAGCGGTAATCCTCAAGATAAATGTGACTAAAAACTTGGGTCTGTTGACAATGGGTTTGTTGGCTTTAAAAAGTGGGGGAATCGAGGCAAAATCGACGAAAATTTGAGGCGAATAGCGAGCTATTTAACGAAAATTTTCGTCGATTTTGACCGATTCTACCGCTTTTTAAAGCCAACAAACCAATTGTCAACAGATCCTTATATTGTATGACTTCCAGTGCGCGATTAACAATGTGCTAATCAGAGTGAATTCCAGGGTATAGGAGGGAATGTGTTATTTTAATAAGATTATATTAAGGAAATATTAAGGTGAACAATATTACTACCAACACAGAGGGGAAACAAGTTAGTATATTTGCAAGGCAGAGATATTCTAAAAGAGGTACGGCTTGAGTCAGTTTCAATTCATTTTATTCGTTATTGCATTGATAGTATTGATTTTACTATCTAGTTTTTTTTCATGTGCTGAAACAGGATTGATGGCGATTAATCGTTATCGGCTGCGTCATAAAGCCCGTTTAAAAAAACGTTACGCGATCTTGATTCTAAAATTACTTAAACGCCCCGATCGATTATTAGGCATGATTTTGATTGGCAATACGTGTGCCATTATTTTTTCTTCTGAGCTGGCAACGGTATTAACAATTAATTATTTTGGTGAAAAAGCGGTTTTTTTAGCGACTGTTTTGTTAACGATTGTTATTTTAGTTTTTGCAGAGGTTGCACCAAAAACATTAGCGGCATTGTATCCAGACAAAGTATCTCGCTGGGTTGCATTGCCTGTGTTTATTTTACTTAAATTATTTTATCCCATTGTGTGGTTGATCAATACGCTTTCCAACGGATTATTGCGTTTATTGAGAGTGAATGTCACCAACCGTGCAGCAGAGCCTTTAAGTCGTGAAGAGTTGCGTAGTGTTGTTTATGAAACAACAGGTAAAGTGAGTGGGCAGTATCAAAGTATGCTGCTGAGTATTTTAGATTTGAATAAGCTGGCGGTAGAAGATGTCATGATCCCACGACATGAAATTGTGGGTATCGATGTGGAGTTAACGTGGCCTGAGATACAAAAACAATTGGCAAAAAGCCCGCATGACTGGTTGCCAGTCTATCGTGAAAATATCAATGATATTGTTGGCGTTTTACATTTGCGTGAATTAATGCGGTTGGTAGCGCAGCAGCAGGATATTAATAAAGAGACATTGTTAAAAGTATTGCACGAGTCTTATTTTGTTCCTGAAGGAACGCAGTTGAATGTTCAGCTAGTGAACTTTCAGCAGCAAAAAAAACATATTGCATTGGTGGTGGATGAATATGGTGAAATTCAAGGCCTGGTCACTATGCAAGATATTCTGGAAGAAATTGTTGGAGAATTTACCACAAGCACGGCAACGACTAGCAAAACCATCAAGGCAGAAGCCGATGGAAGTTTTTTAGTCGATGGTGCCGTCTCTATTCGAGAATTAAATCGCACTACTCATTGGCATTTACCGGTGTCAGGTCCAAGAACGTTAAATGGATTAATTATCGAACATTTGGAAGCCATGCCATGTGCGGGCATTTGTGTGCTCATTGGACATCATCCGATTGAAATTTTACGTATTGACGAAAATCGTGTTGCCTTGGCGCGAGTGTTTCCGTCATTGGATAACACTCAATAAGATTTTATTTGATCATTAAAGCGGCGATAACATGTCTGCCTTCTGCAGTGAGAATATTATATGTGCGACATGCTGCGCCCGTATCCATGATTTCTACGCCTATTCCGGCATTGATTAATTCACCGTAGCAATCTAGCGGTGGAAAATAAATGCTGGCACCTGTCCCAATTAAAAGAATGGCCGGCTGCATTTCTACAATGATTTGCAAATGCTCATGGGTGAGCTCGGTAATGGTTTGTGGTGGCCAATCGGTAATTAATTTTTCTGCGCAAACAATCAGGCTGTGTGTATAGGTTTGCTCATTGATTTGAATAAAGCCAGGTCGAAAAGCGCGGATCTGATATTTTGCCTGATTATCTTCGAGTGCAAGCGACATACAATTTTTCCAGGGAATGTATTGGTAACTAAGAATATGTTACTCTGGATAGCACACAAATCTAAAGAGATATCCATCATGCGCGAACAAAAATATCAGCTTTCTTTACCACTGAAAGGCGTTGCAACTGCTTTACTGTTTTGTATATTTCTAGGCCCAGTGGGTTTGTTATATTCCTCAGTGCTGGGTGGTACGGTCATGATTATTCTGGGTTTTATTGTGGTATGCGCCAAATTTATCGTACCAATTATTTTAGTGTGGCTGATTTGTTGTATTTGGGGTGTTGCAGCGACTAATCGCTATAACAAAAAAGTATTAAAAAACTTTCTTTAAAATTAGACACAGGAAGTATCCATGAAAAAAAAAATAATAAGACGCCGTTTGGCTCAGCACGATTCTGTTACTTCTGATCTTCACCCCTTGTTAAAACGTATTTATCCAACGCGTGGTATCAGCTCCCACCATGAGTTAGAGCGTGGACTTGAGCATTTGTTGCCTTATGAAAATATGTTGGGTATTGATAAAGCAGTGCATTGTTTGGCGCAAGCGCTGCAGCAACAAAAGAAAATTCTGATTGTAGGTGATTTTGATGCCGATGGTGCAACCAGCTCAGCATTAGCTGTACGTGCATTAAAAAGTTTTGGTGCAAAAGATGTCGCATTTCTTGTGCCAAATCGGTTTACGTTTGGTTACGGATTAACACCTGAGTTGGTGGAAGTTGCAAAAGAATTAAATCCTGCCGTGATTGTCACCGTTGATAATGGTATTGCCAATCATGCGGGTGTCATGGCTGCAAAAGAGTTTGGTATGCAAGTGGTTATCACCGATCATCATTTGCCAGGCGACACGTTACCTCTGGCTGATGCCATTGTGAATCCTAATCAACCCAACGATACCTTTCCCAGTAAAGTGATTGCAGGTGTGGGTGTTATATTTTATGTGATGCTTGCACTACGGCGACATTTATGTGAAACAGGTTGGTTTGCAACTGAAAATATTCCCGAACCGAACATGTCGCGTCTATTAGATTTAGTTGCTCTTGGCACAGTGGCAGATGTTGTGCCATTGGACCACAATAATCGCATTCTGGTTCATCAAGGATTGCGCCGCATTCGTGCGGGACATTGTGTGCCTGGTATTAGTGCTCTTTTAGAAATCGCTAACAGAAATCCAGAGCGATTGGTGGCGGCCGATTTAGGTTTTGCCATTGCACCCAGATTAAATGCTGCCGGACGTTTAGACGATATGTCATTAGGTATTGAATGTCTGCTAACAAATGATATCGAATATGCTCGACAAATAACGCAGCAATTAAATCAGTTAAATGATGAACGCCGTGTGATTGAGCAAGATATGCAAGAACAGGCATTGCACGCATTAAACTTGCTGCCCGCCCAACAAGATCAATCGTTGCATGGTATTTGTCTTTTTGATGAAACCTGGCATCAAGGTGTGATTGGGATTTTAGCGTCTCGTATCAAAGACCGATTTCATCGTCCAGTCATTGCTTTCGCACCTTTTACCGACACAGAATTAAAAGGATCTGCACGCTCTATTGCAGGTATACATATTCGCGATGTGCTGGCAGATATTGCAGCGCGTTGTCCCGATATGATTGCAAAATTCGGCGGGCATGCGATGGCAGCTGGCTTGACCATTCCATCTCATGCGTTAACGGTTTTTTCCAAGATGTTCAATGATGCGATTACAGAAAAAATTACCGAAGAACATTTAAATCACGCATTATTGACTGACGGTGAGTTAGCACCGAAAGAATTGACGTTAGATATTGCTGAGTTATTACGTGAAGCAGGTCCTTGGGGACAGGCATTTCCTGAACCTGTTTTTGATGGCGTATTTGCTATTCTTGATCAGCGCTTGGTGGGTGGAAAACACTTGAAAATGACATTAACGAAAGACGATAAAATGCTTGATGCAATCGCCTTTAATGTGGATTTAAATCAATGGCCAAATTATCGGTGTGAAGCAGTTAATATTGCTTATCGTATGGATGTGAATGAATTTCGTGGTAAACGCAGTGTACAATTAGTTGTGGAGCATCTGGAAACGGTTTAACAAGAAGGAACTGAACGTTATGCGCAAGCTGCTGGCAATTGTGTTGATTCCAGTTATGATTTTAGTTTTTGGGCCATGGGTGACTGGCATCTGGTTAAAGTATCAATATGAAAAGATGATTGCACTTTATAATGCAACCGGTAGTTTTCATATCGAACTTAAAAATTATCAGCGGCACTGGTTTAATGCGGATGTATCGTTAGCCGTCGAAACGCGTGACACAACGATTCAGAATATACTCACTACGTTAGGCATGGATGAGGATGTTTTTCCTAAAAAAATCAATTTTACGATAGATCAGCATATTCAGCATGGTCCTTTTATTTATCATGATATCCAGAATTTACCAACGCGATTTGCACTAGCTTCGGTTCACAATACATTCTTTTTTCCAAATGAAATGAAAAAGCTTTTGCAAACATTGGGTGTTTCTACGACGACTGTGCAGACAGATGATAACTGTGTCACGTTTGCTGGAAATTATTTGCAGCGTTTTTCGATTGCTAATTTGCAATTTATTCATCCAGAAAAACAAGCACGTATGTGGATCAAAGGTATGCAAGCCGCGTTTTGGCTGCAATTAGAAGTTCCTCACATACAAGGTGAAATGGATGTGAATGACTTTTCATTTGCGAATAAGAAAAATGCTTTTTCGCTTTCTGGTGTGCAATTACGCCTGGATCAACATTCTACTCTAAGTGGCTTATGGGTAGGGAAAATGGATTGGAACATAGCGGGCATTCGTTGGAAGGCAAAAAGTATCCCGCCAGTTATACTATCAGGTATTCATGTGAGTAGTGACCTGCATGAGTCAGGGGGCAAATTATGGAGTAAGCCGCGACTGAAGATCGATAAAATTGCCATGGATGCACAAGCGGCAGGTCCTATTTCGTTACAGATAACAGCCAGAAAATTGAATGCTCAGGCGTTATTGAATATTGCGGCTGTTTTTGAGAGCGTTTTGCAACGTGGTGAATTGTATCATTCAGAATTATGGCAACGAGTGTCTTTTATTCTACCCACGCTAATGGCACCTGGTGCCAGTGTGAAAGTGGATAAATTTGAATTCGTCACTGAAACAGGCAGTATCCAAATAAAGGCCGGAATTTTATGGCCCAATAAAGATATCTTGCCGGCCAATGATATGTTGGAGATGATGGACAATGGTCGTGTTTATGCTAAAGCGCGCGCTTCAAAAACCTTTGTTTCTCAAGTCATAGGAATCTTGTCAGGATTGTCTTTATTTCGGGAAGTGCCAGAACAGGCCTTGGATGAATTGTCTGGCATGGAAAATGATGCAACATCTGCTATGCAGAGAAATGCTTTTTTACTTGCATCCTTAGTGGATGCAAATGAATTATCAGAAAATGACGCAGAACAGTTGGTTGGATTGTTGAGGGATGAACCCGTGGGTGATCAATATCCTGATAAAGTTAAACAATTGTTTTTGACCAAAGCTATTTCGCAGGAAACAACTTATTTATTGTATTGGAATATGGTCGCTATTCAACAGCTAGTAATATCTTATCGACAACAAGTCGCACAATATCAATACGTGATTTCTCAACAGTTAAGTAATCAATTTGATGACTGGATAAAACAGGGTTTTATTAAAGAAAATGACAAGGATTATTCTGTTTCCATGACGCGAGAAGAAGGTGTGTTAACTGTCAATGGCAAGAAAATATGATGTTTGGTAATAAACCACATACCATAGAGTGAAAAGATACCAAGAAAAAGAATATAAAACGCGGGCATTAACGGTGTTCCGCCTATTTGCGTCAACCAGTTGCAAACGATAGGTGCGCTGCCACCAAAAAAAGAAGCCGCAAAGTTTAATGTAATGCTAAGACCAGAATAGCGTACGCGTGTTGGGAATTGTTCGGGCAGTATCGATGAGTAAGGTCCAAGTACAATGCCAAGTAAAAACGCTAACACGGCTTGCCCTAAAAACTGTTGCAGCACGCTGCCAGTTAAAATAATTTTAAACAAGGGATAAGCGCTTAACATGACAAGCAGATAACCGCAAAGTAGTAAGCGTTGTTTGTTCACATAGTCAGCTAAAAAACCAAATAGCAAAATCGAGCATGAAAAAATAAAAGTGAACATGAGCGTAAGATAAATAACTTGCTGTGGATTAATTTTATGGATGCTTAATGCGTAGTTTCCAAAATAAATAAAATTAATATAAATAATAGTATTCATCAAAATGGAAATACTCATCACGGCTAACAGATTTTTGCGCTGATAGCGAAATAAATCCAGTAAGGGTGCGCGTGATGTTAAATTTTTTTCTTTCAGTGTGCTAAATTCAGTGGATTCAAAAATATGTTTTCGCAAAAAATAACCGACAATGCCCAGCGGCATACCTAGCAGAAAGGGGATGCGCCAACCCCATTTTTGCATGGATTCGTCGCCAAGGCAGGTAATCAACAGCACATAAGTCAATGCGCCAATAAAAGAACCTATCCCCGTTGCTGAAACGCCAGTGCTAATGATAAAGGCTTTGCGTTTTGCGCCAGTTTGTTCAGATAATAAAGTCAGAACGCCAGGATATTCTCCGCTGGATGCAAACCCCTGGATCAAGCGGCATATGACTAAAAAGACCGTCGCAAATTGCCAGCTCGTTGGGATTAAGCCAATTGCTGTGGTAGCAATGGTCATGGTAAAAATGGTGATAAGCAGGGAATATTTTCTGCCAAGTTGATCGCCTAAATGCCCAAAGAAAATAGCACCCAGTGGCCGCATAATATAACCCGAACCAAAGATCGCAAAGATTGCCATCATATCGGCAAAGTAATCGGTATGGTGAAAAAAAATCTGTGACAGAATTGGCGTTAAGCAGGCAAATAAAGAAAAATCATACCATTCAAAAATAGTGCCTAGTGCACATAATGTTACTTGTTTTTTCAGTGGCGTCACGAGCGTAACCATTTTATGGATTGAAACGACGATGGTATATTACGCCTTGTTTGGAAGAAATTAAACCATTTAATGCGATTAATTGTGATGCCGGCTTTTTGTTCAGCATAAAGAGACTTTGCTGAGAATTGCATGGTAACATTATGATTGTATTATAATTTTTTTAAAAGTTGTATATTTAAAAGAAAGGTATAGTAAAGCAGCTATTAAAAAAGACAGAAGGAGGTCGTTGAATCTGTACTATCCAGGTTTAATCGATCTCACTTCTTGTCTATGTAGTTGAAGAAACAATTAAACTTATTATATTTATCTTAGTGCTCCACGTTTGGTTTTTCTTGGTTTTTTCTTAGCCATGATTGCATCCTCCGATAAAGTTTATGTTAGAGAATTGAGTTCTTCTCTCTACAAGGTTAGTATAGACCAATGAGCAAAAATTATCCATCTCTACTCTGACTGTTGTATTACTTGCTTCTTTTGTTTAAATTCAGCCCAAATACTAAGTGAAGAGAGTATGACCACCACTATAGGGATGATTAAGCTTATATACGGGTTTTTAATGCCAAATAACCCATAGAGTAAATACTTCATCACCAGGTAAGGGATAACGGCCTCTAGTATCAGATAAATAATACAGATGACCCAATAAAGTATCTCTATGCGATATTTTCGTAGCAAAGCAGGGTTTTTCCAGGTTTTACCAAAATCGTTTGCAAGCCACATAACAGCTTCTTCGCGTAAATTATCTTTTCCGATTAAATCCATAAGGATGTAGTAACCATCCAGTTCAATGTTGGGTGACAGGTTAAAAAAAACATATACATATTGCATTAGGGCAAATAACCACAAGAATAGGGTGAGAAAAGGAGAGGTGACAGCAAGAGCCAACAGGCTTGCTAAGCCTGCTAAAATTAAGTCTAAGTATAAGCCAGCAAAATCAACCGCAAGACGTTGGCGTCGTCCACTTAACCACATATCGGAAGTATCGCAAAATGCGATGGGTCCCATCCAAAACCAACCGACACCAAAGCAAGCTACGCCTCTGCCAAATGCTTTAGTAGTATAAGCATGTGCGAGCTCATGTAAAATAGTGCTCGTCATCACAGCGACGATGGCAAAGAACATCAACCAATTGGAATTACGCGTGTTTTGAAGTAATTCAACATGATCATGAAACTGGGATATGAAGGCGCCAAGTCCCACAATGGTGATAAGAGCCATGATAATTTGAGCTGGATAAGTGTAAAAAATAAAAAACCAGCGCTGATAGGATTTCGTAATCCGGGTGTCAATATTCCCAAAGCTAATAGAGACTTCCATCACGCGACGTATTAATAGAAGCGCTTTTATCCATTTAGATTGCTGAGAAGACATATCTTCTATTTGCGGTGTGCATTTTTCTATAAATCCTGATTCTTCCAGATCCATAATAAATGTAGCAATCATCCCAGGATTGAAAATTTTAAATTCACGGTTAAATGCGAGCGCAATATCATGCAAATTATGTTGGCCATCAAGTAATTGCCATATAAACCACTCTTCTTGAGTGAGTTGGTAATAATTCCAAAGCGGAGGATCTTTAAGGATAATTTCAGTTTTTTGATCATTCGTTTTTAAGAAATGTGTTTCGATATGAGAAAAACGTTTAGGTCGGATGCGATTTTTAATGAGCGTCATTAAAGAAGACGCGGCATCAATTTCTTTTTTTAAGATATGTTGCAATGGTTCGCGACTGATAGCCAGTAGATCACAATTTTGCAATGCACGCGCTGAAGCGCTGCGCGATAGGTCCATTAACAAAGCTGTTTCACCAAACACCATGGAGGGTGTGAGAATTGCAATTTGGGTTTCACTGTCATCTTCGTTAGGGGCGAATATTTCCACTTCACCTTGCGTGATCAAATAGCAGAGATCGCCCGTATCACCTTTATTAAAAATCATGCTGTGTGGAGAATAAGAAAAAGATGTCACTTGTTCGGCAAGCCAATGCAAGTTGTCGATATTGATTTTAGCAAATGGAGCGGCTTCTTTGATTAAATTCATTCGATTTAAAATATCTGCGCTATTACGCATTAAATTATTAATATGCGGTTTGTCTGCCGCAAATTGATGAAAGGCAAGTAAATTAAGGCGTAAGAGAATCATCGCAGATTGCGCAATAACAGTCGCTGTGCGCTTTCCAGTTGAGGAATAAAAGCCCGCTTCACTAAGGCCGATTGCTTCACCGGCATTTAAAATAGAAATGGGAGTTGCTTTGGTGATGTCTTGATTAGATATGTCGCATCTGACTTCAGCAAGGCCGCTAGCGATAAAATAAACACAATCAACCAGTTCATTTTCTTTAACAATGATAGTTCCGGGTGCAATCTGTTCTTCGATTACAAGAGCAGCCAGTTGAGCGGTTTCCTCAAG
>Ga0207001_1041_pt1 | contig 17206 bp, 11 predicted proteins | sample Alteio_BWMinCont_91_FD_153481 | JGI IMG/M metagenome (GOLD analysis project Ga0207001, IMG submission 153481) | Enriched cells from forest soil in Barre Woods Harvard Forest LTER site, Petersham, Massachusetts, United States -... | ecosystem: Environmental > Terrestrial > Soil > Temperate forest >... | reverse complement strand
TATCTGCTGAACAGTTTCGCGCTGATCTTGTCACCCGCCCTGGCGCATGCCTTGTTCCCGGTCATCCTGCTGCCATCGTTTATCGGCGAATTATCGATGTGTCTTTGGCTTCTGTTCAAAGGCGTAAACCTCACCAAATGGAAAGAAAGTATGACTATCCCTGCCAACTCGTAAAGGCGAGAATCATCACGCCTGCTAAAAGCACTGCCGCAATTAAGTAAATGATAACTGTTTCGACTACCGGTAATGATGATGGATTTTTCATTGATGCGGATTTTGTTATAGTATAATATTTAAGTGTTCAATATATAAAAACAACTATGATGCCAAGAAATATATGTCTTATAAATGGTTCATTTAAAACGGGTTATAGAAGGAAAGACCGCACCAGATTATAAAAAACCCCGGAACCAATGAAACCAGGAAACGGTATCTATTTTATTTGACCACTTTGTGTAAGAGCTTGCCCTAAGCCAGCCAGTTTGCAGAAGGATTTACAAGGGAACCACCACAAGAAGCAACGATTTGACCGTTCAAACCGTCAATCAATTAAAGCTAAAATAGCAAGATTGAAAACTTTTTACAAAGGAGTTGTACTTCTGTTACTTGCCGCGGGTTGCAATAAGAGCAATACCCAAAATACCAGCTCAATGGATGTATTTCCCAATACAGTCGGCGATTCCTGGCATTATCTGGTAAAGGACACGACTATTCAGGGAAATCTGGAAAGTGGTTCCACACAATATTACGTGGATGTCCTGATTGTAGATACAATCAAATGGCCTAACGGAATAACCGCAGAGATATGGCAATTCAAGTATCCGGGATGGACCGACAGCAATTTTGTTTATCAAAAAGGAGATACTGTACGGTTTATGGACCGAACCAACTCGTATATTGTCAGGCAATATATTATGCCATTTGTAACCGGTTCATCCTGGCCATATATTCCTGGAATCAGTAGTGTAACTGTAATCGGGCAGAATAACGTAACAATCGGGAACAATGTCTTCACAAATGCATGGCAGATTTATGGAGATGCCGGAATGCCCGATACGATTTTTACTATTGACCAATGGTTTAAAGATAATATCGGGTTCGTCAGACTCTATCTCAATTCCTTCGGCGAGTTGATCATTACCAAGCATATTCAGGATTGGTCCCTTGTAAGTTACAATCTCAAATAAAAATCTTTGAGTTGTACCGACTCTTCATGAATTTAAAAAACCTCCTAAATGCGACTACCCGGTTGCCGGTTTATTTAATAAGGAAGCTTACCGATTTTAGGACAGTTATTGTACTAAATAGATTGGTCATCTTTTGAAATAGTCGGATAAATCCGGTTAAATTAAAAGCATTAACCGGGTAAGTTTTCTCCAATCCAATTCTTTGTATATGTCTGATCCCAACTGTGTTTCCATCTACGATGGCTCCATAACCACATTTCAGGATTCGAGCGTATTACTTTTTCCATGTAACGAGCATATCTCAAAGTCAGGTCTCCTTCCTCCAGTGCACAGGGATCTTCAGACGCAACTTCTAAAAAGGCATGATAGTAACCTCGCTTAGGTTTAACGATATATGTAAACAAAACAGGTAAATTACCTTTTCTTGCTCCCTTTTCCGGACCTGCCACAAAAGCCGTAGGCTTGCCAAAAAAATTCATCCAGTAAGCATTATTGAGGTTGCCCGGACTCTGGTCTGCAACAAGACCCAGGAGATATCGGGTATCTTTAAATGCTTCCATAGATTTACTCATATTGCCTGCAGCAATAAATTTATTTCCATGACGAACGCGCAAATGATACATTAATTTTTCTAATACAGCATTGCTTAGAGGCATATATACTACGAGCACCTGGTATTTTGTGTGGCTGCTCAACACATGATGTCCCCATTCCCAGTTAAACGTATGTCCGAGGTGAAGCTGACAACTTTTACCAATTTTAAATAAAGGGTCAAGCACTTCCCAGTTAGCAGTTACTCTTTTTTCCAGAAAACGCCTGGAAGCGCTTACTAATTTAATGGTTTCTATAAATGAATCCAGAAGGTTATGATAAAATGCTTTTGCTATTTTAACCCGTTCTGCATTTGATTTTTCCGGGAAGGCTATTTTAAGATTTTGCATCACTATTTTCTTACGGTAGCCAATTACATAATAAACAACCAGGAATATTCCATCCGAAATAATATACAATATGCGCATCGGCAGAAGGGAAAGCACGTAAAAAAACCCGAATAGAATATAATACATAGGATTCGAATTTACCAAATTACTACCCTCACTCCCAATCCCTGCGTACTACTTTATTTTTGGTGTTTTTATTCTGCCTTTATACTCTTTGCGGGGTTGGCCGTCGCTGCCCTGATAGCTTGTGAACTTATGGTAAGAAGAGCTATGATCAGTGCAAAAATTCCCGCTCCTGCAAAGACCCACCAGCTGATCGATATCCGGTAAGCAAAATCCTGAAGCCATTTGTTCATGCCATACCAGGCAACCGGGAAGGCAATCAACCAGGAAATGATGACAAGTTTCAAAAAGTCTTTAGACAACATCCCGGCTATATTTCCTACCGACGCACCCAGTACCTTTCTAATGCCTATTTCCTTGGTGCGTTGTTCAGCTGCATAGGTAATCAAACCAAATAAACCAAGGCAACCAATTAAAATAGCCAGCACGGCAAAGGTTATAAATAACTTTCCTGTTCTTTGTTCCGGTGCATACAGTTCATTGAATTCATCATCCAGAAAAGAATAATCAAAAAGCTGACCTGGTTCCATGGACCGCCATTTGTTTTCTATTTGCGCAATAACAGGATATATATTAGAAGAATTTATGCGAATCGCCATACTGCCAGATTCCCTATGCAGCATGAGTGCCATCGGAGTGATTACATCGCGAAGCGAGTTGAAATTAAAGTTCTTAATGACCCCGATGATATGATATTCGGTAAGCTTTTTGATTTGGGGGTCGTCAAAACTATATAATTTCTTATTCAGGACATCCTTTGAAGCCAGGAATTTTGCTGCCGCTTCATTAATGATGATTCCGTTTGAATCCGTTAGAAATTGCGCGGAATAATTTCTTCCTTCTAAAAGTTTTATGTCCAGGGTGGGTATATAACTTTCATCGACACTCCACTGTTCCATAGATATACCGGTTTTGGGGTCAAGTGAGGTGGAAGGAAACATCGTGTTTTTACTTCTGTTTCCGTTAACGGGTAGAAATCCCGTCATTGTTGCATTCACCACACCGCTTATCTGCAATAACTCATTTCTAAAACTCCCTGCCTGTTCCTTAAGCGCTTCGGTGCCACGAAGTACCAAAACCTGATTGCGATTAAATCCAATGTCTTTGTTGCGAATATAGTTAAGTTGATTGTATATGACTATTGTTCCCACTATGAGTATTACAGAAATTGAAAACTGAAAAACCACCAGTGAGTTTCGTAAAACAGAGCCTTTAAAACCTTCAGAGAATTTACCTTTCAGGACTTTTATAGGTTGGAAAGCGGATAAATAGAATGCGGGATAACTGCCGGCAAGGATTCCTACGATGAGCATAAGCGCAAGAAATGAAATCAGCATGAGCGGCTGAAACAAAAAATGGAGCTGGATGTTCTTTCCTGCCAATTGATTAAAATAAGGCAGAAGTGTTGAAGCCAGAACTATCGCAATAACTAAGGCAACGAAGCTCATGAGTACTGATTCAGTAATAAATTGCTGGATTAAATTTCCTCTAAGCGATCCCAACACTTTTCTTACACCGACTTCTTTCGCCCGGGAAGATGCACGGGCAGTTGAAAGATTCATAAAATTCACACAGGCGATCAATAAAATCAGTAAAGCTATTGCTGAAAAAATATAAATAAATTGAATATTGCCATTTACACTCAGCTCTCCAACTTTATTTGAATGCAAATGAATGTCTTCCAAAGGAGTAAGGCTGCATCGCACAAAACCACCACTTTTTTGGAAATCATCCATACTGAGATTTAAAAGACTTTTCAATTCAGGGCCGACATAGCGATCCATCATTGCATTAAATTCCGGTTCCAGTTTTTTTGGATCAGCATCTTTTTTAAGAAGAATATATGTATTAAAGTTTTCAGACAACCAATTATTGTTCCGGCTGGATTCATTTTCGGCCATAGGCACAAAAAAGTCGAAATTGAAATGAGATTGTGCAGGTATGTCTTTAATTACTGCTGTTATCTTATAATTGTCCTTACCGTTAATGAACAAATTCTCTCCGGTCACATCGCTGCGTCCAAAATATTTTTTAGCCATCCGTTCTGTAATCACTACTGAATGTGGTTCTGTGAGCGCTGTTTTCGCGTCACCGGAAATCACAGGAAACGTAAAAACATCAAACAAGGTAGAATCCGCATAAGCTACCTTAGTCTCCTTTAAATTCTGATCTCCCTTTTTTACCAGGAAACTTCCGAATTTCTGAAGACGGGTATATTGTTCAACCTGTGGAAATTCCTTTAAGAGCGAAGGGCCCATCACGGCATCAGAGACAGCAAGATCCAAATGATTGTTGCCGAACTTGAGTTCATTATTTACACGGTAAATTCTTTTTGCATTTTCATTATACCGGTCAAAATTCTGCTCATCAATAACATACAACAGGATCAATAAACAAGTGGCAAGCCCGAAAGCCAGTCCAAAAATATTTATCGAGGTGTAGAATTTGTTCTTTGTTAGGTTCCTTAAAGCGATTTTGAAATAATTCTTGAACATGATATAGTTTTTATGCCAAGACAGCAAATATCTGCCGGCTCACTTCAAGTTTGCCATGATGGTGCCACGTAGTTATAGTGCTACTGCTTAGCTAATTGCACTTTGCCTGCAGTACTAACTGTCCGTTATTGATACTATGAATGCGCGTTTTCAGTACACTTATCTCGTCCGAATATCAAATTTGTAAAAGATGAGTGTAAAATTATCTTTTGGTCAAATAATATTTATGTAAACTCAAAAGAGTTAGTGATGGTAATAAGTAGACGTATCTTTCGGGCTCATATTGGGATAGTATTAAATAAATTTTTAAAGAAGATGAAAGCAGTTGTATACACAAAATACGGGCCGCCGGAGGTACTGATGCTCGCAGAAGTAGAGAAGCCTGAGCCCAAGCCCAATGAAATACTTTTAAGAGTTCATTCGACAACGGTATCTTCAGGAGATGTACGCCTCCGAAAAGCTGATCCTTTTGCCGTCAGGTTATTCTTTGGTCTCGTAAAACCTAAAAAATCTATACTTGGGTTTGCCCTGGCTGGAGAAATTGAAGCAATAGGTAAGGATGTAAAACTTTTTAAAGAAGGTGACAAGGTATTTGGGACAACCGGAATGAGTTTTGGTGCTTATGCCGAGTATACATGTTTACCTGAAAAAGGGATTCTGGCAATAAAACCGAACAATACAACTTATGAAGAAGCTGCAGCCATTCCTTTTGGGGCAGATACTGCATTGTATTTTCTTAGAAAAGGAAATATCCAAAGAGGACAAAAAATTCTTGTATATGGAGCTTCCGGAGCTGTCGGTACAGCTGCGGTACAGCTTTCCAAATACTTTGGGGCAGAAGTTACCGGAGTATGTAGCACCACGAATATAGAAATGGTGAAAAAGCTGGGAGCCGAGATTGTCATTGATTACACCGCAGACGATTTTGCGAAAAGCGGAAACACCTATGATGTGATTTTCGATACAGTAGGCAAGAGTTCATTTTCAGGTTGTATAAAATCGCTGAAGAAAAAAGGAATTTTGATTTTAGCCAACTCAGGATTTTCACAAATGATACAAGGCCTTTGGACTTCTATATCAGGGAAAAAGAAAATAATAACGGGGTTTGTAAAAGAAAATCCCAAAGATTTGATTTTCATCAAAGAGCTTATTGAAGCAGGTCAGCTAAAATCAGTTATAGATAGAAGCTACCCATTAGAACAAATTGCAGAAGCGCACAGATATGTCGAAAAAGGACACAAAAAGGGAAACGTTGTAATATCTATAATTCCGGATATCGGTTTTAATGCTGAAGTTTAACCGTATCTAGCATTGTTATTTGTCCCAGCGAAACTGATGAATTAACTAAAACGGATTTATAAGTTGTATCGGTAGGAACAAACGAAACAGTATAATTTCCCGCCGGAATATCTTTAATCAAAAAATCACCATTTGTAATATCTGTAGACGTTGAAGCTATGGTATCTGCTCCCTGAATAGCAAAAACAAATGTTCTGACTGAGTCTGGAACTACTACTCCTTCAATATCACCTCCGGAAGGCATGAAAGAAATAATCCGCAGGACAGGTTTCAGTAATACCTGCCCGCTGTTTCCTGCAAAAACAATTGATCTGGCAACATCAAAATCAAGTGTCAATCGATATAAGATACCGCCAGCTACATCCTGATGTATTTGAACTTTAAGACCTGATTCCTGTCCACTAGGTGTTTTTAAAGCAATCTTTTCTCCTGACATAGTTATAATATAATTGTTATCACCAAGTATCAGGCGGATTTGACTAATCGTACCTGCAGGTATCGTAGCATCAGCCAGAAGAGTATCCTTACCATTCGTCAGGGCAAGAAGGTTATACAATCCGGGATGTGATCCATTTAATATCAACGGCTTGCTGGTGTCGCCCATGATTATTTCTATCTGTACAACATCTACCCAGACTTCCTTAACAGAAGGGTCGGGACTATCCGTTAAACCGATTTGTAATCTGCTTGTATTATTGCCATTTGTGCTTTTCTGATTTTTAGAGCAGGAGGAAAAGCTTAAGATCACTCCAAATGCAAAACCTAAAATCAAAAGTTTCGTTTTCATTTTTAAATAATTGACGTTAAAATTATTTGCAGGGTCGATTGCATACAGTATAGACAAAATTCATTCCAGAATGAATTATCCCGAAGTTTCGGAGGAACTTCTTGAAATTTGATTAGAATCCATAAAAAATGATTGGATTTCAGTGCATTATACCTATCCTAACCGAAATGTTATTCCTACAATCCAGTAAAAAGTATTATTTATGTTTTCCACTATTACCTGATTCGAGGATGTTCCATTATTTTGTCCGGTATGGATATTTATTAAAGCGGCATTTACCGGTATGGCATAAACGGGTGTAAAATTGATTACTAAATTTTTAATGGTATAACTGAAAGGCACACTGGCTTCATAGTCAAGAATTTTAAAATTGGCTGGACTTACTACACTGCCAGTAACAGATGACAATCCATTCTGAATATTCTGGCCGCCTTTCTTATTTGAGTAACGCTTATTCTTAAAATAACTGTCGTAATAATTTTGTGTTCCTCCATTAACTATAAGTGTCGGAGTAAATTCCAGTTTTTTATGTAACCCGGTAAACTCATGCTCCAAACCAAAACTTCCCGTATAATCTATTTTATTTCCAAAACTAAGATTGATATCTAAGGTTGGTTTAATGAATCCAAAATCGAAACCATTTTGATATTCCAGACCAGCCTGAATTTCAGAAGATACACTGCTACTTTGGCTGTTATAAAAAAACTTCGAAACATTAACCTGCCCGTCGTAATTACCAGAACTAAAAACATAACCGGTCTCCAGGGTAACTAAATCAACCCGGCTTGCTTCAGTATTTTTTAAATAATTTAAATGAACAGAAAAATATAAACCCGATTTGTGGAAGTAGCTTATAAAAGGAATATAATAAGGTAACAGGGTTGAATCTTTCCTGCCCAGGTAAACATCATTACTCTGATAATTCACACCAGTTTCAATATGTGTTTTTTTTATTTCCTTCAGATCATCTTTGTCAACCATAATTGAATCATGGAGAATTATAACTGAACTGACCTTCTTTCTTTGAACAGAATCTTTTAAAGATTGAGCAGAAATATTCTGCGTACCAAACGTAAATACTAATGTGATGATAAAGATTAACCTGACGATTTTTATAAGCATTGGGTTGGAATATATTCGGGGATTGCGCCTTTTATGGCCTGCATTTTACATGGCAGAAATTAGAAACGGTAAATGGAGTTTTTTATTTTGAAATGGATGTATAAATAATCAATAACCTTATTGATAACCAGGTAGTTGCAAGGGTTCTTTCATACAGTATTTTTACCAATTCACTCGTGTATTTACCGGTATTTTTTCATTGCAGGGAAAAACTATTCAGACTATTTTGTATATCGTTAACTTTTCTCTTTAAGGCCCAATGCAATGATCAACCAAATCCGTATTCGCCTATGAAATCCAGTATTTCTACACTATTCATTATTGTCGTCTTATTGCCGTTTTCATCTTATGCACAACTTACTAATGGCGGTATCAATGCATATTTTGGCGTGGATGGAGATACCCGCAACAATTACGTAAAGTATGGTCCGGTTACAGGATCTATCCTAAGTGATGACTGGTTTTCTTCCTTGTCTTCCTCATATAATGTAATCGATACATCCGGCGCTTCAGTTTACTTAAGCATTCTTCAGGCAGGTGGAAATATTGGGTTCAACAAAAGAATGTCCGTTCCACTCTATTCAAAAGTAAACGGGAAATTATGGCTGGATGCAGTATACGGGAGGGATTATATTGGCTCAAACTCATTAATAGATTCCACAGGTTTTACTATTGCCAGTAAAAATGGGGATAATCCTGTTAATTGGATGGGCGGGCAAAAAAACTTTCCTGACAAAGATGATCTCGTAGATGTTTTTGCACATATGCGCAGGGACGGAACCAATGTGCATGATTCACTTTGGTTTTTCACGGGCGTATCAACAGTAGGTACATCGGGATCCAGGTACTTTGACATCGAACTATATAAAAATAATTTCAGTTACAATTCTATAAGTGGTACTTTCTCCACTGCCGGAACTGATGCAGGCCATACACAATGGATATTTGATGCGAGTGGAAACATTATACAAACAGGAGACATGATCGTTGCCGTTAACTTTACTCCCGGTATTGCTCCTGTCGTGGATCTGCGTATTTGGGTAAGCCAGACAACATATTCAACAATAACACCGGCGTACTTTAGTTTCGGACCAAATTTTGATGGTGCCACCCCGGCTTTCGGTTATGCATCCATTTTATCCAAAGCAGGAGCAACAAATTTTGGTTCCGGCATATCAAATTATTCAGCAACACCTGCCCAGGACACAACATACTCTACGCCGTGGGGGACAGAAAACAGCTCTAAGATTTGGGCGACACAATACCAATCTTTACAGTTTATAGAAGTCGGTTTAAATTTAACAAGGATTGGTTTGGATCCTGCACTTTATACCGCGCTCGGTTTAAATCCGTGTCAGTCTCTTTTTTCCGATATTTTTTTCAAATCCAGGGCATCCAATTCATTTGTATCTCAAATGCATGATTTTGTTACGCCACTTAAATTCCTCCGAAACCCTGTATTGGATTATTCATTACAGCCTGATACTTTACGTTGTAATCGTTCTGTAGGAAATATTCAGATTACCAATAATTCAACCGCAGGTTATTATACCTGGCAAACAACCAATGGAAACATTTCCGGTTCAAATAGTGATAGTTCAAATATCAATATCAACAAGGCCGGTACCTATATAGTCTCTGCATCTCCTGCCTTGGGTTGCCCGGCAACAAGAACAGATACAGTCATTATTCCAATCGACACATTTCCTCCGGTTGCTTCCATCATTGCTGCTATTGGATCTAATTATTCATATCTGCAGTTTTATGGTGGGGATACAGCTGCCAGTAATTATATTACTCCTTTTGGAGGTTCCAAAGGGCTATTATGGAACTGGAACGGTCCCGGGGGGTTTGCATCCACTATACAAAATCCTATCAATGACACTACCTGGGGTACTTACCAGTTAATAGTTACAGAAAAAAGAAATGGTTGTAAGGATACCGCTTTAAAAACGCTGAGCTTTTGGGATTTCGGAACACTTGCCGGAAGATATTTGAATTTAAGCGGGGTTTATAAAAACCAATCCGTACAACTGTCCTGGAGTGATAATGTGGAAAGCAACGCTGATTATTACGAAATTGAAAAATCTTCCACTAATTCAGGGTTTAATAAAATCGGAACAGTATTTAATTTAAATAGCAATGGGTTGTCAACTGTAAATTTCTTCTCGTTTACAGATAATAGTCCATACGCAGGTGACAATTATTATAGAATAAAATCAATTTCAAAACAAGGGCTTATATCTTACTCTAATATTATTGATATTAACGGTGACTTACCTAACTCCAGAAAAATTTATTTAATAAATAGTTTTGGTGAAGGAGGAGTTTCTCTGGCATGTAATACCGATAAAGAATGCAGTGGAAAAATAGTATTGTACAATATAATCGGCCAATCGCTGGAGTCACAAACTGTACAATTAAGCAAAGGACTAAATATTATTGATCTTCCCGTAGTCAATAAACATAAATCAGAAGTTCTTGTCGTGTCACTGTTTATCAATAATCAGCTGGCATTTACACAAAAGGCATTATTTTAATAAAAACCCGGCCTGGAACACCCTGTTTTGTTATTAGTCTGCACTGCTAACATTTTAGATGTTATTGATCCCCAGGTAGTGTGATCACTCTTCATGTCGGTTATGGTACCTCCGAGGTTTTCTTTAGCACTAATAATTTAACTCCATTCAATTTCACCTCCGTCTGTATTTTGTGTGGCCCCCTGGCAGGAGTAAAGCACACCCAGCCTTCAGAGAAACTCATTTCCAAATATGGATTCCATTCCTGTTATTGGAAAGTTGTGATTTCAAAAACTTTGATCCGCGTTGATTTTCAAAGCATTAAGAATGGCATGCTAATGGTTTACCTATAGCTCATATGAAAACAGCGTTCTTTATTTTATGTGTCTTTTTTTCAGTTTCCGCAGTTGCGCAACCGACAGTATCAGGTAATACCGCACCTGCCAAGGACACCATTATTATTCTTCCATCGAATTCAATTACCCTGTCAGGCACTGCGGTTCAGGCTAATCCAGGGCATCCTGTTTTAGATACCACCTGGACTGAAACCAGCGGACCGGCTGCTACCATAACCAACCCTTCTAACCGAATGACCACAACAGTAACAGGCCTGGTTGCAGGTTCTTATATATTTACACTAACAGCCACAGATAAACAAAACTCAGCTTCTGCAAAAGTAAAAATAACGGTCATTTCCGGAGTACTTTCTATGGAGCTGGCATATTTCAATGTTTCCAGAAATGATCAGGGAACACTGCTTACCTGGCAGACGGATATGGAATCAAATAACGCAGCTTTCGTTATTCAGGAAAGTACTAATGGTTCCAACTTCTACGATATAGCTGCCATTGCTTCCAAAGCAAATGGCGGAAACAGCAGCACACCGTTGACCTACAGCTACCAGGTTTCTACCAATAATACACAGTCAGACATGCATAGCATTTGGCTGGTTATGACATTGCTTGCCTTTATCGCCCTTATCAGCAAATTAAAAAAGGCATATAAATGCATGATATTGGGAATAGCCTGTATGTTTCTCTTTTCATGTACTAAATCTGTAACAGCACCCGACAATGCCCCCACTTCCAGCAAAACAGCATTTCGCTTGAAACAGGTTGACAAGGATAACAATGTTAACTATTCAGAAATTAAATTGCTGAATTAATCCTCTTCCAGTTTACCTAATACCTGTCCCGTTTTAATGACCATCATACAGGTATGGGAATTGATGGGGTATATGATGGAACTTTACAAAACGCTTTAATGGTTCGACGGAAAACATCTTTATATCTTTTCCTAATTCCTGCAATTGTGGCGCCGGGGATAGCCTTGTTTGTACATTCTCCAATCAACGGTCCGGATACCATTCCACCGAAAGTGGAGTTTACCTCACCGGCAGACTTTGCAACGGGCGTTAATATCAAAAGTTATATCACGGTTACCTTCAGTAAAATCGTGGATTCTACGACTGTGACGAACTCCACATTTTTCCTCGAGGATTCAATTAGTAATCCGGTTGCCGCCGCGGTCAGTTATTCAGCAAAATCCAGTACAGTTACCCTGATCCCGTCTGCACCCTTGATTTATAACGGAAGGTATACCTTAACTGTAAAAGGTGGTACTACGCCCCATGTTATCAAAGACAATCTGGGTATTCACCTGCCGGCTGATTTTGTTTGGAAATTTACCGCATCACCGCCGCCGGATCCACCGCCTGATGAAGGAACCGGTGGACCGATTCTAGTTATCAGCAGCGCCCTGAATCCCTTCAGCAGGTACCCTGTTGAAATTCTGCGGGCGCAGGGTTACAATGGATTTGAAGCTAAGGACATGAGCGAACTTACTACCAATGTGCTCGATAGTTTTGATGTGGTCGTTCTGGGTGACGTCAATACGTCGGGATTACCGTCGGGATTACCCGATTCGGATTTAACGATTCTAACCAAGTGGATCAATGCTGGAGGAACGCTGGTTGCCTTGCACCCTGATATTACCAATACAGGATTGATGAACCTTCTGGGCATTATTCCGGCAGGCTCTACCATTTCTGATGGATATGTATTGGTAGATACATCCAGGGGGAAACAGGGAGCCGGTATTGTTGGTCAGACGATTCAGTTCCATGGAAAAGCAGATCTATATAATCTCTCAGGCGCTACTTCTCTGGCAACACTATATTCAAACGCCGCGACCTCTGCAAATCACCCTGCAGTCACAATGAATAGTGTTGGCATTAATGGAGGGAAAACCATTGCTTTTGCTTATGACCTGGCAAAATCGGTCATATTAACCAGGCAGGGTAATCTGGCCTGGGCAGGTACCAGCAGGGATGGTCAGACCGGACCGATCCGTGCTGATAATCTGTTCTTCCCTTCATATATTGATTTCAGTAAAATTCAAATTCCCCAGGCTGATGAGCAACAGCACCTGCTGACTAATATCATCCTTCTCAGTAACCTGCATAAGAAACCCATGCCCCATCTTTGGTTCCTGCCCAATGGATATAAGGCGGCTATTGTGATGACCGGTGATGATCATAATTTAGGAACCTACCCGGGTAGTACGGGAACAGAATTACGGTTCAATGAATATATGACCATGGCGCCAAATGATTCCATGTCCCTGGATAACTGGATTTCTGTCAGGGGGACCTCTTACATCAATAATTATACTCCGATACCAAACGATTCCACTGTATACTACCAGAACCAGGGGTTTGAGATCGCCCTGCATGCTACTACGGATGGTTTAAATTTTACGAACACTTCCCTGAATTCAACCTTAATATCCGAGCTGGACTTAATCCATATTCAGATACCCACAATGAGTTCACCGGTTTCGAACAGGACCCATTGCATACCCTGGAGCGACTGGGCTTCCCTGCCAAAAATTGAAAATACTCTCGGGATCCGCTTTGATGAGAATTATTATTACTGGCCAGGATCCTGGGTGCAAAACAGGCCGGGTATGTTCACCGGTTCCGGCTTGCCAATGCGTTTTGCCGATGCCGACGGTACCATTATTGACTGCTACCAGTCACCTTCGGTAATAACCGATGAGTCCCAGATGGATATTCCTTTCCAAGTTCAGACCTTGTTGGACAATGCTGTGAACCTGGGTTATTACGGAGTTTTTTCCGTGAACATGCATACCGATACGGCCATTCATATCGGTTCCAACCAAATCATCGCTGCCGCCCAGCAAAGACATTTGCCTGTAGTATCTGCAAAACAAATGCTGAACTGGCTGGATAAACGCAATGGTACCAAATTCGGCCCCATGAAATGGGTCAATAACCAGTTGAGTTTTAGCGTCACCACATCGGCGCATCATCTGCAGATAATGATTCCATTCAATTCTGCAACTGGTTCATTGATGCAGATTACTGAAAATGGACTGGCCCACCCCTTTACCCAACAAACGGTCAAGGGAATTTCCTACGGCGTTTTTACCGCAAATACTAATAGTTATGTAGCGACATATTCCAGCAACCCATTGGCGTCACGCTGATTGATTTTAACGTGTCCAAACAGATTAGTAGCCCGCCGGCCAACTATCAAAATTTAATGTGGAGATTTTGCGTGGTATGGGCATCTCCGGATTTCACGTCAAAATTATAAGTTTTGGTTTTGGATCCATCGATCACACTCGTTGCTACGATCGAATATTTTCCTGGCTTTAAATAAATCTTGCCGTTATCATCCTGGGACAAATCCCAATCGATCACTTCATCCAAATCTATATTCGTGATTTTGAGTTTGCACGACTCATCAGTCGTAAACTTTATCAACAGCTGCGCCACACGTTTTTTTTGATCTATGGGTGTTTGATTTGTTTGCTCCGGTTTCTCTTTAGTTTGAATGGCTGCTGAATTATCTACAGTATCGGTCACCGTAAGAATTGGCTTCCGGGGCGCCGACATAACGATTGCTCTGGGAACACTATCATCGCGTAGAACATCCCCTTGTTGCTTCCGGGGCGCCGACATAACGATTGCTCTGGGAACACTATCATCGCGTAGAACATTAACAGGTTGAGTCGTTTGATTTCTATATATCGATGCGGGATTGGATATTCGTGCATTCCGGAAATAAATAACCATAATTAAAAGCCCAACGATAGTCATCGCAAGGATAGAGAATGGCACGACATTTCCATTTGTTTGTTTCCTGATTGCAATGATTCCGTTGTTTATGCCCCAATTCTGTGTACCCACATTTACTCTTATCAAATACATAGAATAATTGTCCGGTATCTTTTCAAAAGCCAATCGCTTAAAAGACCCGGTCAGGTCGATATTTGCTTTATCGTTTTGGCTGACCAATAATTTGATTTCATCATTCGTTACATTTTCTATTATGCCTTTACTACAAAGCAAAAAATAATCACCATCCTGCACGTCCTCAATCCATTTTGTTTCTGCATATATTGGTGAACTATCTGCTTTTATGCCGCGTGCAATAGCGGTATTCTTTAATGGTTCATTCACGAGCGAATTATCTTCAGTTCTAAAAAGAATTTCTCCTCCCCGCAAATGATAAATCCGGCTATCTCCGTACCAGGCCATGAACACCTTTTGATCATATAAAATAAGCATTGAAAAAGTTGTGGCCAGATCGGTCTCCAATCTGTATTCCCGGGCATAAGTAATCAATCTGTCTCTCGCTTCAATTAATAATTCATCGATCAGTTCTCCAGACATTTTCTGTTCGCCAAATTTTAAAACCTTCGCTGCCATAAACTGGCAGATCAATTTACTCGCGGTTTCGCCGTTATAGGAGCTTCCTGCGCCGTCACAAACAATGAAAACTTTGTCATTCACGGTTGCCTTTCCGGCAATAGGCCATATGTAATCCTCCTGTTTGATTTTATGGCCTTGCTCAAATAAATAGTATATGCTTTCAGGATTCATCATCAGGTAAATTAAAATGAGCTGGCAAAGCTGCACCGCTCACGTATACTGTCTCCATATTAAAGATATTTCTTTCCAAATCCATAACCCTTTTATTGTCTGTTCATGCGAATGTTCAGATCTGCCCGGTATCGGATAGCTTCCACATTATCATGGTCATATTCATAAGATTTAACATAATCGTGTAATGCTTCATTGTAATACTCGACCTGTTCGTTATAAGATTTTGTCAACTGCCCCATTTTGTCAAAACATTTTGCTCTTCCTAAATAATAATCTGAATTGGAATATCCGGAATTCAGCTCAGGCTTTTTGAGCAGCGCTGTATATCCTTTAATAGCATCCTTATAATTCCCAGCGTTGTACTTCTCTTCGAGATCGGCAAGAATCCGGAAAGAAGTATTGAGTTCTTTTAGCCGGGGTTCATAAAAATCTCTTTTCCCCGGCGCCAGCTCTATTGCCCTTGTATATAAATTGATGGCCGCCTGGTAATTTCTTTTATTCTCCTCAAGACGGGCTTGATCAATATACAGATTGAATTTATCTGCCGAGTCCAATGTTTCATCCAATCTCCCGGAGGATTCGGATGTATTTTTTGCCTCAGCTACTACAATATCGTCTGAAAAATCATCCAGGGTATCGGCCGGATTGAAAAAACCAATTCTTGAAATATATAAAAGCCATTTGTTGTTATTGCCTCTCCTTATAAAAATCTCTGCCACCCGTTTTGAAGGCTTGTATGGGGTAGATGGGTGTGACAAACATATATTTTTGAAAAAGGAAGTGAAATAGACATTTATAAAAATATTTTTTTTACCCTTCTTAACACGGGAAGACATGACATCACTGATGTATACAGAATTTGAATCACTTTTTCCATAAAAGGTATTAAAAGCATTCAGATATTGGGTAGCGGGTACGTCGGGAGCATTCGAGGAATTTGAGTAATCAGGATCGCTGATATCATCAGTAATGGCAATCTGGTCATTAAGAAATAATTGTTTGGCGCTATCTTTAAAACTCTGGTTGATCAACTCCTTAATATCGGTGCTTTCCGCGCCAGCATAAGAAATAGTATTCAGCAGGTTGTTAAAGTATCTCCCTATTATAATTTCTGATTTTGCTTTGATAACCTTTACATCGTTTGTATTTATAGAATCCTGGGCACAGCATATGTGACCCAGGTAATTGAATCCAACAAAGAAAAGAATTACCCTATACATCCTAGTTACCACTTAATAATTTGCTCCTGTAGTCGACCATCCCCACCGAAGGAACTTTCTCCATATGACTGATAAGCCAACCTGAGTTTAGTTCCTCCCGGATGAAATCCTCTACCGTAAATATCCACCCGCCAGCGAGTAAAAAATGATACTTTATCTTGATTACGTCGAGAAAATCAATGTCACTATTCAAAATAGCGTTGTAAAATTCCAACATATTGGACCTTTTCATATAAGCGCTTTCAAAATAATCAGATAAATTCTCTTTGTCGTCAAAAGCTCTTTTTAATGACACAAAATTGGTACCGTTGCTGGTCGGACTAATGATATTCGTTTTCACTTTGCTTTGCGCCATTTCTGTTACAACGATTTTTGACTTTAAGTTGCTGGATCCAACGGCGACAATCATCCATTTTGATCCTTTGTTTTGGGTCATTTCAATTTTCATGATGACAGGAATTATAATAGAAGTAGCATTGTATTTGAATTTGCATGTTAGTTCGGCGTACCAGTCGTCTCCGTAATAATCGAGATAAATTGGCTTTTTCTTCTTTGTAACGTCTGAAACAAACTTATTAATCATGACACTGTCCTTCAA
>Ga0207001_1040_pt1 | contig 17214 bp, 18 predicted proteins | sample Alteio_BWMinCont_91_FD_153481 | JGI IMG/M metagenome (GOLD analysis project Ga0207001, IMG submission 153481) | Enriched cells from forest soil in Barre Woods Harvard Forest LTER site, Petersham, Massachusetts, United States -... | ecosystem: Environmental > Terrestrial > Soil > Temperate forest >... | reverse complement strand
CTTCAAACGGGAAATAAAATACGCAGGATCTTCTCCATCATTTAACTCAAAAATAACCAGGTTTGTTTCGACGGGAAGGACCATTTTAACCAAGGGATGTTCCTGCAATGCTTCGCCAATTTTTTTTGCGTGTCTATGGTCAGTACTAAGTCTTTCAACATTTTGATCCAATGCATATAAAGCGGTTGCTGCCAGAAATCCTGCCTGACGCATTCCGCCTCCAAATTTCTTACGAACCCTTCTGGCTTGTAGAATAAATTTCTCCCTGCCCAGCAGTATGCTGCCTGCAGGGCATCCGAGACCTTTATTAAAACAAACGGAAATGCTATGAAAGATAGCTCCATAATCACCTGGTTTTTCTTTTTTTGCTACCAGTGCATTAAATAATCGGGCTCCATCCAGGTGCAGAATGAGCTGGTGCTTATCGCACACCTGCCTGATTTGTTTTATCTCTTCCATTTCATAACAACTACCACCCCCGCGATTCGATGTATTTTCCAGACATACTATTGATGTTCTGGCTTTATGCACATCATCAGCGTTGATGCTTTTCAAAACCTGTTCAGCCTTAATTCTTCCCCGGTCTCCAGCAATGGGCCTTGTTTGGCAGCCCGCATTAAAAGCAATACCACCGCCCTCATAAATATAAACATGGGACTCCTGCTCACATATCAATTCGTCACCCGGACTTGTATGGCTTGTAATGGCAACCTGGTTCGACATAGTTCCGCTTGCACAAAAGAGTGAAGCTTCCATGCCAAAAAGATTCGCCATATTTTTTTCCAGCAGATTGACGGTGGGATCTTCTCTAAAAACATCATCACCTACTGAGGCATTCATCATGGCTTCCATCATCCCTGGAGTTGGCTTTGTTACTGTATCTGATCGGAAATCAATAATCATAATTTTTACTTCTTGTTAAAATGTAAAATGCTCCTTTCGGATGGCATGATGATTGAATAAACAACAATTTAATTGAAAATATAACATTGTAAATTTAACGTTATGGACAATTTAATCTTGAAAGGAAGCTGGAATGAATTGAAAGGTAAATTAAAACAAGCCTATGGCAATCTGACAGATGATGACCTGAAGTATGAAGAAGGAAAGGAAGATGAATTGCTGGGCCGTCTGCAAAAAAAAACCGGAAAAACCAAGGATGATTTGAAAAAAAGGTTTAATTCCGCAAAACACACAGGTAAAGAAAAACACACAAGTAAAGAAAAAAGCAGTCATTAACCAGGCTTTCTCCTTGAGACCCTTCCGGTAATAAAACGGAAGGGTTTTTATTTACATTGATCTTTCCTTGATTATTAAATGAATCTTTAACTTGCGTCCCTATGACACAGGAAAAGCTAATCGATATGAGGTCCCGGCTGAGCGGACTGAGGAGGTTTCTTTGACGTCGGGAACCGGCAGATTAAAATTAATGAAGAGAGACAGTTAACGGGCAGTTCGGGCTTCTGGGAAGACATTGAACGGGCTACAGCCATTCTTAAGAACATTAAAATAAATGAGTATTGGCTAAAACTTTATCAGGCCGTTGAAACAGAAGTAGAGGATTTTGCAGTGCTGTTAGAATTCTGGAAAGCAGGTGAAGCCTCTGAGGAAGAAACCAGGGCAGCTTATGAAAAAGCACTTGATCTGATTGATGAAGCCGAATTCAAATCCACCCTGAATGAACCAGAGGATGAATTACCAGCTGTGCTGCAAATCAATTCCGGCGCCGGAGGTACTGAAAGTCAGGACTGGGCAGAAATGCTTATGCGGATGTACAGGATGTATGGAGAAAAACAAGGATGGACTGTTACTGAACTCGATTTTCAGGATGGAGAGTCTGCCGGAATAAAAAGTGTTACCATTCAATTTGAGGGGCCTTTTGCTTATGGATTTCTGAAAGCTGAAAGTGGCGTTCACAGGCTTGTTCGTATTTCTCCCTTCGACAGTAATGCAAGACGCCATACTTCTTTCGCCTCTGTATATGTATATCCTTTGATAGATGATACAATTGAAATAGAAGTGAACCAGGCAGATATTGAATGGGCATTTTTCAGAAGTGGGGGCGCCGGTGGACAAAACGTTAATAAAGTAGAAACGGCGGTCAGGCTTACACATAAGCCAAGCGGAATTATTGTAGAATGCCAGCAGGCCCGCACACAGGGTGAGAACCGTGAAAAAGCAATGGCAATGCTCAAGAGTCGTTTGTATGAAGAAGAAATGCGCAAACGGGAAGCCATTAAAAATGCTAATAATGCAAGCAAGAAAAAAATAGAATGGGGATCCCAGATCCGATCCTATGTTTTTCATCCTTACAAAATGATCAAAGATCATCGAACAGGATATGAGACCGGTAATATACAGCCCGTGATGGATGGAGAATTGGATGGGTTTATTAAAGCTTACCTTATGTCAGAAAAGGAAACAGTGTAATTTTTTAACCGTCACCGACAAAATTATTGGTAATGAACCTCGGTTATTTCAACTACCCGCTCCCTGTAAATGAACCGGTAAAAACCTATGCTCCAGGTTCGTCCGAAAAAAAATTATTAAAGAAAGCAATAAAGGATCTTAAATCTGCTGAACTTGATATTCCAGCAATTATTGAAGGCAAGGAAATCCGGTCTGGCAATAAAATTAAGATCTGCCCTCCCCATGAGCTGTCTCATACCCTGGGTTATTTTCACCGGACCGACAGGAAGCAGATAGAGCATTCCATTAAGGCGGCATTAAAAGCAAAAACTTCCTGGGAAAAGATGAACTGGGAAAACCGTGCAGCCATTTTTTTGAAAGCCGCGAATCTCCTGGCAGGTAAATACCGGTCACATATGAACGCTGCAACGATGCTTGGTCAAAGTAAAAATGCTAACCAGGCTGAGATTGATAGCGCTTGTGAACTAATTGATTTTCTAAGGTTTAACGTGCATTATCTCAGTGAAATATACAGGCAACAACCCATTAGTTCCCACGGAATGCATAACCGGCTGGAATATCGTTCACTGGAAGGATTCGTGCTGGCCATTACGCCTTTTAATTTTACAGCTATAGGTGGGAATTTGCCAACATCAGCGGCTTTGTGTGGAAATGTGGTCATTTGGAAACCAGCCGATACACAAGTATTCAGTGCATATGTGTTTATGATAATTCTACAGGAGGCGGGATTGCCGGATGGTGTGATAAACCTGGTTTATGCCGATGGCCCCGAATTAGGTGATATTTGTTTTAATCACCGCGAATTTGCCGGCATCCATTTCACCGGTTCAACAGCTGTATTTAATACCATCTGGAAACATATCGGAGAAAATATAGGGAAATACAGATCCTATCCGCGTATCGTAGGTGAAACCGGAGGAAAAGATTTTGTGCTGGTTCACCGCGAAGCTGAGGTGGATGTAGTTGTCACCGCATTGGCCAGAGGTGCTTTCGAATATCAGGGTCAGAAATGTTCTGCCGCTTCAAGAGCTTACCTGCCTTCCAACCTTGCGTCGCAAATAAAAGAAAAATTAGTGTCCGTTATTAAGTCCATGAAAGTTGGAACTGTAGAGGATTTCAGCAATTTCATCAATGCGGTTATTGATGAAAGAAGTTTTGATAAAATAAAAGGATATATTGACCGCGCAGCTAAAGATCCGCATGCAAAAATTCTTGTGGGAGGTTCGGCGGACAAAACAAAGGGTTATTTCATTCATCCGACGATCATAGAAACAACTGACCCGAATTACGTTACCTTAAAGGAAGAAATATTCGGACCGGTTTTGACAATTTATGTATATGATGAAAACAAATTTGAAGAGACAATGGATTTAGTTGATTCCACTTCAAATTATGCTTTAACCGGTTCAATTATTTCGACGAATCGGGAAGCAATCGAACTGGCAACAGAAAGACTTCGCCATGCTGCGGGTAATTTTTATATAAATGACAAGCCCACAGGTGCAGTAGTGGGTCAGCAGCCCTTTGGCGGGGCCAGGGGAAGCGGAACCAATGATAAAGCCGGATCCATAATAAACCTTTATCGCTGGCTCAGTGCCCGCACAATTAAGGAAACATTTGATCCGCCTACCGGTCATGAATATCCTTTTTTGTCGGAAACATAAGCGTTTTACTACTTTTATAAAAATTTCTTATTGAAGACGATCCTGACTGAAAAAGAACTAGCCATTACCATTCAGCGACTGAGCCATCAGCTCCTCGAAAACCATTTGATATATGACGATCTGGTAATTATTGGAATCCAGCCGAGGGGCATTTTCTTTTCAGATCGTATTGTTCAGCAAATTAATCAGCAAATAGCCCCCGGAAAGATTACTTACGGAAAACTCGATATTACTTTTTACAGGGATGATATTCGACAGGGACTGCACACCATTAACCATACAGATATACCTTTCAGTATAGAAAAAAAAACGGTTATCCTGGTAGACGATGTATTGTATACCGGCAGGACAGTCCGCGCAGCCATGGATGCTCTGCTTGCCTTCGGAAGACCTGCGAAAGTAGAACTCTGTATCCTGATTGACCGCCGCTTCAGCCGTGAAGTGCCTATTCAGGCTGATTATGCCGGCCGGTCAATTGATACAATTATTACACAAAAAGTAAAAGTTTTATGGAAAGAAAGAGATGGGAAGGAAGAAGTGATGTTGCTTTAAGCCTTATTTCGACATATGACTTCTAAAATATAACTTTGCCTTTTAATGCAACTCAGTACCAAACACCTTCTTGGCATTCGAGATTTACAAGCTTCCGACATTCAGACTATTTTAGACACAGCCACTCAGTTTAAAGAAGTTCTTCAAAGGCCAATAAAAAAAGTTCCAACGCTGCGCGATGTAACAATCGTTAACCTTTTTTATGAAAATTCCACTCGGACTCGGATATCATTTGAGCTGGCGGAAAAAAGACTTTCTGCTGATACAATAAATTTTACAGCTTCTGGCTCCTCTGTATCGAAAGGTGAAAGTTTATTGGACACTGTGAATAATATTCTATCCATGAAAGTGGATATGGTCGTGATGCGACACAGCGCAAGCGGTGCTCCTCATTTCCTGGCAAAACATATTCCCGCAGCCATTATTAATGCTGGCGACGGAATTAACGAACATCCCACCCAGGCCCTGTTGGATGCATTTTCAATAAGAGAAAAACTCGGATCACTGGAAGGGAAAAAAGTGGCGATCATCGGAGATATTATGCATTCCCGAGTTGCGCTCAGTAATATTTATCTTTTGAAAAAAATGGGCGCCGAAGTAATGGTAGCGGGTCCGCCTACTCTGATACCCGTGCATATTACAGAAGCATTTGGCATACCCGTGGAGTACAATTTGCGCAAGGCACTGGAATGGTGCGATGTGGCCAATGTATTGCGTATACAACTAGAAAGACAAAACCAGGTATTGTTTTCCTCTCTCCGGGAATATAGTCTTGCATATGGTATTAACCGGAAAATCCTGGACGGACTATCAAAAGAAATTGTGATCATGCACCCAGGGCCAATCAACCGGGGTGTGGAATTGGATAGTGATGCGGCGGACAGCAAGCAATCTATCATTCTGCAACAGGTGGAAAATGGAGTAGCGGTGCGTATGGCGGTTCTGTATTTATTGGCTGGAAAAGTATCGAATCTTTAATATCTTCAAATAAATATGCAGAGGATTGCACTTTTTCCCGGCACATTTGATCCGATTACAATCGGTCACCTTGATATCATCAGCCGTTCACTTGGTTTGTTTGATAAAGTTGTAATTGGTATCGGCCGGAACGTAAATAAAATGCCGATGTTTTCCGAGGAACAGAGGATTGCCTGGATCAAGGAAATATATAAGGATAATCCGGGAGTGGATGCAGTCCTGTACGACGGACTTACCATCCGGTGTTGCCAGCAGGTCGGAGCACATTATATCATACGCGGTATCCGGTATGTGAATGATTTCGAATATGAAAAAGCCATTGCGGACATGAACCGCAGTCTTGATTTTCAAATTGAAACAGTTTTCCTGACCTGCCTGCCTCAATATACTTCTGTAGCTTCTACACTTGTGCGTGACGTAATACGTAATGGTGGAGATGTTACGCAGTTTCTTCCTCAAGTGGTAGCAGATTCTTTAAAAAGCTTAAAGCCCAAAGCTTAAGGCACAAAACAAGTGTGAGAGTGTGAGAGTGTGAGAATATTCCGTCAGTGGTCATCAGTTAATGTCAGCATATTAAAATAATCAAAGATGTCGATTTGGTTTAAAATGGATTGGGATATAGGGAAGCTGAACCAGCTTTCGGCCAATACGATGAATGAGTTAATTGGAATTAAATTCACTGAAGTTGGTGAAAATTATCTGAAAGCAACGATGCCTGTAGACCGCCGTACGATCCAGGCTTATGGATTATTACATGGAGGAGCTTCGGCTACACTTGCAGAAACCGTTGGCAGTGTAGCTTCCATTATGGTTGTTGACCCGGAACTTTATTATTGTGTAGGAGTAGAGATCAATGCAAATCATCTCCGCAGTGTAAAGGATGGTTTTGTAACTGCAACGGCAATTCCGTTGCACCTTGGGATGTCTTCTCATGTCTGGGATGTTAAAATAATTGACAAGAATGAAAAATTGATTTGCGCAAGCAGACTTACGGTATATGTGAAGAAGAAGAAAGAATAGTGTGAGAGTGTGAGAGTGTGAGAATGTGGGTGTTAAAATTATTCTCACACTCTCACACTCTCACACTCTCACACTAAATGGAGTACCCTCCTGCTCTCAGTACATCCAATATTCCCGGGTAAGTATTTTGTTGAACTAATTTAAAATCAGAAGGTCCAATCCATTTTAACTCAGAAATATCTTCCTCTGTTTGCGGAACTAGTTTTTGATTTCCGATTGTTTTCATCATCCACCAATGTGTTTCTTTCAGAATGACCTGCCCTCTTTCTTCATATTCATGTTCCGTAACAAGCAGAAACCTGATGAGTGCAAGATGGTTGATTCCGGTTTCTTCTTTTACTTCGCGCTGTGCACAGGATTCCAGTGATTCACCGGGATCAAGTTTTCCCTTGGGAAGATCCCATTTACCCCGGCGAAACATAAAGAGGATCTCCTCTTTTTCATTTATGACCAGTCCCCCACCCGCTTTTACTAAAATCCTGTTTCTCATATTCATGATAAACATAAAGATAGGCTGCCTTATTCAATCAGGTCATTTGCTTTGCCTGCTTAATGATGATAAATGAATTATACATTTAACCCTTCTTTACAATTCAATGTCTGAAACAAAGGAATTTTTTATCTTCACGGCATGACTAATGAAAAAGCAGTCGCTGAAAAACTCATGGAAATTCAGGCTATTAAACTGAGTCTTGAAAAACCCTTTACCTGGGCGTCGGGATGGGAAAGCCCTATTTATTGTGATAACAGAAAAACGCTTTCCTTCCCGCATATCCGCGAATTTATCAAATCAGAAATGTGCAACCAGGTATTTGAAGAATTTCCGGAAGCTGAATATTTAGCGGGCGTTGCAACTGCCGGTATAGCTTGGGGGGCTATGGCAGCCGATCAGCTTAAACTGCCTTTTATTTATGTCCGTTCAAAACCCAAAGATCACGGAATGGGTAACCAAATTGAAGGTTATTATGAGGAGGGAAAACAGGTTGTTGTTATAGAGGACCTGATTTCAACAGGAAAAAGCAGCCTGGCTGTCGCTCAGGCACTCAAAGTTGCAGGTTTGCAAATTGCCGGTTTGGTTTCTATATTTAACTATGGTTTTGATGAAGCTGTTAAAGCATTTTCTGCTGAAGGTATTAAAACCAGATCATTAACAGATTATTCAACTTTGATCGGATTAGCTGTAGAAAAAGGATTTGTAAATGCAGCGCAACATGAAATACTTGTTAAATGGCGGGAAGATCCCGCAAACTGGAAAGCCGTTTCGTATTTTTGAAAATTAATAATGTCGTATGAAAAAGATTTTGTGTCTGAATGTTTTGTTACTTAGTTGTTTTTATGTTTTTAGTCAATCTTCAACACCTGTTCGTAAAGGCGCATTTGAAACAGCAACTATCAGTGTACCTACGGTTCAGTGTGATCAATGTAAGGATAGAATTGAAAAATACCTGACTCGTGAAGATGGAGTACAAAAAGTTACGGTCGATTATAAAAAGAAAACCTGTAAAGTCACATATCTATGGGACCGTACTACCATTGAAAATATTAAAACAGCTATTGCAAATATCGGCTATGATGCTGGTGATGTAGCAGCAGATCCTGAAGCATATAAAAAACTGCCCACCTGCTGTAAAAAACCTGAAGACGGTGGCGGTCATGAAAAGCAATAAATGGATGATTTAAAAAGAAGAGATTTTATCCGAAATACGATCCTTGCCGGAGCAGGCATTACCCTGACTGTCCCTGAATTTTTACACGCCCATCCAAATCAAAACTCCCTTTTACAATCTGTTCCAATTAATCAAAATTCTTCTTCAGGGAAAAAGGTGATTGTTGCCGGTGCCGGTATCAGTGGTCTTTGTTGTGCTTATGAATTGATGAAAGCAGGTCATGACGTAGTTGTTCTGGAAGCCAGCGGTCGCCATGGAGGACATGTATTTACGGGCAGGGATGGATTTTCGGATGGCTTATACGCAGATTATGGTGCAGATCATATTACAGACCCGGGATATGAGAAATTCTTTGAATACAGCAAGGAATTTAATCTTACCGTAATTCCCTATCGTCAGGGTCATGAAGGGCTTAGCATGATCAGGGGCAAATTTTATTCTGAATCTCAGCTAAGTGAACCTTCCATTTTAAGAGGATTTGGATTTAATGAGAAGGAAGTGAATCTTCTTTCAAAAAATCCCTGGTGGGCATTGGAATCATTTTACCTGCAAACATTTATATCAAAATTTAACGATCCCTTTCAGCCATTTGGCGTAGGTCTGGATGACCTTGATAATATTTCGATTGCTGACCTCTATAAAAAACAAGGTGCTTCTGAAATGGCACTTGATTATTTAGGTGGAACCAATGTCTCTGCTTTGTATAAAGTATGGCGATTTTCCATAATGGGCTTTCGGGGAATACCTCTTTCAGAAGGAAATACATTTCGCTTGAAAGGAGGTAACCAGGAAATGACCAATGCTTTTGCAAAAAGGCTTGGTACCCGTGTGAGACTTGGTTCTCCTGTACTTGCCGTCACCCACAATCCCCAATCTGTTACGGTAAAATATAAGCAATATGGCTATGAAGAAGAAAAGCAAATGACTGCAGATTTTCTGGTGAATGCCATTTCATTACCCGTCTTTAAAAAAATACCAGTAAGCCCGGCTCTTTCCCCGGAGAAACAATTTGTTGTTGATAATCTGTCGTATACTTCCCATCCGCATTATATATTCGAAGCGAGTTCAAAATTCTGGCTGGATGACGGATTGAAATCCATCAATCTGGAATTTGATGATCCCGATATTCAGGCTACCTGGCAAACAGCTGACGAAGTTGAAACAGACAGGGTATTAATTGTTGCTTATGGGCCATCCGGTTTGTCTCCGCAAAGAGTTTTAGCAGCTTTCAGAAAGTTATATCCCGGGAAAAAGGATACCATCGTTCAGGCATTAACTAAGGATTGGTCAAAGGACGGATTTGCACCCACCTGTGAAATGATTCCTTTTCCTGTTGGCCAGATGCATAAATTCTGGCCACAGGTCCTGAAAGCGGAAGGCAGAATTTATTTTGTTGGAACTTATGCAGATAATCTCAGCCGGGGTATGGAATCCTGTCTCCGGTCGGCAAAACGCGTTGCAGAAGAAATAAATTCTAATTGATTTTATCTATTTCCCTAGTTAATTAACAAGCATGTTGAAAGCTCTGCATACAAGTATTTTTCTATTAATTATACTACAAACACCTAATCACGCACCGCGTATTAAATTTCTTGAACCTTCAGGAAAAACAATCTATACCTGGAATGAACTGGTTCCTTATTCTGTAGAAATTTCAGATCAGGAAGACGGAGAATCCAGGTTCCAGGAGATACCTTCAGCTGAAGTTCTGGTGAAACTTAAATATGTCGAGAATCAGGCGAAAGCATCTTTGTATTTAAAACAAAAAAAAATTGCTGATTCAACTGGTGTAAACAGTATGCTGATATCTAATTGTTTTAATTGCCATTCAGTTAAAATGAAAATGGCAGCGCCATCTTTTCAGGATATTTCCAATCGTTATCTGAACACGAGAAAGAATCTGGATCTGCTTGTAAATCATATTCAATATGGATCAAAAGGGATATGGGGGAAAGAAGCCATGCCGACTCATCCTGAACTATCGGATTCTGTGGTCAGAAAAATGGTAAGGTGGATTTTAAATTATGCTAAAGATCCTGGATTGAATTATTTTGTCGGATTGCAGGGAACCTTACCCTTAAATAAACCTGAAGCAACGTCTCATAAGGGTTTTTTTATTATTGAAGCTTTCTATACAGATCACGGCTCTGCTGATCAGCCCGATAAGAAACTTACCGGTTCCACCCAAATTATTATTCAAATGAAATAGTTGCTGAAAGTTATCAGTATTTTATATCAACAGGGAATTTACCTTCACCCAGACCGAGTTCGGCAGAGGCTGCATTACTGATCCGGATGATCAGCCCATTACTTTCTTTCATTTCAGGTAGTTGCCCCAATACTTTCGCGTAGATCGTTTTGCCATTTAAGCCCGATACACGTATAATAGATCCTACAGGTATTGAATTCATTAAAGCATAATACTTCCCGTCTGTCCACCCGCTGGTGCTTTTGAAAGTTCCGGCTACTCCACTGGCAGATTTTCCGCTTCCTGCATATTCAATGCTAAAAAATCCTCCATTGCTATGGGTAATGGCATAATTATTTGTTTTTTCACTGGCATTACTTAACGGGACGATGGTGGAGGCTGGAGAAGTATTAGAAACTGTCGATGCAGTTGTCTTTACTTGTTCCGGTCGATATAACGGGGAAGAATTTGAAGCCGATGTGGCTGGCTCGCCTATTACCGGATTAGATGATATTCCCAGGGCTAGGGGGGAAAGATCTGTTTTTACTTTCAGGAATCCGACAATTAATTGCGTTCCTTGTTTTACATCGTCCTTTTTAATTTTATTCCATTTCTCCAGACTGGTGACTGGCACATCATTGTAAATCGAGCTTATTTTATACATCCATTCCTGTTCTTCAACTACATGGTAAACAGGTACCAGGGTTTCTCCACTGACCTTTATTTGTTTCTGATCAAAATTGTTTGCAGTAAGAGGAATATTAAGTTGGGTTGCCACTTCCAGCGGTTTATCAAAACTCATGTTGTTAAAACTGGCTATTTCATGTGGACTCAGGTTAAATAAACGTCCGATACTATACCAGTTTTCTTTTGCAACCACCATATGGACAAGATAAAATTTGCCGTTGGTTCCTTCTATTTTGAGCTGGGTCTGTTGCGAATAGCCTGCAAAAATGGAAAAAATAAGGAATATCAAAATGGCAATCCTGTTTTTCATATCAGGTATTTATGGATGAACGCAAAGATGCTTAATAATCTTGCAAAAGAAATATTAAAATACTGGTTATTGCCTTATTCTCCATGATTTGGGATAATAGTTATTCATTCGTTTTTCAATCAGTTTTACCCAACCCATTGGCTGACCCAGGTATCTTACAGGCTTCCAACCTTTCTCGATGGAACTGAACTCAAATGGTTCTCCCCGCAGAAATCGGAGGGCTTCCGGTTTGGATAATTCCATACATCCAGAATCATACTTCAAAAAATTGGCCAAAGCAAGTTCATGATCCGGAATCAATTCATTTTCGCCTGGTTTTCCTATCCGAATACCTGCCTTTTTCAAATAGAGATTGTTTTTCAACGTTTCAAATTCATATAGAATGGTATCCGGTAGCGCATGAATGGATTCTCCTACATATATATAATTAAGAGATTTTTCATCTACCCAACTGCATATTTGTTTTTCAATGGATAAAGAAACCCTTCGAGGATTCCGGCCTATCTTAGTTTTACGGTTATAACCGACAGGTTGTTTTTTTTGAATAACTGACAAAAAAAACCCTTCTCCTAAAACTTTGTCCGGGTAGAACCGGTAACCATAAGCACCTGACTTTTTAGATTCTGTTTCAACGATATTCCATGAAGGATCAGGAGACAGGTTAATAGAAATACAGGGATATTGTTGAAAAATCATGTCCAGAATATCTTCATTCTCCTCCTTTGAATATGAACAGGTTGAATAAATTAACAAACCATCCTCTTTTAGACTTTCCCATACGTCTGACAGAATGCGCCGTTGCCGCTGGCAACAGAGTTGCACCAGGTCCATGCTCCAGGTCTTGGCAGCTTCCGGGTCTTTTCTAAATAAACCGCTCCCGCTGCAAGGTGCATCAATGAGTATGATGTCGAAAAAACCGGATAGTTTTTTAAAATGAACCGGATCATTATTAGTGATGATGCCATTTGCAAAACCCCATTTTGTCATGTTCTGGTATAAGACAGGCACCCTTGACTTGATTACTTCATTACTTACCAGGAGTGACTCTTCTGATATCAGAGATTGTAACATAGTTGATTTGCCGCCTGGCGCGGCACATAAATCAAGTATTCTTAGATTTTGAGTTAGGTCTGTAGTCTTTTTTATCGCGAATGACACAAACATCCCGGACGCTTCCTGGACGTAGTAAAGTCCGGCATGAAATAAAGGATCCAAGGTAAATGACGGTCGTGAAGAAAGATAATAAGCATCTTCCGACCAGGGCACTTTATCAGAAATTTTAAAAGGAGGCTCTTTGATTTCCGTTGGCCAATTACCATCCTTCAGAATTGGTTTTCCCGGATTCATATGCACCGATACCAACTGATCGCCCGATTCGTGTACAGATTGAAATGCCTTTGGGTCAAAATGATCCAGTTTACTGAGAGACCTGATAAGTTCAGTTGGAAGATGAGGTGTCAAATAATATATTTAGTGTATTATTTAAATCAGAACCTTATAATAAATTGTTGTTTAGTCTGGAATTCATCTCTGAAAAAAACCAGCCCTGCAGAAAAAATATCTATACTTAATTTCACTTTTGGATGCTGTTGAATAATGGCCCACGCTTCTTCCATTTCCCGACTCCAGTGGATGTCATGAATGATGATCATGGAAGTCGTTGAAATTTTATTCAGAAATTTTTCAAAATATTCAAGTACTGGTTTTTTTCTATGATTACCGTCGATAAATACAAGGTCAGCCGGAGGATTTTCTAGAATCAGCGTTTCAAGTTTCTCGTCAAAATTACAGGTTACCAGTTTAATATTTTCAAGCTCCAACTGACTGAATGTTTCATTCGCAATGCCCGAAATTGCTGTTGAGCCTTCCATGGATATTACACGGGATAAGTTGTCAGCCGAAGCAAGATAAGCGGTGGAGATTCCGAGGGAGCTGCCCAACTCAATGATAGTTCGGGCATGATAATAATTTACAAGGCGGAATAAGAGTCTTCCGAATTTTTGTCCGCTGACTTCCTTAACTGCGATTTCTGAAATTTTCTTTATTTCATTCCCGTTTTTCGATGAGCCTGCCCCAAAATCTCTAACAATCAGGGTTCGTTTATCCTGAAGAAGGTTTTTTTTAACTCGTTCAATCTTTTCATAGGCATAATAATAACGGTCATCGTTAAGAACTGCGCTTACTAATTCATACACAAAGGGAGAATGAATGCCATGCCCCCTGGCATTGGAAGCAAGCACAACATATTGAATCCAATTATAAGTGAGTTGAATTTTTGAATACATGGGGACTTAAACGAAATGTTCCGGCAGCGATTTTATTCTGGTCCAGGTTTGAAAGTCCATACCATACGCATGCCTTTCATCTGCCGGAACTTTCATCGAATGGGTAAGGCTGAAAATATCTGTCGGGATTTCAGGGAAAAAAGCGTCACCATCGAGCTTTGTAGAAACCCGTGTCATATAGATGATATCACTCAATAATATAGATTCCTTATAGATTTGTCCGCCCCCGCCGATAAAAGCTACTTTCGAATCTGTTTTCTCTGCAAGATCAATAGCTCTAAAAAGACTATCAGCTTCCTGTACATCAGGATTACCGGCATTATAGCCAGGCTGGCGGCTGATCACAATATTAAACCTTCCGGGAAGTGGTTTATTTCCGAGTGCCTCAAATGTTTTCCTTCCCATGATCAGTGGAAATCCCCAGGTCGTATTTTTGAAAAACTTCATATCCTCCGGAAGGTTCCATAACATCTGATTATCTTTCCCGATTGCATTATTTTCAGTAGCGGCTACAATAATAGATAGCTTCATCGAAGTTTTATTTAAACAGCTACGCTCGCTTTAATCGGGGGGTGAGGCTGATAATTTTCCAGAACAAAATCTTCGTATTGGAAATCGAATATATTTTTTACTTCCGGATTCAATTTCATTTTTGGTAATGGATTAGGAGTTCTCGTCAATTGAAGAGATGCCTGTTCGCGATGGTTATTATATAAATGCACGTCACCAAAACTATGGATAAATTCTCCTGGTTCCATATCTGTTACCTGGGCAACCAAAAGTGTTAATAAGGCATAGGAAGCAATATTAAATGGTACACCCAGAAACACATCCGCACTTCGCTGATAAAGTTGGCAGCTTAAACGCCGGCGGCTGCCTGGGTTTTCCGGTGGAATGGTATAAAATTGGAACAAAACATGGCATGGCATAAGCGCCATTTCTTGTAGTTCTGATACATTCCATGCGCTTATAATCAAGCGCCGGCTATCGGGATTAGTTTTGAGCTGGTGGATCAGATCGCTTATCTGGTCAATCTGTTTCCCATCAGCTCCGGTCCATCTTCTCCATTGTTTACCATAAACCGGACCTAGTTCACCCTGCTCATTTGCCCATTCATCCCAGATACTTACGCCATTTTCTTTAAGATATCTGATATTGGTATCTCCTTTCAAAAACCAGAGTAATTCATATATTATACTTTTCAAATGAAGTTTTTTGGTTGAAACCATGGGAAACCCTTCACCCAAATCAAAGCGCATCTGATAGCCAAAACAACTTTGTGTGCCGGTACCTGTGCGATCTTCTTTTTGGATTCCGTTTTCTTTTACATGCCGGAGTAATTCCAGGTATTGCCTCATAAGTGCAATTTACTGAAGTTCTGAAAGTCTTAATGATTTGTTAGGATTATGATTCTTACCGTCTGCATAAAGAGTGTATAAATTAACAAGCTCTGGCATATATTTGGCATCTCTGTTTTTTAAACAAAAACTTCAATTATGAAACATTTCTTAGCAGCAGGTATTTTCGTTATGGTAGCGTTAATTACTTCTGTTAACAGCTATGCGCAGCAGAGTGATCCCGCAACACGGCAGGCACAAATGAAACAAAAATTAATAACGGACCTGAAAATGACTGATGTTCAGGCCGATTCAGTTGTTTCTATCAGCATGTCATATTCGCCTCAGCGTCGTGCAATTTTTCAGGATCAATCCCTGAGTCAGGACGAAAAACAGGCAAAAATGAAGGAATTAACTGATCAGGCTGACAAACGAATACAGCCTATATTAGGCGATGCACTATTCAAACAATATCAGGATTGGCGTACCAAGAATATGCAGCAGATGAGGGCTGGAAGACCTGCGAATAGTTAGTGGTTTATGGTGAATGATTAATTTGAACTACTATCCACCATAAACCAAATTCCATTAACCCTTTTTAATTTCCTTCGCCCAGCCATCTTTCAAACTCACCGTACGGTTGAAAATAATTTTTTCTTCTGAACTGTCTTTGTCGAGGCAGAAATATGCTTTACGTATAAACTGGTACCGCTGGTTAAACTTTGCATTTGCGAGAGAGGGTTCTGCCAATGCATGGGTGTTTATTTCAAGGGAATCCGGGTTTATATAATCTTTAAAATCCCCTTCCTCCATGGCAGGATTTTCAACTTTGAATAGCCGGTCATACAATCGCAGTTCTACTGGAACAGCATGTGCTTTGCTTACCCAGTGAAGGGTTCCCTGAATTTTTAATCCTGATGCATCATTGCCACTTTTGCTTTCTGGCAAATAAATACAGTGCAGTTCTACTATATTACCTTCATTATCCTTTATCACATGCTCACATTGAATGATATAAGCACTTTTCAATCGCACTCTTTTACCTGGAGCCAGTCTGAAAAACTTTTTAGGGGGGTTTTCCATGAAATCTTCCTTTTCAATATATAGTTCTCTGCTAAATGGGATTTCCCGTTTGCCCTTGTTTTCGCCACCTTCGGGATAATCTTCAGTGGTCATCATTTCCACCTGTCCGGGATAATTTGTGATGACAATTTTCAGCGGATCAAATACAACCATTTTCCGAAGAGCGTGTTTATTAAGGTTTTCCCGCAGACAAAATTCGAGCAGGGAAACATCAATCAGGTTATCCCTTTTTTGTACGCCTATCCGTTCTGTAAAATTGCGAATACTTTCAGGAGTATATCCCCGACGGCGGAGGCCTGAGATTGTTGGCATACGCGGATCATCCCAGGATTCCACATATTTTTCATTCACAAGTTGCAGTAATTTCCGCTTACTCATTACCGTGAAAGTGAGGTTAAGCCGGGCAAATTCATATTGGCGGGAAGGGAAAATCTCAAGTTTTTCAATAAACCAATCATACAAAGGCCTATGTGTAACAAATTCCAGGGTACAGATGGAATGAGTGATATGTTCGATTGAATCACTTTGACCATGTGCAAAATCATACAATGGATAAATACACCAGTCATTTCCCGTTCGGTGATGATGTGCTTTTTTGATTCTATAGACGATTGGATCGCGCATATGCATATTTGGAGAAGCCAGGTCGATCTTTGCACGTAATACCTTTTCCCCGTCTTCATATTTTCCTGCCCGCATATCGCTGAATAACTGAAGATTTTCTTCAACAGATCTGTTCCTGTATTTATTAGCAATACCGGGCTCAGTAGGAGTTCCTTTCTGGGATGCTATCTCTTCGCTGGTACTATCGTCAACATAGGCAAGACCATTTTGAATAAGTTTGACTGCATATTCATATAACTGCTCAAAATAATCTGATGCATATAAAATCTTATCCGGAATGAAGCCCAGCCACTTCACATCATCTATGATGCTGTCAACATATTCTGTTTCTTCTTTTGCCGGGTTGGTATCATCAAAACGCAGATTTGTTTTTCCTCCATATTCCAGAG
>Ga0207001_1039_pt1 | contig 17371 bp, 19 predicted proteins | sample Alteio_BWMinCont_91_FD_153481 | JGI IMG/M metagenome (GOLD analysis project Ga0207001, IMG submission 153481) | Enriched cells from forest soil in Barre Woods Harvard Forest LTER site, Petersham, Massachusetts, United States -... | ecosystem: Environmental > Terrestrial > Soil > Temperate forest >... | reverse complement strand
TAGGCCTAATTCCTGCTGTACGTGCAGCCGGTTTTTTAGCCAGTCACCCGCATAGCCGAGTTTATGCTCGCGCATGGGCGCCTGGTTCAGTGCGGCGGAAAATCGTCCCGGCGCCATGCCGTTAAAAATGCCGGAGGTCGCCGGCCAGGTAATATTATAAAATTCGCCCGCCCGTCCCCGTTGCAATACGACCATAACCTGCTTTCCCAATTCGGGAAACGGCCAATCGAGCACACGCAGCAATGACACCGTTTCGTCAGTGGGATAAGCGCCGCTGGTACAACCCCATTCATAGCTGAGGTTAAGCGCATAAACTCCTGGGACACCGAGGATTTCAGCAAAAGATTCAATTTCATACAAGTATGGGTTGCAGGTGCGCTTAAGCCAGGCTAGCGATCTGCGGTCCGCCAGCGGCAGGGCAAGCGCACTGGCGGCATAGGAAAGCATTCCATAGGTACGCCGTGCGGCTTTAATCAGCGCCTGCGCCCGGTCGGGATAGGAACGCAACAGGTCAATCAGCGTTTTTCCGCGCAGATCGACGAAAGGGATAGGGGTCTTGAGCATGCAGGTCGATGAAAGATGATTGGATGAATGATAATTAGATAATAGATGATTAGGGGATTGGCTATAATAACTTTTTCATATATAACCGGCATCTTGATTATCTGTTCATCATTCATCCAATCATCTTTCATCATTGTGTGAGCAAACCTAAAAAACCCTCTCGCGAGCAAGCCGAAGATGCGGTGCGAACGCTGATCCGCTGGGCCGGCGATGATCCGTTGCGCGAAGGATTGCGCGATACGCCCAAGCGCGTAGTCAAGTCGTATGAAGAATATTTTAAGGGTTATGGCGTAGAAGCTAAAGACATATTGAACCGTACCTTCAAAGATGTCGAAGGTTACGACGAAATGATCGTCCTGCGCGATATCGTGTTTAATTCGCACTGCGAACATCATATGGTGCCGTTTACCGGCCGCGTGCATATCGCCTATATTCCCGGTTCTAAAGTGCTGGGTATCAGCAAGCTGGCGCGGTTGGTGGATATTTATGCCAAGCGGCTGCAGATACAGGAAAAGCTGACGGCGCAGATTGCGGGTACGCTGAATGGCCTGCTGAAGCCGCGTGGCGTGGCGGTGGTTGTGGAAGCGACGCATATGTGCATGACGACACGCGGCGTGCACAAGCCAGGATCGGTGATGCAGACCAGCCAGCTGCTCGGCCTGTTCAGAAGCGATCCGCGCACGCGCCAGGAATTTTACAGCCTGCTCAAAGTGCCGTATGGGCAGCGTTAACCAAAATCCCCTCCCCCTTGATGGGGGAGGGTTAGGGAGGGGGTGGTGGCGCAAAGCGCCAGGCACTTCGTGCCCACCCCCACGACTCGAACTTGGTGCTTCGCACTTGTTCTCGTCTGCTCCCCCCTCAAGGGGGAGCTGAAATATGTATAGTGCTTCGCTCATGGATGATGCCATCGAGCTCCTCGAAAAGCTGGTCGCCTTCGACAGCGTCAGCCGTAATTCCAATCTGCCCATCATCAAATTTATCGAGCATTACCTTCGTCCTTATAAAATTCCCTGCAAACGCGTCCTCTCACCGGATGGAAAAAAAAGTAATTTGCTGGCGCGCATCGGCCCGGAAGCGCCGGGCGGCCTTATCCTCTCCGGCCATACCGATGTCGTACCGATAGACGGGCAGGAATGGGATAGCGACCCATTTAAACTGACTCGCCGCCGCGGCAAGCTTTATGGGCGCGGAACTGCCGATATGAAATCCTTTATTGCCGTATGCCTGGCGCTCACGCCGGAATTTCTTAAGCTCGGGCTCAAAAAGCCTTTGTGGCTGGCATTCTCCTACGATGAGGAAGTTGGTTGTCTAGGCGCGCCGCATTTGCTCGATTATGTTGTAAAGCATATCCCCAAACCGGCTTTTGCCATTATCGGTGAGCCAACATTGATGCAGGTAGTAACGGCGCACAAGGGCGTTATTTCATTCGAAACGGTTGTGCATGGGCTGGAGGGGCATTCCAGTCAGCCGCAGCTTGGCGTTAATGCCGTGCACGTCGCTTGCGAGCTGGTCAATTTTCTAAGCGCCATGGCGATGGAACTGGCTGAATCGGGGAAACGTGATAAACGGTTCAAGCCGCCTTACTCGACGGTGCATGTCGGTTCTATTCACGGGGGCACCGCGCGCAATATCATTCCGCGCCAATGTTCATTCCAATGGGAAATCCGCCCCTTGCCCGGCGAAAATGCCGATGCACTGATCAAGCGTTTCGATAAACATTGCCAGCAATTGTGCAAGAAAATAAAAACAATCTCCGCACAAGCGGATATTGTCACGCGCCCGATGTCGCACATGACCGGCGTTACGTTGCCGGCGTCGGCGGACATTCATTGCCGAACCGTGATGCGCTGCGCCCGGACTAACCATGAACATGCTGTTTCGTTCGGCACCGAAGCTGGTGTATTCAACGACCACGGCGTGCCGGCCATCATCTGCGGTCCGGGAAGTATCGAACAGGCGCATAAACCGAATGAATTTATCGAACCGGAACAGATAAAGAAGTGTATTGAGTTTATGCTGCGGTTGAGCGAAGAGATATCAAATATCAAATGACGAAAGGCAAAAAACTATTGCCATTTGACCTTTGACATTTGATAGTTGCGCCCATGTACATCAAAACCACCCGCCATATCAAAATCACCGTCGTTCCTGTCTATTTAACCGAGCAATCCGATCCGGCGGAGCGGCATTACGTCTGGGCGTATACCATTCAGATGGAAAATATGGGCAGTGAGACGGTGCAATTACTGAACCGGTACTGGCATATCACCGATGCTACCGGCGCCGTGCAGGAAGTGCGCGGCCCGGGCGTTGTCGGTGAGCAGCCGGTGTTGCAGGTGGGCAACGCTTATCAATATACCAGCGGCGCGGCGTTACGCACCCCTTCGGGCATCATGACCGGAAAATATGAAATGACCACCCAGCAGGGCGAACGCTTCTTCGTTGATATTCCTACATTTTCTCTCGATAGTCCTGACCAGGTCAATAGGCCGAATTGATGGCCTTCGGCAGTCATCCGCGCCGTAAGGCTGATAAGCCTGCAGAGCGGGTATCTCGTGCCAAATACCGTATACCCAAACTGCAGAGTGACAATTTGAAAGAAAACCTGTAACATACTCATAGAAAGGGTTTATATGAGTCAAGGTCCGGCTCCCGGTCCAAATCTTCATGCTTTAGGACTGCTTGACGGTAAGCAAGCGGGGGCCGAGGAGTTTAAACCCAATGAAGATGAAAGCCCGCAGATTTTCATCTCGGGCTTTAATAAGCTGCTTTATATAAGTATCAGACTCGCAGCGACGATTCCTATTATTGGGCCGATACTGACCATGATATTCCCGGCAAACCCCGGAACTGTAAGCGCTTTCGCCGGAATGGAGACCGAAGGCCTGGCCGGCAAGCAGATCCGGGTCGGCAGCGGTGGTGCACAGGGTGGCGTGCTGGCTAAAGTAGCCAGTGAACTGATGAAAAATAGCGCCATTACCGATCATACCGGTGGCAGCGGCGGCGGTGATGGCGGCGGAGGAGGAGGGGGGCGACGGCGGCGGCGATAGTGGTTTTAGTAATCAGGGGTTTGAATCCTATGCCAGCAGTTCCGGCATGGGAGAAATGTTCATTGCCGCCGGCGGTGGCAATCATTTTGATTACAGTGACGTTCCTCGTGCTTCTCTCGGCGATTTACATCCTTCATTCACACCATTCCAGGGCGGCCAGGGGTTGGGCGCGGATATGGGGATAGGTTAAACATTATAGCCAAGTCTTCGTGGCCTATTGGTCACTACCTCCAAATGACTGTCAGGCGGTCGTTTTTCTTCTTGGCACCTTATCATGAAATGGATTACATGATGCTCTAGAGGTGCAGCATGAAAATCGTCGTATTGCGCGAACGTAAGGAAGGCGAGTCGCGGGTGGCCGCTACGCCTGACGCTGTACGAAAATATGTCGCAGTGGGAGCTGCTGTAACTATTGAAGCCGGCGCCGGTTCCGGTGCGGCTATCAGCGATGCTGAATATAAGGCAGCGGGTGCGATTATTGCTGCCGATGCTGTCCCTGTCGGTGAAGCTGATCTCATCCTTAAAGTCCAGCCGCCGGATAATAAAGAATTGATGCAGATGCGGGAAGGCGCATTGCTGGTGGGGATGCTCGATCCTCATGGCCAACGCGACCGGATCAATGCCTATAATCTCAGGAAAATTTCTGCCTTCGCATTGGAATTGCTGCCGCGTATTTCGCGGGCGCAGGCGATGGATGTGCTGTCGTCGCAAAGCAATCTCGCCGGTTATTGCGCCGTCATTGATGCCGTTGCGACTTCAGGAAAAGTGGTGCCGATGATGATGACGGCAGCAGGAACGGTGGCTCCGGCCAAGGCGTTGGTGCTGGGCGCCGGCGTAGCCGGGTTGCAGGCCATTGCCACGGCGAAGCGTTTAGGGGCGGTGGTTTCGGCGTTTGATGTGCGTCCGGCGGTTAAGGAACAGGTGGAGAGCTTAGGTGCAAAATTCATCGAAGTCCCGGCTGAGGAATCCGGCGAAGCCAGCGGCGGCTATGCCAAAGAAATGAGCGAGGATTATAAGCGCAAGCAAAGCCGGCTTATTCATGAGACGATCAAAAAACAGGATATTGTGATTAGCACGGCGCTGATCCCCGGCAAGCCGGCGCCGGTGCTGATCACCGAGGAGATGGTGAAAGACATGAAAAATGGTGCGGTGATTGTCGATCTTGCCGTGGCGTCGGGCGGCAATTGCCCATTATCTGAATTGGATAACGTGGTAACAAAACACGACGTCATATTTATCGGATATAGCAATATGCCGAGCCGCGTTCCCGTCGACGCCAGCCAGCTTTATTCGCGCAATTTGTGCAATTTCGTTTTAACATTGCTGATCGGCAAGGAAAAGAAACTCGATGTGAAATGGGACGATGAATTGGTGACCGGAACGCTGCTGACGAAGGATGGCGCAACGGTGCATAAAAATTTCAAGTGAAGGATCAATGGATGAAAACATTTTTCAAGATTATTGGCGTAATTTGTATCGTAATCGTTTTAGGCTGTGCAGGATTGGCTGGTTATGGTTACCTGAGTTATAAAAATGATGGCGCTGAAGTAGAAAAAGAAACACAGGCTTTAGCGGTTGAATATATAAAGGCGATTTCTAGTTTATGGAATCCTGATGAAGCGATCAAGCGTTCACATCCCACACTTTCAGAAGAAATGAAAAAAAATGGACAAAGCTGGCAAGATCTTTTTAAAATTTATCAGAAATTAGGCAAATTAAAAAGTGATGTTAGTTGTCAGCTTGTAAATTTCAGGAGTAATGTTGGGCTTCCCACCTATACGCTGGCGGATTATAACTGTAACGCCGAATACGAAAACGGTCATGGAACCATATCCATTGAGCTTGTAAAAGATAGCGATTCTCAAGGCTCGTTCCAAATTACAACTTTGAGGATTGATTCTCCGCTTTTCACAAAGTTATTAGAGAAATAACTATGCAGAGCAACGACACCCTCAACCAAAAAGCACAGTCCCTTGCCCAGCAAGCGCAGGAGCTGGCTCAAAGTATCAACACTATGCAACATGGCGGCGGAGGCGTCGATCCGTTTATCTTCGGGTTGACGGTATTTATTCTGGCCTGCTTTGTCGGTTATTACGTGGTGTGGCGCGTCACGCCTGCGTTGCACACGCCGCTCATGAGCGTGACCAACGCTATTTCGGGTATCATTATCGTCGGTGCGATTATCGCCCTCGGCCCGAAAGCGGGTTTACAAGGCGATGGTTCCGGTTTTTCGCATGTCGCGGGGTTTATTGCCGTCGTCATCGCCAGCATCAATATTTTCGGCGGGTTTATCGTGACGCAGAGAATGCTCAGTATGTTCCAGAAAAGACAAACATCAAACAAGGAGAACTCACATGGAAAATAACGCTCAATGCCCGGTCAAAGGTTGCCTCGGCAAATTGTTATGCACTGCCGTCCCCGTCTTCATCGTCCTGTTTGTGATGGGGTATCTGATCCATCATGTCTGGCTGATGCCGATCTATGAACGCACTGCATCTTTGTGGCGGCCCATGGGCGAGATGAAAGAAATGATGCCGATGCTGCTGCTTTATTATGCTGCATTGTCGCTGGTCATCAGTGCGTTATTTTGTAAGGTCAAGCAAGGAAAAATGGCTTGTATCGCCGCTGAGGGCACGCAAGCGGAATGCAAAATAGGGGGTAAGCATTGCCCGATTAAATGCGGTGTATGCTTTGGCCTGTGCATCGGCTTGTTCATGGGCGTGTTATGCGCCGGAAGTTATATCTGGATGCCGATTCCCGGCGAACTGGCGGTTAAATGGTTTATCGGCGATCTGGTGCAGGGCATCGTCATCGGCGTTGTATTGTCGCTTATTTGCCATTGTAAGATGAAAAATTGCGCGGAAAATAAATGAGCGATTTCTTCTACCTTCTTTACCTCATTTCCTCGGTGCTGTTCATACTGGCGCTGAAGGGGTTGTCATCGCCGGAATCAGCGCGGCGCGGCAATGTTTTCGGCGTTGCGGGCATGATTATCGCGGTAGGGACAACGCTGTTGCTGCCGCAGATTAGCAACTACGCATTGATACTTTTCGGCGTTATGATCGGCGGTATTATCGGTGCCGGCATCGCCCGTAAAATCCAGATGACAGCGATGCCGCAACTGGTGGCTGCCTTCCATTCGCTGGTCGGCATGGCGGCGGTGCTGATTGCGGCGAGTGCGTTATGGTCGCCGGAGAATTACGGCATCGGCACAAGTGGTAATATCCCTTTCGGACGCCTTCTTGAAATGAGCCTGGGTGCGGTGATCGGCGCTATTACGTTCTCCGGTTCCGTTATCGCTTTTGCGAAACTGCAAGGCATCATGTCGGGAAAACCGCTGCGCTTTCCCAAACAGCAAATGTTTAATAGCGCCATTGCCGCCGCCATCCTGATTTTGCTTATCATCTTTTGCGCCAGCGAATCTAAATTTATTTTTGTTCTGATGACGCTATTATCATTCGGCATCGGTTTCCTGCTGATTATCCCCATTGGCGGGGCCGATATGCCGGTGGTCATCTCAATGCTCAATTCCTATTCGGGATGGGCGGCATCGGGCATCGGCTTCACGCTCGGCAACCCACTACTCATCATCACCGGTGCGCTGGTCGGCTCCAGCGGTGCGATTCTCTCGTACATTATGTGCAAGGCGATGAATCGCTCGATTGTCAATGTTATTTTCGGCGGATTCGGCGGTGAAAGTGCAGTCGCTTCTGCGAGCAGCGGAGGAAGTGACAGGCCTGTTAAGGCGGGTAGTGCCGAGGATGCAGCGTTCCTGATGAAAAATGCTGGTTCAGTGATCATCGTGCCCGGTTATGGCATGGCGGTGGCCCAGGCGCAGCATGCCGTGCGCGAAATGGCGCAGGAGCTGGAAAAGGAAGGCATCAGCGTTAAATATGCTATCCATCCTGTGGCGGGGCGTATGCCGGGACATATGAATGTGCTTCTGGCTGAAGCCAACGTGCCTTATGACAACGTATTTGAACTCGAGCAGATTAATAATGATTTCGCTACCACCGACGTCGCTTATGTCATCGGCGCCAACGATGTCACCAACCCGGCGGCCAAAAACAATCCGCAGAGCCCGATTTTCGGCATGCCGGTCCTTGACGTTGCCAGCGCCAAAACCGTCATTTTCGTCAAGCGCAGCATGGCCGCGGGTTATGCCGGCATCGAGAACGAGCTGTTCTATCAGGACAACACCATGATGTTGTTCGGTGACGCCAAGAAAGTGACCGAGGAGCTGGTCAAGGCGCTAAAGCAGTAATTTAGATTGAAAATATTTAATAATTATTTATACTTTATCCATGGCTAAAAAACTTAAAGTCGTTGGAAACCCAGATGATCCGTTCGTCCAGCGTGTGCACGAATTGCTTACGGGTCGTGCTAACCTTCGGGAGTTACACGGACAGCAAGAGACGAGGCAAGCAGAAGGTTATACCGCTGACTTGCATATCGGCCGGGCGTACCGCTGGGTTCCTCAGGAGACTGTCAACAGTGTGCTGGCGGGCACTTATGTTCCCACTCTTACGGAAATATCCGATCTGGCGTTGGATTGTGGGTTGGTGCGCGGGCAATCAGGCTACTCGGAAGTCAATCGCCTTGGTGAAGCGTATCGGGCGCGGTACCATCATGATAATAAGGATAAAGAACTTGGCAAAGGAAAACGGGAGGAAAAATCTGTACCTGCAGAAGTTGTTCTGCTCAAAACATTCCATGAGGCATTGGCAGCAATCCGCAAATCGCGTTATTATTATCCTTACGGCGAATATTCCATGCGTCCTCTTATCACGCAGGAGATATATGATGCGCTGCCCCGTTTGCAGAAAACAGCAGTCAAGCATCCCAGCAAAGCAGATGTTGGCTCACTCATAAGCGGATATACTAGTTACGAAAATTCATCTTTTCCCACCGCGCTGAAATACGGTGACATTGTGCACCATCTGCGTCTTTCGCCGGAGGAAAAAAAGACACTGGATGTTTTATTGGCCCCTTACCAGATCGCATCGGAAATCGCTCGTGTCCAACCCGATCATGTTCTTGCTTTTAAGCGCTATCGCCGAAAATCCAACTTGTCAAAAGCCGAGCTGGCTGCGGATAAAGCTATTTCCCTTGTCCGCATTGAAAATATCGAAGCAGGAACATGTCCGGAAGAGCTCTTCCAAGGAACTCTGAGAGCATTGGGCTTTAATTCTATAAATAAATTCCTCGCCTACGAAGCGAAAATGCCTAATCACCCGCAAAATACCCAAGTCGATCCGGAACACGCTGCAGCGCTCAAACGCTATCGGCTCAAACGCAACCTATCTCAGGAGAGATTAGCTAGAATGTCGGGCCATCCTTCGGCTTCAGCCATCGACCAACTGGAATATGGGGAGAGAACGCAGCAATATTTTAATGATACAATCAGAAAATTGGGATTCTCTTCTCCCGAAGCTTTCCTTGAGGTAGAGGCACAACTACCCGAAAACGACGCTTCGCGGAATGGACATATCAAAAGAGGTGGAAAAGGAAGAAGGCGCTAAAAGCTTAGCATATTCGGGTACAACACCGGCAGGATAACAGCGAGTCCGAATGCAACGGTAATCAAAGGCGGTTTTTGCACATGCATGATTTTTCGCACCAGCCAATCAGCGCCATAAAACAAGGCAAATAACACAAGGTACACCGGCATATTATGCTCTCCCACGCAAATGCCGCCTACCGCCAGCAGCTCGACGGGTTTCGGCAGGCTGTAGATATGCCCGACCGGTTTAATCTGCTTACGCCACAGTAATGCGCCCAGTATCAGCCCCAATAATCCGCCGTTGAAGAAATTAAAGAGGGTGCCGTCCTGCAGCGTGCGATACAGCATCCCGAAGACGACAACGCACAACACGATTTTTCCCATGATAATATTCTCATTGACCTCTATGGCGGCCAATGTGATCAGGAATATCCCGATGAAGACGACCAGCAGGAACTGATCGCTGAAACCATAATGCAGGAATGCCAGCACGAACAATAGCCCGACCAGCAGTTCGGTCCAGGTATGCGACGTGGGATAAGGCGTACCGCAATAACGGCAGCGATGGCGCAACATCAGCGCGCCAATGACGGGTAACAGGTCAAGCTCCGACAACGGATGCGCACATGTACCGCAATAGGGTGCATCCGCCAGCATAGATTTGCCGTGCGGCAAACGATGCACGAGCGAGCAGGCAAAATTTCCCGCCATGAATCCAAACAGCAGCGCTGCGACCGCCCCGCCCGCCGTCTGGCCGAAAATCAACATAACCACCAGCGCCAGCAGCAGCCCTAGGCACAAATAGCGTGTCAGCATACATCACCTCATCATTGTCACCCCGCACTTGTTGCGGGGTCTTTAGCATGTTCCACGAGATCCCGGATCTTCGTGACCTGACGGGGCACTATGTCCGGGATGACCACCGAGTGCGGTCAATTCTCTATCTTCGAGTTCGGATTTAGGATTCCATCGAGGTAGCGGCCCTGGAACAGGGAGATACCAAGCCCTTGCCCGTATTTAATGGCATTTTTGTTGTCGCAGCGGCACAGAATAATACGGTTGGTGCCGGTAGCCTGTATGGCGGCCTGCATATCGCGATTTTCCGTGGAAGCCAAATCGCTCGGGCGGTCGGCATTCCATTGCACTTTGATTAGGTCCGCTCCAAGTTTTTCGCGGTTGATGCTGGTGAAGCTCTCGGTGCTTAAGCCGTCGAGGCAAATACGATAGCCCAATTTTTGCACTTCTTTTCGCGCCGTAATGAATGCCGCCATGTCGGCAAATACGTCAATCACCGGCACTTCAATGATAACCGCTACTTTTGCCGCCGGCTTGATGGCGGAGTCAAATTCAGTGAATGAAGGCGATAACAGCGTCTGTACATTAAGATTGAGACTGATCGGGCTACCGAGATAGCGCGACGGATTATGGCGCAACAGGGCGATCATGCGCTGATCCAGTATGTAGGTCAGGTATTTAAACAGCCAGCGATCACTTAAGAAGTCAGCTTCAGCCCGTAACATCTGGCGCAGGTGGGCGATATTGATATACAACTCTTCGAAAACGCGGCGCGGCGGTGCGCTGCCTTGCACCGCACAAATAGCTTGCCGGCGGACGACGCGGTTCAAATCGGCATGATCGAGATCACGTTCGATGATTGCCAGCGCCGGCAGGCTTAATTCTTTTTTCGCTAATATTCTTTCCTTCTCATCCGGCTTGCCCTTTTTTATTACAATATCGGAAACTTCTTTAGGTGGCTGCTCTCCTTGTTCCGTTATAACCGGCTGTTGGCGCGTAGCTGCGGACATCAGGCGCGAGCATAACTCAGCAAATTTCTCCCAATCATGATTGAGGTGATAAATGGTACAGAAATCCGGGTTTTCCTGGCCGGTATCGGTATAAGCCAGGGGATCATCCATATACAGATAACGCAATTGAAAAACGAGTTTGCTGCGTAAGGGCGCATCCAGCCCATAACACAAAACGATGATACTATTATCGCTGATGACGAAGATGTAGCCGTTGAAGCCTTTGAGGAGATCGTGAACGAGATTAATGGCGATTTTGATCTGGTATTCGCTTTTATATGGTTCAAGCAAGTTGGACAAATGGAAATGCGTTGCTTGCCAACCCTCCGGTCGGCCGCGGATATCTTCCAGCGTCTGCATCAATTTTGCTTCGGCGGCTTTGGTGAATAGCTGAAGAGTCATAGGCGTTATTTACCTGCTTATAATCCGTTTGGCTACATAAGCTTCCAGCGAAGAGGTATCGGTTTTGAGAACCGGCGCATTGAGGGGACCGGAGAGTTGTACTGTCATGGTCGGTGTTGTTTCTGACACCATGACCGGGAACTGAAAAGTTGTAGATAAATCCATCGTCCACGGCACCAGCTGTATCTCGCCGGTCAGATCGCCGATAATGGAGCCGGATTGCACCCTGATACCGGGGGTTCTCATAATGCCGCTTTTAATGTTGATGTTGCCGTCAATCGTAAATCCGGTCGAGCCGTTCACCAGCGCCGCATTGACGTTATTGAATACGTCTGCCGCCGTGCGCGATACGGCAACGACATCGGTTACGCCCTGCAGGTTAAATCCATTAACGTTGACGCCGCGGCCGGCCAGCACTAATTTGACATCGGACTGCGAAACCCAGGACAGCATATTGACGCCGGAGGTAGTTAGCGTGCCGCTGGCACTTATTTTGCCGGTAATGTTATCGCGGTCGATCAGGTCTTTCAGCATGTCATTCATTTCGACGTCATATAGCATAAAACTGATTGAAAGGCCCGGTACATCGCCGCCATACATCGAGCCCAGGATGCTGCACCTTCCTTCCCAGTAATCGAAAGTGAAATTCTGAAAGGATAATACTTTGTTATCTAGTTTTGCCTGTAATTTTACCCGATTGACGGTAGTTTTGCCGTAGGTCAGCTTGTTGATGCTGATGTCAAACGCGCCGCTATAACCATCCATCCAGTCCGTATCAATCAATGCTTCTGACCAGACTTTCTTATCTGGAACGGCGGTTGCATCCTTCTTCGGTTGTTCCGGCGCCGGCGGTGTAGCGGGTGGAGCAGTGTCCGGCGGGGTACCGACAAAATATCCCAGGTCAATGGCATTAGCATTGAGAATAAGGCTTATCAGCGGTTGCTGGCTTTTTACGTTGAGGGTGAAGCTTCCTTCCATGACTTCGTCGGGGTAGTTGAGATGTATATCATACAGGCCGATTTCGCCGTCCTTGGCAAAAATACGGAATGATGCGTTGTTACCCTTGCGTTCCAAAAAAGTGTATTTATCGACGTTGACTTTAAAATCGATGGAGGTTTGCAATTTGTTAAGCCAACTGAAGGTAATTCCCCTGTCGAATTTCGGGGAAACATCTTTCTGCCCGGAGGTTTTTTGTTTCGCGCGCCAGATATCGCGAAAATAATCGAAATTGATATCCTTGAGCTTGACGTCGGCTTCCACGCGCGGATGAGCATCGAAGTAAGCCACCAGCCCGCCGTTGAGGACAAGGTCGTTGAGTTTAACATCGGCTTCCGACAGGCGTACCTGTTCCGGCGATACGAAAATATTGGAACGGACATGAAAAGCACCGAATGCGATTTCGGGCAGGTCGGCAGCCGATTCATCGAACGCCGCCAGTGCCTGGCGCAGCGATTTTCCTGACGTTTCTATATTGCCTTCAAAACGCATGCCGTTAGTCGCTGCTTGTGAGATGACGCCGAACAATGTCAATGCTGATTCACCCGGCAATTCAAGGCTGAGCCGATTAACGGTTACTGCCCGATCAGCCAACGATGCCGACAATGCCACTTTTTTCCAAACCTGTGCGCCGATATTGACCTGATCAGCGTTAATGGTAACCGCTGCCTGTGTATCCTTCGGCAAAGGATTGCCTGATTGTTCATCGCCATTTGCGTAGTCAGAGGAAGCTGTTTTGAATGCGGCGGATAAAAATGTTTGCCACGAATTGTAATCGAGGGACTTAAATCCCATCTCGCAGGTGACAAAGGGCTGCCAACTCTTCCAGGCTAAGGATATTTTTCCTGTGCCTGTCGAATTCAATCCTTGCAGCTGCATATTATTTATCCCTATGGCCAGGCCGTCCTGTGACCAGTCGCCGGTGAGCTTGAGCGGTACCAGGGTTTTTACTTCTTCGGTTTTTCTGGTGAACTGGTTGGTAATGATGGCAAACGGCTGTTTCCTCTCGACAGGCTTGGCGTTGGTCCAGTCCATGACGTTTTGTAATGCCAGATCAAATTTTCCTTTGATTTTCGGGGCGTCTCCCTGCAGATCCAGGCTGCCTTGCCAGTGCAGCGTGTTATGAGCGTCTGCCTGCAATTCGGCAGTAAACGGTATGGTGGCATTGGCCGCTGGAATGGCATCGGTGTTAAAAGAGAACTCGAGGCTGTGCCCGTAGGTGATGAATGAACCTTTTGCTCCCAGATGGTTGCCGGAAGTGATGGTAGCGTTGAGGTTTTCTGCCGTCACTTCTTTGCCGGTACGGTTATCGTGGTAGATGATTTTGCCTTCGCTGATGTTCAGCGCCGGCGGTGCGGCATTATTCACGCCGGCCAGCGCTTTAATCAAGCCGGCATTGAGCCAGTCCCAGTGGATCAGATTATCTTCCGCGCGTTCCACTTCAAGTGACGGCCGCTGTAGCGTAATGCCTGAAATGCTCGGGCGGTCGGAAAAAGCTGCCGCCAACGGTACATCGAGTTTTATCATGTCGACAGTGATGGAAGGGATGGGATTTTTGCTTTCGGTGTCGTGCAGTTCAACGCCGGGAATATAAATGGTCGGCGTCGGCAGGAGGGTGAAGCTGACTTTGCCCTTGATGGTAATGTTGCGGCCGGTGGCTTCCTTGATGATTTTGGTAAACTGGTCGCGGTAATTATGGGTATCGATGAACCCTTGCGCTACCTGGAGTACGCCCAGCACAAAAAGTATCGCCACCACAACGCCGACGGCGATTTTGGAGTCGAGGAGGAGGTTATGTTTCAACTTCCCTAGCATAACTGGAACAGTCTAGGCATAAATCGATAATTTTGTATTAAATTAACCCCTTATCATAAAAATTCCCTGTTCGCCGAAGAGATTCGCCGACAGGCCTTTATTATGGAAAGAAGTCGGGATGCCCTGATGGGTGACATAAAGCCGTTTTTCAACGGTTAAGCCAAGCTGTTCGGATAAATTGATAAAATCGGTAATCGTGCAGAAATGGATGTTCGGTGTGTCATACCATTGGTAACTCAGCGCTTTTGTCACCGGCATGCGGCCGATGAAAGTCAGGTATAGCCGGTTTTTCCAATGGCCGAAATTAGGCACCGAAACGATGGCGTGCCGCGCAATGCGCACCAGCTGTTGCAGAACGGTTTTGGGATCACGCAGCGTTTGCAGCGTCTGGCTGAGCACGGCGTAATCATAGGCCTGGTCGGGATAATATTGCAGGTCGGCATCGGCATCACCCTTTATCACTGACAGGCCGCGGGCGAGGCAACGATTAACGCCGTTCTGGGAGAGTTCAATCCCCCGGCCGTTGGCGTGCTTTTCTTTTTGCAGCCACGCCAGCAAATCGCCTTCGCCGCAGCCGATATCGAGCAGCGATGCATTAGGTTCAACCATGTCGGCGATGGCCTGGAGGTCGGGACGGAGGGTCATGTCACGCTTCGGGACGATGTTCTTCATATTTATAGGGTTTGATACGCGCTACCTGCTTTTGAATAGCGCGCCGAGCTTCCCGCGTTTCATAAGCATTTTGCAGACGCAGAAAATAGCCTTCCGACAAGCCGAAATATTTGCACAGGCGCAAATCCGTATCCGCCGTGACGCGGCGCGTGCCGTTTACAATGGCATTGATGCGGTTAGGCGGAACACCGATGGCCTTAGCCAGCGCATTCTGGCTTAAACCCAACTCATCCAGAAAGCCGATCTTGAGCATTTCACCAGCATGGGGATTATGTAAAAGTTTTGTAGCCATATATATCCTTTCAATGATAATCGACAATTTCCAAGTCATACGCATTGTTCCCTTCAAATACAAAACAAATGCGCCACTGCCTATTGATACGGATACTCCATTGACCCTTTCTGTCACCTTTCAGTGCTTCCAGGTTATTGCTCTGCGGTTGTAGCAATTCCTGCACGTTTTTTGCAGCTTCTATCAGGTTTAACCTGAACAATGCCCGATCCTGAATATCAGCAGGAAATCTTCGGGAATATTCACCCAACCATATCTTTTCAGTTTCCTTACAAGCAAACGAAACAATCAACTTACGCTCCCACTATAGCATTGTACGTATGACGTAACAAGTATTATTTATCCACCCCCGCCAATTCCGCCGACCCATCGATAAACCCCCGTATTGTCGCGTCGAATTCAGGCACATCCAGTAAAAACGAATCGTGGCCTTTGTCGGTTTCGATTTCGGTGAAGCTGACATTGGCGGCGGCGGCATTCAGGGCGCGGACTAAATTCCGGCTTTCGACCGAGGAATAAAGCCAGTCGCTCGAGAACGACACGACACAATAACGTACTTTTGTCCCGGCGAATACATCGGCCAATTTCCTGCGTCCGCTTTCAGTCAAATCGAAATAGCTTGCGGCGCGCGTAAGATATAAATACGCATTGGCGTCAAAGCGCTCGACGAAACTCATGCCCTGATGGCGCAAATAACTTTCGATGCGGAAATCGGCATCAAAGCCATAAGTAAAGTGTTCCCGATCTTGTAGGTGTCTGCCGAATTTATCTTGCAGCATGGCCTCGGACAGATAGGTTACATGCGCCGCCATGCGCGCCACCGCCAGCCCCTTGGCCGGGTATTTGCGTTGCGAAATGTAATCGCCGTCGCACCAGTCGGGATCGGCCATGATGGCCTGGCGGCCGATTTCATGGAAAGCGATGTTTTGCGCCGACTGGCGCGTTGCGGTCGCAATCGGAACGGCGGCGAACACACGTTCGGGGAACCGCGTCGCCCAGTCCAGCACCTGCATTCCGCCCATCGAGCCGCCGATGGCGCAGAACAGTTTTTCAATGCCGAAATGATCGAGCAGCAGCGCCTGCGCCCGCACCATGTCGCCGATGGTGATAAAGGGTAAGCTGAGGCCGTACGGCTGGTTGGTGGCGGGGTTGATCTCCTTCGGCCCGAACGACCCCATGCAACTGCCGATGATGTTGGAGCAGATGATAAAAAAGCGATTGGTGTCGATCGGTCTGCCGGGACCGACCATGCGCTCCCACCAGCCGGGCTTTCCGGTTACAGGGTGCGTGCCGCAGACATACTGGTCGCCGGAAAGCGCATGGCAGACAAGAATGGCGTTGCTGCGCCTGGCGTTTAGCGTGCCATAGGTTTGGAACGCCAGCGGAAAACTGGAAATGCTGACACCGCACTCAAGCACAAACGGCTTGTCGCGCGCCAGCGTAATGATTTCGCCGATCTCGACTTCCCTGTATCCCGCACCAAAAAACGATTTTGCCATAGGGTCTTATTGATATGGCAAGGGCAGGACGCGGTCAAGAGAAGGCAGTTCACTTACGCGGCATTTCACCGGCACGTGCCTTGTAAGCCTCTTGCAGGGCATCGTAAAGCTCACGACTAAGAAAAGACTGAAAAGCTGGTCCTTTGGCCACTTCTCCAACAGCAGTGTGGATGATAATAAACAGTGCATCCTGTTCAATCGGCTCCTGTTTTGCAGCGATACTATTATCTGTTCCTAATAAAATAGCGCCTTTGACATTAGGGCGTGGCATCATATTGAGTTGCCGAGCTAAAATATTTCCAAGTTTTTCTTTTTGATCTTTGGAAAGGTTATTATCGTTGATTTTACGTAAGACACTCGCAATAGCATCCTTAATTTCGTTGGTATGCAGAGTCGGTTTAAAAGCCAATACTTCCTCATCGGTTATAAAATTATCCGATGCTTTTTTGTCGTTCATCTGCTGCTGGTATATTTTCAGTGCTTCTTTAACTGTTCTTTTACCGTCACAGAGACTTTTTAAATCCCGCAATGTATTGCCTGCCTTCACAAAAAGCTCTTCTGGATTGACGCTGGCGCTTTTGTCATAAACGAAATATGCGCCGTTTTGCTGCTCCTGTATTTTAGGCGGGATGCCAAAATCTTGTCTCAACCGCGTAGCAACAATATTCGCTGCCACGGGCACATAGAGCGTCGGGTCCATTGTAAGATGAAGAATGCTGGTATCAGAATTTTGATCAAGCCAGACGCGATGTTCGCGGTCTTCGGGTTCTTTG
>Ga0207001_1037_pt1 | contig 17499 bp, 17 predicted proteins | sample Alteio_BWMinCont_91_FD_153481 | JGI IMG/M metagenome (GOLD analysis project Ga0207001, IMG submission 153481) | Enriched cells from forest soil in Barre Woods Harvard Forest LTER site, Petersham, Massachusetts, United States -... | ecosystem: Environmental > Terrestrial > Soil > Temperate forest >... | reverse complement strand
TGCCGCATTTAGGTGCTTCAACCCAGGAAGCTGAAGAAAATTGCGCGGTGATGATTGCAAAACAAATACGTGATTTTTTTGAAAATGGGACGATTACTTATTCAGCAAATTTCCCTTCTTTAGATATGCCGCAAAATAACCAGGGTATCCGGCTTGCAATTGCTAATTTGAATGTTCCTAATATGGTCGCACAAATTTCCTCAACGCTTGCCAGCGCGGGGTTAAATATTTTAAGTTTATTGAATAAATCTAGAGATGAGATTGCATATACATTGATAGATGTGAATGCCGATGTCACTGATAAACTTTTAAGTGAGCTGGCTGTTATTAAAGGGGTGGTGCAGGTGCGCAAGTTAACAACTTTTCAAAAAACATCAATATAATCAATATGTTGCATTCAATTCTCAGTGCTGGGTCTTTGTGCTAGATAAAAAATAGCCTAAAAAATTTCTTTTTCCCCCATGGCTGGACTGTTTTTGCAATGACTTATTATGATACAATTCTTTTCTGTTTGGCTAGAAATAGTAATATCTCATTACAATAAAGAGGAGTGATAGCAATGTTAAGAAAAGAATACGAATTACTTTTAAATGAAACAGTCGGTGGTGGTGGTTCAACCATTAATTGTTTTTTCACTGTTCAAGAAGTGCCGACATCCCCTGAATTTAAACCCTGGTTGACTCATACAGGTTCAGAAATAGTCGTCATTGAAAAAACCAGTTTAGGTGAGCTTGATCCTGTTAAAGTAGCGGCACTGATAGAATCCTATCAACGTACGGATCATCGCTTTAATGCGTGTACACCTTTAAGTGATTTGGCAATAGCAAAAAGCGCTATGGCCGATATCTCAAGAGCAATTAGATGGTCATGCTTGCCCGCTGGAACCCCGGTGATACATGCTGGCTGTCATTTCAAAATACAAAGTGAAGAAGATACCCCAGCGGAAAAAAGAGCAGCTGAAGAATTGAAAGCAGCTAGCAAGCGTTAATTTTTATTTTCCTTATTGGAGATGGCAATGGCATAAGCTATTGCCAGCAGGATTATCAATACGGCGCCAATGGACATGAATATTGACAATAAATGATACATAACCATAAAAAGCTGCGCGCCGATTAAATCAGGTAATCTGGTTTGGAAAGCATAAAACACGATCCAAATTCCAAGTATCACCATCAGCACATTAATGAGAATTTGCAGGGCAGCAGAAATTTTTTGTTGCATTGATTGATTCCTTCAATCTTTTATCTAAACCTTAATCTATCAGCTCTCATGGCAAGGAGCAATCCGTGAAGAGATAAACAATCCCGCGCTATGGTGAACGCTGATTGACTCATGCCAGCACCCGGCAGATAATCGCGTTTTAAAAATCAGGGCGTTACAATGTCTTTACAACAATTAATTCTGGGTTCTTCATCCAGGTCTCGTCAAGAATTACTGATGCGTTTGCGTTTACCCTTTGAAGTTGCGGTTCCTGATGTGGATGAAACGCCATTAACAGGCGAATCGCCTGAGCAACTGGTGGTGCGTTTAGCGCAAGCAAAAGCGTATAAGGTTGCTGAGCGTTTTCCTGATGCGTTGATTATTGGTGCCGATCAAGTGGGTGTGCTTGATGGTGAAATTCTTTGTAAACCGTTGACCCATGACAATGCTATTAAGCAATTAAAAAAAGCCAGTGGCAATCGCGTAGTATTTTTTATTGGTTTGTGTTTAGTGGATGCAAAAAATCAAACGCAACAACAGGTTATTGAAACATTTGATGTTGTTTTTCGAAAGTTAAGTGATGCAATGATTCATACTTATTTGCAAAAAGAACACGCATTGCAATGTGCTGGAAGTTTTAAAGCAGAAGGACTGGGGATTGCATTGGTTGAGGAATTTCATGGAAGTGATTTTTCGGCGTTGATTGGTTTACCGCTTATTCGACTGACTAAAATGCTTGAGACTGCTGGCATGGGGCCTCTTTCTTAACAATGAAGGAAATGTATCTATGCATGCTAGAGATCATCTATTAATGGCCATCAAAAGTAATCATCGCGATGCAGTTGCTAGATTAATTAGACAAGTTGATTATAAAGAAGAAATTGAAAATAAAAAAACACCTATTCAATTAGCTAGGGATTTAGGACACTGGGATTGTGTAGAAGCTATTGCCAGTAATAAGAAAACAGATGCTGTTGATGCAGCGAGATACGGAGATGTTCTTCTTACTGCCGTTAAGGAGGATCGTCTTGCAAGCACCCGAATTTTATTAGAAGCCGGAGGAGCTTCTCGTTCCTGGTTCACTCCTGCTGAGGGTGATAGATATTTACATGCGGCCATTAGAAGACAAAACCTAGAGATGATCGTACTGCTTTTATCTTTTGATTGTGATGTAAAAAAAGAAAATAAAGCAAAGCAAACACCCATTCAGTTGGCTCGTGATCTTGACGATTGGAATTGTGTTGAAACGATTGCCAAGAATAAAAAAACAGATGCCGCTGATACAGCTAGATACGGAGATGTTCTTCTTACTGCAGTTGAGAAGGATCGTCTTGCAAGCACGCGAATTTTATTAGAAGCTGGAGCTTCTCGTATCTGGCACACGACTGCTGAGGGTGATAGATGTTTGCATGTGGCGGTTCGAAAACGCAATGCACCCATGGTTGCTCTGCTTTTATCTTTTGGTTTTGATTTAAAAAAAGAAAATACAGCAAAGCAAACACCTTTGCAATTAGCTGATAGTTTAAAAGTCAGTAGTATCAGGGAAGGCTGGAAAATATATTATGATGTAACGTCTTTAAAAATGGCATTGCCTGTTGTCATTCAATCTATGCGTCAACAAAAGTCGGCATTTTATAAAGTTCCATATGCTTGCTGTGAGTTGATAGTCTCTTTTTTGAGTCAACAAGCACCTGAGCTAAAAGAAACAGTGAGATCTAGCCAAAACGCCCTTGCCAAAATCTCCGCGAATTGTTTTTTATCTACTTCTCCTGGCATATTTCGAAAGCATTCATCTGCATACAGAGAATTTGTCACTGAGCTGAAAACAGTCTTACAAACTAGCCATGAGGCAACAAACAATATTGGTAGTGCAGTGAAAACATATCTAAAGAAAAATAAGGGCAAAAAAACAAGAACACTGAGCTTATTATTTAAATATAAATGGGTAGAGGTTTCTCAGAATAATAAAGAGAAAAAAAAGGAAGTGGTTGTTCATTCAAAATTATGGCGCAAATAATAATCAGGTAACAGCGCTCTTAGCAAAGATGAAAAATAAGCTTGTCAGTTGAAAGGCGCAGTGACGTAATATTTTTGCAATGCCACGATTGCTTTAAACGCGGCATCATCCTTTTCCATCCCAACATGACTTGGGATATCTGCTGATAGTTATATTTAATGCTTGATTGATTAAATTATAATCGCTATATTTGTAAGTGCCGCATTATTCGACAAAACGAGGTTGTTATGCCATTTGAAATTTTTTCAGAAGAAGAAAGCACAAAATTAATTGGCCACGCCAAAGTGTCAAAAAAATATGACGATTCATTAATGTATTTAATCAATAAAATGAATTACGGTGTGCATGGTGAAAAGGGGTGGCTGGGTAAATTAAGAGCGTGTGCGGAAGAAGTAAAAATGGATGACGAGCGTGACATTCTATTGAGTAGTTTGTTACGACATGTTGGAACAGCTAAAACATTACAACAAAATCCTGCGGGTGAATTGACAGAGGGAGTTCTTCCTCCACAATACGAGAGATTTATAGAAAAAAGCGGTGATTTTCTTGGCATTAAAAAGAAAGAAAGCGAAGACAGAAAAGAAGTAACTGATAGGACAGGTGGAGTAGCATCAGGCATTACGGTTGAAATGCATACTATGTCTTATCAACGGTTTTGGGATGACTATTTACGTAATATACTTATTGCTTTTATGCAGGATCTTAGCGATAAAAATGCAGCATCACGTAATCACTTAACAAAACCCATTATTTACCTTCTTGCCAGGCTAAAAACACTTGTCAGGCAGGAAAAATTGTTTAGGAGTGCTTCTTATCCCAATATACTTGAGAGTGATATACAAAAAAGCATCCTAAAGATAAAAACAGATCAGCCTGATGTGTTCGGCTTGAATGAAGCAGAAGACACGTTTATGAAAGACCGGCAAAATGTCATCGTCAAGCGCCTACAAGAAATTGTTTTGTTACGTAAGAAGTTTGAATCTAATCCTTTATTTGCTCGTTATGTTCATGTCCATCCTGATGTATTAGTTCAGTTTGCTCAAATGCTTGATTATTCCTGTCATTATATTGCGGAAATGGCAAAAAAAGGACTGTTTTCAAAAACTATCTCTAAGGATGATGCCGCTGTTTTAGCGATATTAAGGCAAAAAAGACGGGAAATTGCAGTTGTTATGGCATTTCAAGAAGAGTTATCCATGAAATATGGATGTGGAGACTTCATTCAAGTGCTTCATTCTCTTCTTCAAAATAAAAAAACTGATTTTTTGCCAACCCAAGCGTTTTATGATTTTGTGGAAAGCCATCCGGTTGCAATTGCTTCTTACGACGATGATTTGGATGCCCCTAAGGTACTTACAAAAGGAGAATGTGCGCTATGGAAAATGAGATGCAAACTTTTATTAGAAGAAAAAGTAGCGGCTGATTCTAAAGCACCCGCTTTATCTCATCGTGGCGAAGCTAGAATGTTGCGAAGACCAAAAGAGATTGATCCTTCACCTTTTTGTGACAAATTTACGGCTCTGCATCTTGTTATAAATGATCATGCACTCATGGTAAACGTGCCTGATTTTGCAACGGCTGTTCTTTTTCATCCGAAATATGTTGAATCAAAAACAGTCGCAGAACCTGCTATTTCTTCTTTAGCGACAAGAATGACGAAAGGATTATTTGGGAAGCCTGGAACAGTAACATCTGCTTCTAGCAGCTCATCCCTGGTGGTAGGAGCCGCTACCAATGCGGTGTTTGATTTTTTTGTGAATAAGAGACAAGATCGAAATGACTTCCAGCTGTGTTTAGCGCGCTATAAAGACACATTACTCTTTTTTAACCGAAAAGTGTTGAAATATAATGAATCGTTGTTTTATGTTTTTATGCTCTCGCCAAAACCATCAGAACTTGACAAAGAGAGAGAGAAGGGATTTTTATACCGCATACAAGATCTAGTGCATCAACAAACAAATATGGAAAGATTTTTTGAAAAAGAATATAAGCTAATAAGGGATGCCTTAACTAACCCGATGAGTTGGGGAGAAAAACGAGTGTTTATGGCTTACCAGAATGCCCTTGAGCAAGCAAAAGCTAACACTCAGATTTATCTTGATCGGCTGCTATCTTATTGGCAGGATGGCCTGGATCAATCTTCCCTGTTACAGAGTGACAGTATTGAAACATTTAAGAGTCATCTGGGTACGCTTCGCAGGTAAGTAAGTTACCCAATCAGCAAGTGCAGGTTCTATTAGAGTTCTTTACAAACCTAAAAATTTGTCATGCCAGCATGCTTTTAGCTGGTATCCAGAAGCGGCGTCACAAAAAGCCTGGATGCCAGCTAAAAGCATGCTGGCATGACACCTATTTGGGGGTTTGGAAAGTAGTCTATTAAAAATGTGATTAAAAGACTTCATTTTTTTGAAATGGTGTCCTGCACTTTTGAAGGTTTAAAAAAATAGTTAGTCATAGTCAAAGAGCTAAAACTTCATACTCTTCAATGTGGTTTAGCCTGGTCTACTTCCTGTCTTTAATTTAAGTGTATCTAAACAGTCGGCGCATAATTTTTGTAATTCAGGTGAGTCAGGGTATTCGTCGATAATCTTACCTAGATAATACTGAGCTTCAGTAGCGAGCAAATGTTTTAGTAAATCAGGCGTTTTTAAAATATTGATCGCTGTATCCAAATCATTTAAGGCTGCCCAATACAGCATATCGGCATTAGTCACCTCTTCAGGACAGAGTGCGATTTTTGCTAATAACTGCTTAGTTTGAAAATCAGACAAACACTGTGGCGCAAAAAAACCTGTTTTTAGAACAGAAGTGGACGCTCCTGCTCTTGGAGATTTACTTTCAGATTCTGTACGGTGTTTTTTAATATCAGCGATAAGCTCTTGTGCGCCATCAGGGAATTCTAAAGCTAATTTACGCACAGCACCATTATCATACAATCCCTCTGTTTTTAATAATTCAACGATAGCAATTTTTTTTTGGCCATCAGCAAGAGACCAGGGGCTTGCCATTGGTGGATACATACCTTTGATATCTATTTTTTTTTCATGTAGTAACTCAATATAAGCAATATAATCTTGAGCCTTACCAGAATGATCACGCATCAAATATTGCATATATACATCATTACGTAAATTATTTAGTAAGCCTGCTTTTTTAAACAGCTGATATTCAGAAAGAATTTCAGCAGCAGAAGTATTGTCAAGCACATAATTATTGCCATGAGCGTATTCTATTTTTTCCTCTTTAAAGAATAGTAAAAGTCCAGCAAGTCCCCAGTTTGGTTCTGTGTTATCAAGAGCATTTAATACCCGTAAAAATTGATCAGCACCGCCGTTCGCGCTTATATGATCAAGACAATCTATAAGCTCTACAGCTTGATCAGGGTATTTAAGAAAAGTTACGGAATATTTAAGTTTTTCATTCTTTTTTTCATTATCTTTTTTATCATCGTCAAGAGCCTCTTCTCTGCGTATACCTTTTCTCTCATTTTCCATTTTAGCTTCACGTACCAAACCCATTTTATGAGAAATTTTACGAATCAGGGCAGATGCTTCTGCGCCAAATTTTTCAAGCGCGGCAGAAGAATCATCTTTTTTATCAAATTCACAGGCTAGATGATAACAAGTCTCTACCATCTTTTTTTGATACTTTGTCAATTCTTTACTCTCAATTTCCCGAGCAATACTCACTGCAGGTGCAAAATTTAAAAGAGCATCACTCCAGTTACTATTTTCAAAATATTCCGATCCTTGCTCAAACAAACATAAAGCCACGTGGCCTTGATATGACTTGACGTCTTCACTTTTGATTTCTTGAGCAATCATCGCCGCCTTTTCATAATAAGGAAGAGCAGCGCTCCAGTTACTTTTTTTAAAATATTCCGATGCTTGCCTATGCAAACAGATAGCCACTTCGCGTTGATATGCCCTAAGATATTCACTTTTAATTTCTTGAGCAATCATCGCCGCCTTTTCATAATAAGGAAGAGCAGCGCTCCAGTTACTTTGTTTAAAATATTCCAATCCTTGCTTATACAAACATAAAGCCACGTGACCCTGACACATTTTTATATCTTCACTTTTGATTTCTTGAGCAATCATCGTCGCATTTTTAAAACAAGAAAGAGCATCGCTCAATTTGTTCTCCGCTAAATATTTATCTCCGTAATGTATTAAGCAGCGAAGCATATCTGTTTGATATACAGTTATATGTGCACTTTTGGATTCTCGGGCAAGATCAACTGCCTGTTCAAAACAGGTCAGAGCTTCATTCCATTTTTTTTCTTGAAGAAAGGTTAATGCCTGCTGGTGTATCTCGACACTGCGGCTTTCAAGATGACCCCTGCCTTCAATACCTTCAATACTTTGCCTTTCTATACTGGAAACGCCTGTGCGTATAGAAGGCATAGAAGGAGGATGAATGATAGAGAGGCTGGCTGCGCTACTATCAAAATCACTCAATCGCGTAATGAAGTCAACTTTATCCTCTTTGTCAGGAAAACACTTTTTTAAAAGACTACTGTTAGTTTGTATATCTTTCTCAATTAATGCTAATTTATCCAAGTCAAATTTTTCTAAAAAGAATGTTTTTTGTTTAAGATTCGACAACATGCTATACAGCATTCCTCGTGAAGGCTTTGCAATGTCACCTTTTAAATATTCGAATAGATATTTCTTAAATATTTTTAATGTTCCCTGTAAAGGTTCTTTAGAATCATAAGATCCAGATGAGGTGATCTGATAAAGTCTCTCAAAATCACTCTCGTCTAGAGAAGGAGCGGAGTCACTCAAAGAACTAGATCTAGAGCTAGAAGCTGCCATAATCAGACCCCTCAAGCAATTATTGACTATATTAACTAGTATAGGGCAATATTTAAGCTAAGTGAGAGGTTTTATCTAAATTTATATGGAAATTTTTTAATTACATTATTTACAAATATCTTTTAAGTCTAATCAAGGTGTTAGCGAAAACACGAATGGTATTATCAGGGTCACCTCATTAAAGTGTTGAATTTATTTTTTGCGTTTAAAGCATGCGTGTTCTATTTCGTGCCAGCGAAAGCTGGCACGACAGGATTTTTTTATAAGATAACGCAACTATTTTTTTTGTTGGTACAACAATCGCGTGAATTATCGCGGTTGCTTGATCCTGCAGATCCTGATGAGGAATTATAACTAGGTTCGGAATAAAAAGTGCTGGATGAGGCGCTGTAAGCGGATGATCTGTGTGGGACATATTCTTCTTCTATTGATGCTTCATCGCGGGCAATTTTTTCATCTTCTGTTCTTCCTGATTGATGATAGTCATCAGCAGCTTTAGAATAACTATGAAATGCTCTGGCGTGGTTTCCATCTCTTCGTGCTTGGTCTGCTTTATGTTCAGCTTGGCTTGCATCAGCATAACTTTTATCGGCATCAACGCGTCTTTTAAAAGAATACATAATAGTCTCTCCATTTAATTAATATAAATAGATGTCCTTGAAAACTCGTTAAACCATTACAATTATTATTCTAAAGAATATTTCTTAAAGATTTCTTAAAAAGTGGGCGCAATGATATCGATGGCCGTTATCCGTGAGTTGGAATAATTAATCGATCGCCTTCTTGCACATCATTGCTTGCTAATAAATTGGTGATGCGAATATTTGCGGGGGAAATATGAAATTTTTGTGCGATTTTTTCTACGGTGTCGCCCCTTCTTACCATATAAATGGTATCGCCAGCGGAGAGTTGATATTTTGGTGTTTCTTGAGGGGAGTGTGTGGGAATAATTAATTGGGTGCCTGGTTCAAGATGAGGGTTTCTTAAATCGTTGACTGCCAGGAGTGCTTTGGTCGTCATGTGAAAATGATCGGCAATTTTTTTCAGATTATCCCCTCGTCTTACCATATAAAGGGTATCGCCTGGTTTGAGTGCATAAGGACTTTGAAAATCTTGCTCTAGTGCTTTTGCAATTTTGGTTGATGTGTTCACAGGTTGCGTTGATGCATAGTTTCCTTGGGTGAAATCGGCTGGTGTAGAAAGTTGCTCTTCGCGTTCTGGCTCAGGTTCTAGTACCGTTCTGGAAATGGCAGGTGATGAACGAGGGATAAGTAAGCTTTTTCCTGGTTTAAAACCAGAAGCAAATTTCGGATTGACTTTGTGTAATTCTGTAGGCGATACATCAAATTTTCTGGCAATACTTTTTAATGTGTCACCCGATTTTATTTTGTAATGTATCCAGTTGATTTGTTGGTATTGTGGAGAATACGATAGATTCTCTGTAAATTGTTGCACATGTTCAATAGGGAGCACTAATTTAAAAGGTCCATTGGGTGCAGTTGCTGTGCGATTAAATCCAGGATTTAATTGCATTAAGTCTTTTATATTTAAGCCTGCAAGATACGCCGCCTGTTTTAAATCAATTTGTCCACCAATATCAACTTGTGCAAGATAAGGTGCATTTTTGACAGGTGGGAAATTGATTGGATATTTATAAGGGTTGCTGATGATGGTTGCAAGTGCTAGTAGTCGTGGGACATATTCACGTGTTTCTTGAGCAACAGGCAGTGACCAGAAATCAGTATTGATTCCGGAGCGATAATTTTTGCGTATAGCGGATAACACATTCCCTTCGCCAGTATCGTAAGCGGCGATTGCCAATAACCAATTGCCATCAAAAAAACTTCCAAGATAAACAAGATAATCCAGGGCGGCTTTTGTAGAGGCTACGACATCGCGACGGCCATCGTACCACCAGTCTTGTTTTATTCCATAGCCAGAGGCGGTGCCTGGCATCATTTGCCAGATTCCTGCTGCGCCTGCGGTGGAATAGGCAAATGGATTATAAGCACTTTCAATCATGGGGAGTAAAACAGTTTCAGCAGGTAAATGGCGTTTGCGAACTTGCTGTAAAATGTAATAAAGATAAGGTGCTGCGCGTGTTGCTGAATGCATTAAAAAATCAGGATGGTTTAAGAACCATTGAATTTGCTGCTGAACTTGTGGGCTGTCTTCATAGTGAGGGAGCGTAAATTCATCGCGCAGCTCATCCCACATGTTGTCGGCATTATGATAACGACGAATATCATTGGCTAAACTTTGTTTGCGTTCTTCGGATAGATGCATATTTTTTTGATAAACTTGAATGCCTTCTGCACTGGGTGCTGCAAAACCTGAATCAAAAAATAATGCGCAGCCTATGCTGCTTATGATGGTTAAGATGGTTCGTTTGCACCAGGAGTTTATCATTTATATGTTGCCCACGTGAAAAAACGTTTTTGCGAGTGTACCATAGCGAATATATTTCTACTTGAGTTTTTGCTGTCTTTTTGAAAACGTCGTTGATGTTCAAGGTCATCGAATTGATCGTCTGCAAAATTCTGTTAATTCGTTTAGCATTCGTGCGCTTGCGCGGTTTGCAGCAATGACTCCACCATAAGGAGAATTTTGTGGTGAAGGTTCCACAATAGAAAATCTTTTACTTGCGATAATTCGTCCTGTGCCTGTTCGTGTCAGTTGCGCTTCCAATGTTAAACGGACACGACTTGGATTGCTAGAAAAGTCTTGTATTAATGTAATGACCTGTGTCGACAGAGCGTAGCTGTATTGACTGTTGGAGGGTGGTTGTATGACCGCATGAAAATAATGCGTATTTTGTAATGTTTGTACGATCACTGTTTGTAACATCTCTGCTGGTGTTGCAGCCCAACGACTTTTCGCGAAATAAGAAATTTGATAAGGTTGGTTTGTATAAGCCATTTGAGTGGTATTAAAAGGTGGATTTGTTTCTGGATTCATCACCATTAATGTCGAGGCATGTGCTCTTTTAGCCACGGCAACAGGCGGAATAGATTTTAATTCATAGCGTGCTTCGGGTTGTGTTTTAATCGGTGAAAAAACAGAACAACTGACGAGTAGTAATAAAGATACCAACAACCCGCTTTTTTTAATTATTTCCATAGTTACCTCTCTATTATTTTTCACCTGGCCCTAAAGGTTGTGGTTCTTGTCCGCGGATTAAAACAGCAGGATTTTGTTTTAAGGAAGCGGATACATCTGTCAGATTTTTTACAATAGTGTCAAGATTATTTATCATGTGATTGGTTGCAGGTAATGTTTGTGTCTGGATCGTTTGCATCATCTCTTTTCCAGCGGTTAACATCGGAGATAAGTGATAGCTTGCTTGGGCTGTGTTTTCCAGAATGAGATTTAATTTTTGATTTTGCGCAGCGAAATTTTTGGTAATGTTATTTAAGTTAATTAATATTTGTTTAATAGATTGCTGATTTTGTGCATCTAACAGTTTTTCAACGGCATGACTGACATCAGAAATGCTGCTGCCTAATTTACTTAATGCATTATCCCAGCGTAGAAAAAGTGAGGGAGCAGTTTTGATCACAGGATAAGGTTGATCGTCTTCGATTTTGAGTGGCGTCAAGTCAGTCCCTTTGTCTTCCAGGGATAAATAAGCAATCCCGGTGAGGCCGCGGGTATTTAACATGGCAACGGTTCCCTTGTTGATAGGGGTGTCTGTTTTTACTTTAATTAAAACATCAACAAGATGTGGATTAGTGTGATTTAGCGCAATGCTGGAAACAGATCCAACACTGACGCCATTATATTCAACCGGGGCATCGATACTTAATCCTGAAACAGATTCCTGCATTTTAATTTGGAAAGTTGAATAACTTGATATGGACAATCCAGCTGAAAGCCAAGTGACTGCTAACACGATAAATATAACAAGGGTAATAACAAAAGCGCCGACTATTTTGTAATTAACGTTGGTGTCCATGGTGGCAGATTTCCATATTAAAGGTAGCCTTTTTGCGCCACTTTACCACGTGGTCCATTAAAAAATTCTTGAATGAGTTTATGAGGATTTTTGATAAGCTCTTCCACGGGAGCTACGCATAATACTTGGCCATCACCTAAAAATGCCACGCGATTTGCTACCTTCCATAAACTATCTAAATCATGAGTTACCATTACAATAGTTAAACCCATGGTACTCTGCAAGTTTAAAATTAATTCATCAAATGCGGCTGAATTAACGGGATCCAATCCGGAGGTTGGTTCATCCAGTAATAAGAGTTCTGGGTCTAATACAATTGCGCGAGCCAATGCTGCGCGTTTTTGCATGCCGCCACTGAGTTCTGCAGGGTATTTGTTTGCAGAATCAGCAGGAAGACCTGAGAGTAAAATTTTTAATAAGGCTAATTCATACATTGTATCGGTATCTAAATTAGTGTGCTCTTGTAAAGGAAATAAGGTATTTTCCAGTACGCTGAGCGAGCTAAATAATGCATTTTGTTGAAATAATACGCCCCAGCGGCGTTGTATATTAAGTAGCGTAAGAGGCGATGCTGTTGTTAATTCCTGGTTAAAAATACGAATGGAGCCTGACGTTGGTTTGGTCAGGTGCAATATTTCACGCAGTAATGTTGTTTTACCGGAGCCGCTGCCGCCGACAATCGCAAGCACTTCGCCGCGATTGACCGTAAGATTTAAATTTTTGTTAACCCAGTTACCACTCAGGTTGGTGCTCAGATTATTAATTTCGATGATAGCGTTTTCTGTCGTCATAGCTTTAATTCACTGAGAATGACGGAGAAAAAGGCGTCGACAACAATGATAAAAAATATGCCTAGCACGACGCTGCGCGTGGTATTTCTTCCAAGGCTGTCTGCCGTGCTTTTTACCAGCATGCCTTGAAAGCAGCCAACGCTTCCAATAATGAGTGCAAATATAGGGGCTTTACCTAAGCCGATGATGAGTGATTTTAATGGAATCTCATGTTGAAAACGCCGCAAAAAGTCATGCCAGCCAATGTGCAGCATATTGTTTGCCATGATCATGCCGCCAATAATGCCAAAAATATCTGCCCACATCGTGAGTAATGGCATGGTGATTAATAGGCCGATCACTCGGGGGAGTAATAATATTTCTGCCGGTGTGACACCTAGTGTATTGAGAGCATCCACTTCTTGATTGATTTTCATGATGCCAAGTTGTGCGGTAAAAGCAGAACCGGTGCGACCTGCGACCATGATGGCAGTAATTAATGGCCCAAATTCTCTCAGAACAGAAAGCCCAAGCAAGTTGACAATAAATACATTCGCACCGTAAGTGCGTAATTGATTTCCCATCTGGTAAGCAAGTACGATGCCGATCATTAAGGAAAGTAGGGCGATGATGGGTAATGCTTGTAAACCTGTGGTATCAATTACGTTCGTTAATGCACCCCAGCGCATGTGTTTGGGGTGGAATATTAATCGTAGCGTTTCCATTGTTAAGTAGCCAATAAAGCTGAGGTAATCAAAAAACTCGTTGAGCTGATTAACAGTGAATTCGCCCAACTTTGTTACCCAGGAGATATTTTTGGGTTGTGTCACTTTTAGGGAGGGTAATTTTTGTTGTTCAATCAGAGAAAATAATTTTTGATGTGCGGCGGAAAATTTATCTAGTTGAATAGTCAAGCCGCGTTTTTTGAGTCGATTAAATTGTCGGCTCAATAACCAGGCGCCTGCGCTGTCCATTTTACTGATCGCTTGACCATTTATGTGGATATCACCTTGCGTTGGCCAGGAGATTTTTTTTAATGCGCTTTCTAATAGGACGCTATTGGCAAGATTCCATTCGCCTTGGCAAATGACTTGTCGTGATGCAGTATCGAATTTTATAAAATTTTGCACTGATCCCGTCCTTGGTTTTTTTATTATAAAATCATAGCGTATTATCTCTCTGGTGTGAAGGTAATGTACGTATTGTGTTCATGATTTTTAAAAATTCTCTCAACCATTTAGAGAATATGTTTCGTTGGATTTTTTTTGATATATTATTAATAAAATCATCATGTTATGATATATTCCTCCACTGAGATTTGAATGCAAATTTTTGTATGTTACACTGCAGCCTAAAAATGACGAAAGGAACGCGTCTTGGCCAAAACATATCGTGCTATCCATCAATGGGATCATTGGCTGCAACATGCATTAGGTCGTAGTGTGCTGGATGCTGAGCAAGAGATTTTGTTTTCATTGTTAGAACAGCGGTATGGAAAACATGCTGTACTGCTTGGTTCACCACAACAACAGCGTTTGTTGAATGCAAGTGTCATGCCGCATTATGTTTTAATTAGTCCATTGATTAACAAAGATCACGCTATTGCCTCTATCGAGAGTGGGTTTTATGAATTGCCTATTGCATCAGGCTGTGTTGATTTGGTGTTGTTGCCGCACACATTAGAGCTGTTGGATAATCCACAGCAATTATTAATGGAAGCGTGCCGTATTGTTAAACCGGAAGGGCACATTATTATTTTTGGCTTTAATTCATTTAGTTTATGGGGTCTGAAAAAGCGCTGGATGCAGGGTAAACATATGTCATGGCCAGGAAATTTTATTCAGATAAATACAATAAAAAAATGGTTGGCGCTTTCTGATTTTCAATTAACAAAGCAGACAATGTTATTGTTTAGACCACCTATGCAACATGCGAGTTTTTATAAAAAATTAAAATATATTGAATGGGTAGGACAAAAGTTTTTATCATCGTTTGGTGGCGCTTATATGATTATGGCACAAGCTAAAACAATTCCGCTTACCCCAATAAAATTGCGTTGGCAGCAACAGTTATCAGGAATGCATGCCAGCATTCCAAGACCTACCATACGGATTTCTCAATGAAAAAACATGTTGTTATTTTTACAGATGGTGCTTGCCGCGGCAATCCCGGACCTGGCGGTTGGGGGGTATTGATGCGTTATGGTCAGCATGAAAAAAAAATGTATGGTGCTGAGCCTGATACAACCAATAACCGCATGGAATTAACGGCAGCCATTCAGGCGCTTTTATTATTGAAAGAACCTTGCGTCATTGAGATTCATACGGATTCCCAATACGTGCAAAAAGGGATTACGTTGTGGCTGCCGCAATGGAAAAAGAATCACTGGAAAAAAGCGGACAAAAAGCCTGTTAAAAATGCAGATTTATGGCAAGAGTTAGATAAGCTGGTGATTCATCATCAAATAAGTTGGCATTGGGTAAAAGGACATAGTGGTCATGTTGAAAATGATATTGCTGATGCGCTTGCAAATCAGGCGATTGATGAGGCATTCCAATGAGGCAAATTATATTAGATACGGAAACAACAGGTATTAGCCCGGAAGAGGGTCACCGTATTATTGAAATCGGCTGTCTTGAAATGGTAAATCGAAAATTTACAGGGCAACGTTATCATCAATATATTAATCCTAAACGTGATATTGAAGAAGAAGCATTAGCGGTACACGGAATTAGCAATCAATTCTTGCTAGATAAACCGCTATTTTCTGAAATTCTTGAAGAGTTTATGAGTTTTATTTCAGGTGCTGAGTTAATTATTCATAATGCACCGTTTGATGTGGGTTTTATTAATCATGAATTAAAATTAGCGCGCGCATCCTGGGGTGTGGTCACCGATCATTGTCGTATTATTGATACGCTGGCGCTTGCGCGGCAATTACATATTGGTCAGCGCAATAGTTTAGATGCATTATGTAAGCGGTATGGTGTTGATAATTCACAACGTGATTTGCATGGTGCTTTAATTGACGTTCATTTGTTAGGGCAAGTTTATCTTGCCATGACGGGTGGACAAAGTAGTCTTTTTGATGGCTCTACACAAGAAGAACATAAAAACAATGAAGCCGCAGAGGTTGTCAGTCAGCCTGTTATTTCCCGTCAGCTGCGTGTTCTAAGAGCGAGTGTTATAGAGTTGGCCTTGCATGAAGAAAAATTGAAAAAAATGGCGGAGAAAGGTCAATGTCTTTGGGAGAAAAGCGAGCAGTAACAGTCTCTCCTCCAACTGTTTTGACTGGAGGAGAGGTTAACAATAGGAAAAGCCCGCATTATTCTTTGTTAAAGACACCCAATAACATGAGCAAATTCTGAAACAAAATCTGAATATCTAAATACAGTGAAATAGTTGCCATAATGTAATTATCTTCACCATTGTGAATGATACGGCTGGTGTCATACATGATTAACATCGCAGAAATAAAAGTCATCAATGCAGAGATGGCGAGTGAAATAGCAGGCATTTTAAAGAAAATATTCGCTAAGCTGACAACGATGCAAACAACTAATCCAATCATGAGTGTTTTACCCCAAGCGCTCATGTCTTTTTTGGTCGTTATCGTGTAGGCAGATAATGCAAAAAAAGTAATGCCGGTTCCACCCAAGGCAGTGAGAATCAGCTGGCCGCCATTTTTATAGCCATGTAGAAAGTAATTCAACATAGGCCCTAGGGAATATCCCATGCATCCAGTAAATGCAAATACAGCTAGAATGCCCCAAGCGCTATTGCGCAAGGCGCTGGTGACGAATAAAAGACCAAATCCCACAAAAAACAGAATCATCGAAGAGCCGGAGCTGGCTTGATTTATGACAGCAAATCCCGCGCAAGCGGCGCTGAAAAGTAACGTTAAACTGAGTAATAGATAGGTATTTCGCAGGACAGTATGAGTGCTTAGTAATGACTCGTTACGTCTTGAGATTGAGTTTTCTCTAAATTGCATACTTTCGTTCTCCGAAGATATAAAGGCGCACTATACCACAATGGCACTCACCTAAAAATGATAAAATTTTCATGCAGCCTCCTTAGGGATATTCAGCTAGCGACAATTGCCGCTAGCTTGCTCAATCATCAACGCACTATAAACACCGCGCTGGGTCGATGGATGTGGATTTGACTCTGGCTGTGGCATAAGTTTGCAATGCTTCTGTTTTTGTTCGACATAAGTTTTGTAAAGCCGGAAAGCGCGCCAGCGCTCGGCCCACACACGCCTCCTGCGCTGCCCTCCCGTAATATCCTAAATAAAAATTAACCCCTAACCTGGAAGACGCGTTAAAAAAGAAAGATGATTTATCAGCGTTATTTAATGTACGAACAGGAAGTGCTGTATCATCTTCCACATATCGACCAATGCCATGTCGAACAATATGCGCATCTCGTGCGCCAAGGACGCTCTGCAATGTGCCAATGCCATTCACCCAAAATAAATCGCTTTTTAGACTCCACCAATTATTAAAGCGCCCAGGCTTAAGATTTTTTTCAAACCATGCCATGGCATCGGCTAAAATTTGTAGATCAAAAATATAACCCGAGGTGATCACTTCATGAGGATCAGGATTCATTAAAATATTTCTTAATTTAATGATTTCGGGCATGCATTTGTCTCGAGCAGCTTTGAACTCTATTTCTGAAGTTATATTTGCAGGAAGATCCGTTCTGCTGATAATGCTTTCAGCAAATTCGATG
>Ga0207001_1036_pt1 | contig 17542 bp, 17 predicted proteins | sample Alteio_BWMinCont_91_FD_153481 | JGI IMG/M metagenome (GOLD analysis project Ga0207001, IMG submission 153481) | Enriched cells from forest soil in Barre Woods Harvard Forest LTER site, Petersham, Massachusetts, United States -... | ecosystem: Environmental > Terrestrial > Soil > Temperate forest >... | reverse complement strand
ACAGGAAAAACAAAATCATCACAGCTACGCAATATTTTAATATTGGCATTTTTTGTATTAATTGGCGTGATTGCATTGAGCTTCATGTTATCAGATGACTCTGTTAATACGTCTAAGAAAGAGGAGAAACCCGTTTTTGCAAGTGCATTAAATAAAATTGATGCTGAATCTGTTGTTTTAGAGAAGGTCGAGAGAGAATTTAAAGAAGTTAAGAATGTAACAAATAAATTAGAAGAAAAATTTGATTCAATGAATAATTCAAAAAAATTAGAAGACGAATCAAAACAAAGAACAAGCGAAGAATTAGTTAAAAGAATCGAAATGCTAGAAAAGCAGTTAGCGGCAGGTGGTACTCCTTATCAAACTGTTTCAAATCAAATGCCAGGAAGTGAATCTTATCAAGGGAATATACTTCCGGGACAGCCAGGAGGCTCAAATACAAATATTAACTATAATTTAGGAAAAGGTATCAGAGAAGATAGTTTATCCTTAACAAAATCAGAAGAATTAGCGAATCAACGACCACTTAAAAATCCAGATACTTATGTGCCAGCTGGATCATTTGTCACCGCAGTGATGTTAAGCGGGGCTGATGCATCTGCCGCTGTAAACTCACAATCTAATCCTGAGCCAATGGTCTTTCGTTTAACAGGTGATGGAACTTTACCAAATCATAAAAAAAGCCATTTGAAGAATTGTTTTGTCACCGCAGCTGTTATTGGAGATATCTCTTCAGAACGAGGAAAGCTAAGACTAGAAAGATTAAGTTGCACATTTCCGAATGGCGAAACTGTTGAACAAGAGATAGAAGGATCGGTGAGTGGTCCTGACGGTAAGAATGGAGTGAGAGGAACACCTTTATGGAGAGACGGAGCAATAACGCAACGTATGTTTGCCGCAGGATTTTTATCAGGTGTTGCAAACGGTGTATCTAATTCTTACAACACGAATTCAATTTCAGCTCAAGGCACTGTACAAACACTCAATTCAAGCAAGATATTTCAAAATGGGTTGGCAAGTGGAAGTGCTAAGTCAATGGATAAGCTCGCAGATTATTATATTCAACGGGCTGAGCAATATCATCCAGTTATTCAACTCAGTGCAGGAAGTGAAGTAGATGTGGTCTTTTTGAAAGGCTTCTTTCTTGATGGGAAAAAACATGAAAACACGGATACATCCGTTGGCAACTATTCAAGCCATGCAGTTAATACGTCAAATTTTTTCCCTGCACAACCATCGGACTCACAAACACTTCCTTTATCAGAAGAAAGTGTGAGACGTATTCAAGAAAAAAGTAAAGAGCTGGGTTATCGCGTAACGACCGCGCCAGCAACAAACCCATCATGAGGCACTTTATGAAAATACAATTAAAAATGGTTTTATATATAGGAATGGCATTCTTGACGGGATGCTCCAGCTTAAATGCTCAATTTGATTGTCCTATGAAGCCAGGGATTCGTTGTGAAAGTATTGATTCAATCAATGCTCGTGTTGATCGAGGGGAATTAGGACAACCAGAAATTAAAAATATTATGCCTACAGCTTCTTATACACCTATTAATTACAAATCGAATTTTAATTTTTCAAAGAGAAACTATGCCCCAAAAGGGGAGCCCGTTCGTTATTCGGAAACAGTGACAAGGGTATGGGTGGCACCTTATGAGGATACGGCAGGAAATTATCATCAAGAAAGTGAGATATACACTATATCTAAGCCAGGTCATTGGATAGGTTATCCATTAAAAGCGACATTAGGCAACGAGGGTTGAAATTATGTTTGAAAGAATTTCAGAGTTGACAGAGAAATTTTCCACATGGGTGGGAGATAAAACAAAATTTGGTATTTCAAATCAATCTGTTGAAATTCCACATTTATCTGAAATTATAGATTTTCGGTCAATGAGTAGTCTTTTGCATTATGATGGGTACGATCCTCAAACATCGATATTTATTAATAAACATAGCCAAGGATTTATTTTAGAAGCATATCCATTACTGGGAGCAAATGAAGAAACCGTTAATATTTTATTCGGGATTCTCACTGATGTGCTACCTCTCAATGCTGATTTACAATTTATGTTATGGGCATCACCTAAAATTGGTGAAATACTTGATATATTTGAAAAAGAACGTTCAGGACATGGCGAAATATTTGAATGGCTAGCAAAAAAACGAACTGATTTTTTAAAGAAAGGCTGCTTTAAAAGTTTAAACAAGCATGAAAATTATTTAATTCGTAATTTTAGGTTATTAATTTCAGTTTCTGTTCCTCAAAAAAGCTATCAATATGATGTGTCAAATGAATTAATTAATTTACGTGAGGATATTGTTAGCTCGCTTAAGTCTATTCAAATGCCTTCCGTTAATATAAACGCCGATGAGATGATAAGTATCGTGCATGATCTTATACATCCATCAAAAGATGTTTATCCACACCGACAAAAATGGATGCCACACGATTCATTATCAGTGCAGTTAAATGATCCAGAATTTTTCCTCCGAGTCTATAAAGATAGATTGTTATTTGAAGGCAATGAGGACACGGTAGAAGCAAGAGCTTTATCTGTAAAAGAATTTCCAACTACAATGGCGCAATGGAAAATGGGCGACTCAATTGGCCAGCTATTTAATACGTCATTCCAAATACCTTGCCCATTTTTAATTTCATTCTCATTGCGATTAGTTAATTCAGAACAAAGCACAATGATTGAATCTGTTAAATTAGCCAGTAAAAGAAAAGATATTCAAGCAAAAGCAAATGATGGAAAGCAAAAAACATCCAATGAGTACAATGATCGTGCTTATGCAAATCGCCGCTTAGAAGAAGGTGATAAGCTAGTCAAGACTCATTTTCAAATTATACTTTTTTCTGATCCAAATGACTCTTCTAATGCAGAAAGAAAAGTACGTGACCTTTATCGAGTAAATGGTTGGAAATTAAAAAAACCTAACTATCTGCAATTTCAGTCATTTCTTGCCATGCTGCCAATGATCATGTCAGAAGGCATGCATTCTGATTTACAACAAATGGGTCAATTGCAAACAGTGACCGCATTTAATGCGGCGAATCTCGCGCCATTACAAGGTGAATGGAAAGGAACATCTACAGCAAGCTTAATTTTACCAGGACGTAGAGGACAAATTGCGACATTTAATCCTTTTGATAATAGAGAGGGTAATTACAATATTGCAATCGCTGCCGCATCAGGGAAGGGGAAATCGGCATTTACTCAAGAATATATAATGTCCTTATTAAGTTCGGGAGGCCGTGTCTGGGTAATTGATATTGGAAGATCATATGAAAGCACATGTAAAATGAGTAATGGATCATTTATTGAATTCTCTCCCACTTCCAATATTTCTTTGAATCCATTTACCCATATTCATGATTTTGATACTTCATTAAATTTATTAAAACCATTGTTAGCGGCTATGGCGCACCCCACATCTCGCGCTAATGATGAGGAAATTGCATTCATTGAAAAAGCATTAAAATCAGTTTGGCAAGAACATGGTAATCAAGCTTCAATTACTAAAGTTGCCAATTGGTTGTCTGAGCATAAATCTACAACTTGCCAGAATCTTTCTCACCTACTGTATAGCTATACAGAAGAAGGAATGTATGGTCGTTATTTTGAAGGAGACTCAAATATCGACTTATCCAATTCTTTTGTGGTACTTGAACTACAGGAGTTAAAAAATAAAAAAGACCTTCAGAGAATTGTCATGCTTGTATTGATGTATCACATTAGTCAGGTTATGTACCTTGGCAGTCGAAATCAACGCAAGTCTTGCATTATTGATGAAGCATGGGATCTTTTTGGTGGTGATAATGATGGTGCCGCCCAATTTATTGAAGCTGGTTACAGAACAGCACGACGATATAATGCGAACTTTGTAACAATCGTTCAATCTATCAATGATTATTTTAAAAATTCAACGACCATTGCTTCATTTGAAAATTCTGATACTAAAATTATTTTCGGCCAAACGACAGAAGCAATTGATCAAATCAAGAAATCTGAGCGTCTTGCAATGGATGCTTATACTGAACGGTTATTTAAAAGCCTTAGAAAAACGGATGAGTACTCTGAGTGTATTATTAAGACACCTTTAGGATTATCCGTGCATCGAGTTATTTTTGATCCTTATTCAAGAGTATTAGTTTCATCTAAAGGCGAAGAATTTGAAGCGGTTAGAAGTTTGCAAAGAGAGGGAGTTTTATTAAAAGTTGCAATACAAGAAGTAGCGGAGAAATTTCATCATGGGGCTATCTAATTTATTTGTGGCTATAAAAGAGATTGATTTTTTACGCATGCTGACGTCAATTTTTCTTGGCATGATAGGTGCAATTTTAATATTAATACTTGTGCACTTCATGTCATCGCCGCCAATTAAGATCGGCACTGTCAATATTACTCAATTAATAAATCGCTATATTAAGCTTGAAGCACAAAAAAATGTTTCCCCAGAAGAACTTAAAAAAGAAGTTAGAACCTATGGTAATAGGTTAAATAAGGAATTGCAGATATTTTCTGCTAAGAATCATGTTGTGCTTTTTCCAAGCGAAGCCATTATTGCGGGGGGTAAAGATTATACATCTTATATTGGCGCAAAAATGCAGTCATTTTATCAAGTTAATGCGGAATAGAAAAATGATTACAATATATAAATATGGTATCAACAAAAAAATAAAATCCTCGTTACTATTATTTAGTATTTGTATTTTTGTATTATTTACAAATGTCTCTTTTTCAAAAGACTTAGGCGTTTATGGACAAACCTATCCAATAATAGAGCAAGATTTTCTCGAATTTTTAAAAACCCGATTAGTTGAAATGCAACAAAATGGTGAATGGCAAAAGATACAAGATGATTTTAAAAATAATGTTTCTAAACATGCAGAAAGACCTACACCATTAACTCAAATAACCAAAGCTACTAAAACACGCAGCTGGTTATATGATCCATCTCTGACTGTTCCTTATGATCTTAGAGATCATAATGGGAGTGTGTTTGTAAAGGCAGGTACCGTTGTGAATCCTTTACAATTTATGTCGCTCCACAAAGCATTCATCTTTATTGATGGAGATGATAAAAAACAAATTGAGTGGGTTAGAAAGATTGATAGCAGTTTATTAGGAAAAATAAAAATCATCTTGGTTTCTGGCTCTATTTTATTAACTGAAAAATTGTTGTCGAAAACAATCTATTTTGATCAACAAGGTAGACTGGTTCAGCGTTTTTCTATTGAACATGTTCCCGCAATGATCCAACAAGATGGTTTAAAGCTTAAAATAACGGAGTATGCATTATGAAAATACTCTTTAATTTGCGTAATATTTTAATTTCTTTGATCTGCCTGTTTGTGACAAACGATGTCTTAGCAAGTGCAAATTGTCATGGAAATTTCGTTAACCCAATTACAGATGTGTGTTGGAGCTGTCTTTTTCCTATCACTATCGGTTCTGCGACTGTTGTGGCAGGAAACTTAAGTGATACGAGTAATCCGAGCTTACCAATCTGTGCCTGTGGATCCCCAGTCATACGCCCTGGTATCGCAACTGGATTTTGGGAGCCTGTTGCCATGGCAGATGTAACGCGGACTCCTTATTGTATGGTCAATCTAGGAGGGCTGCAGCTTCCAATTGGTTCATATCAAACAAGAGGCACCGTTGAATTTTCAAACGATGATCAGAATCACAGTTTTTACTATGTGCATTGGTATAAGTATCCATTACTTTTTTGGTTAAAATTAATTACCGATGGGATGTGCCTTGAAACAGGTGATTTAGATATTGCATATCTCACAGAATTAGACCCGAGCTGGGGAGATGATGAATCAACATTTATTCTTAATCCAGAAGCGTTATTGTTTGGTAATTTGTTAGCACAAGCGGCTTGTGCCGCAGATGGCGTAGCTGCTTCAGTTTCAAAACCATTGGATTCGCTTTTTTGGTGTGCGGGGAGTCATGGCAGTATGTATCCGTTAAATGGACATGTACAAGAGCATGTGGGGGGAGTCCAAGCCAGCATTCTTCTATCTGAACGTATGGCATATAAAATGCATCGTGAATTATTAATGAGCGATAGTATTGGCGAGAATAGTCCTGCACTTTGTTATAACCCTCATTCACCTTTTATTCCTAAATCAAGATATAGATACCAAATGGTAAATCCTATACCAACTACAGGAAGTAGTGGTTGTCATCCATTTGGAGCGACGACTGCTACATGGGGGGCAGGGCATGAAATTCCATTCACAGGTGAAGATTTTGGCTATTTAATTTGGCGCAAGCGTAATTGCTGCGCTTTCTAATTTTTAAAAGGAGATATCTTATGAATTTCAATTCTTTCGTTAATAACCTTTCTTGGAAGAAGCTGGCCATAATTATTGTAGGTGTTATTTTTGCAGGATGGTTGATTCGTGAAGTTATGTTTTGGACTTTTTTTCACGAAGCAAAAGGAATGTTTAATCAATTTAATAAACAATTCACGGAACAGCAAAAAGATATTCAAAAAAAGCTAGATGATTCAGATAGAGAGTTTGTTGCGCGCAATAAAAGTTTCAATGATTTATCTAACAATTTTAATCAAGGATTTGATGAGATACAAAGAAGAAATGTAGCTACATGGGAAAAAATTGAAAAGGAAAGAGCTGTGCGGGAAGCTGCATTTGATAAAGAGTTTGAAGAAGCACCAAAGAAGATGTGGGATCATCATGAAAAAATGGCAAAGATGATGCGGGATGGTTTTATTAAAGACTCGAAGCAGATGCATAAAGATTTTCAAGGCAATGAGGTCAATGCTAAGAAATTAAAAGAATGTACTAAAAAGTTGGCTCTATTAGGATTGCTTCAAGGTGCATTGACAGGCTCAGAGAATATTACACCAGAACAACGTACAGCACGCGATCAAACTGAATTACTAATTAGACAAGAAATAGCGAAAGCTGAAAGATGTGTGTCTTCATTATGAGATTAATTCTGGTTTGGAGTTTGGCAATTTTAATGAGTTTATTGTCAATGCAAATAGGACGTGCTGATACATTAAAATCATCAGGTAATATTATGATATTTATTTCATTTTCTATGCCAGAAAAAAATATTAAAGAGTGGCTTCAACAAGCTGAACTGATTCATGCACCTGTCATTATTAGAGGTCTCGTCAATAATTCATTTAAAGATACTATTAAAAAAATGAGTCAGTTTACGAATGATAATCATGGTGGCGTTCAGCTTGACCCCACATTATTCCAGCGTTATCAAATTACTAAAGTTCCAGCAGTTGTCATCAAAAACACAAGCGAATGTTTACCTAATCAAACTTGTGAAGAAAATTATGATGTTATCTACGGAAATATCACACTTTCCTATGCATTGAAAAAAGTCGCAGCTCAAAATGATTTTCTATCACCCATGGCACAAGACGCATTAAATGAAATGAAAGGTCGTTATGCAAATTAAATCATTCGTAAGTAAATGGATTGTTGGAATGGGTATCTCCTTATTTGCTCATTATTCATTCGCTTCTGATGATCCTAATTTTACAAAAGGTTTTAATGATGGATTAAAGTTCGCAAGTTCCTGTCAGGCAAAACCAATGTCGGCTATGCAAAACATGCATCCAGAAACTTTCATTTCAAACTATAGCCAATCGCCAAAAGAAATTGCATATAACGGTAATGTCGTAGCAATGGAAAATGATTCAGCTTACTTGGCAGATCACGGAGAAACTGGAAAAACCATTAATACAGGCATGGAGGAAAGGAAAAAACAATTTAATTATCCAATTGATCCAAATAGTCCAGCTATCAAGAATATTGATAAAAGAGGTGATGATATCTACAGTGTTATTACTGGACAATTTGGAGATTGCACAAAACAAACAAGTTGTACAACTCAGTATAAAAATGAGATTTGTCAAGAATCCCCAAGAAGTACAAACCAATATTGTCGCAAAATACTTAATATTGATCTTGTTCCTAAACAAGTAGACACGCATTACTATTTAACTGCTCATCTAAGTACAAGTGATCATGATTATGCAGGGGTTAATATCAATACTGTTACAGGAAACATCAATGGTATTGGACCTCATGATGCAAGCGCCAGTTTAGAGGGTAGATTACCTTCCAATATAGATTGTCATAGTCTTCATGGTTCTATCATAAGTTTTGATACACATGGACGAAAAACAAACCTGGATAGTATTGATTATCCATCATGTGGCAGTGGCCTTAATCTAAATTTTCACGTTTTAAATGATAAGCGACGCGGAACTGTAAATTTGGCAATGAAGATTGATATTGTATCGTCAAATATTGTTTATGAACCCCATGATGTTTGGGACAATCAATGTGCATTATTAGAAAAATCTTCCAGCTGTAAATTAATAGAGGAGCATTGTGTTTCTCCAGGTGGTACACGGGTCATCCAGAACGTTCCTGTCACAAGAGACTGCTGGGAAAAAGAAGCTAATTATGTCTGTGGTGGTGGAAGTGAAACCCTGCAATGTCAACCATACCGTGATAAAGGGTGTGAGCAAGTTAACTCAATTTGCAAAACCCATAACGATAGTGGGTGTGTTTTATTTGAAGAAACATTTCGCTGTCCTATTAAAGAATGTACGGATGTTGGAACTATATGTAATGGCGAAACATATTGTTTAACAGGTGATTGTGTTAAGCAAACGAAACAACCAGATGCCGATTTTCAGCGTGGGGTCACAGGACTGTCGGTTGTTAATGAAGCAGCTAAAAATTACAGTATTAATCAAGGTGCAAATTTCCCCATTTTTGGTGGCCAATATAAAACGTGCAATAAAGATTTTTTAAATTTTGCAAATTGTTGCTCAGACAGTGGATGGGGCGTTGATTTACATTTAGGGCAATGCGACAAAGAAGCAAAAGAACTAGGGCAGGCAAAAGAGAATAATCTTACTACTTATGTAGATAGTGAAGATAATTGTATTCTTGGACTTTGTTCGCATAAAAAGCGCTATTGTGTATTCCCTTCTAAACTTGCCAGAATTCTTCAAGAAAAAGGTCGGCGTGATCAATTACACATCTCATTTGGAAGTTTCGATCATCCAGATTGTCGTGGGATAACACCTGAAGAATTGTCCAAAATGGATTTGAACAAAATTGATTTTAGTGAAATCTATAGTGATATTACTAAAAAACAATCTATGGAGGATCGAGATCACCTAAAGCAACGTGTTGATGACAAAATGAATAAATGGTCTAAGGAGCATACTCCTCATGGCTAGATGGATTTACTTTATTTTGATTAGCATTTTCACGTTAAATTTTAATAATGCTATTGCAAGTGCCAATGAGACTTACTTTAATGAGCATGCAAAAGGTTGGCATTGGTATAACGATCCAAAAAAAGAAGAGAATACTAGCGAAGAGAACGATGAGAACAACCCAGTTGAGGAAATGAATGCTGTTCATGCAACTATAAAAAAGACGTTAGATAAAGCGGTATTAGATCCAAACAAGGAAAATGTAAAAAATTATATAATTTTGCAAAATCAGATGATGACCCGCGCCAATCAATTTAATCATAATTGGCAAGCGGTCATTATGGAAAATCCTGAACTCAATTATTCACTATTGCATCCAACAAACAATCTGGCCAAACAAGTTGATAATGATTTAATTAAGGATAAAGAAGAAAAAGCAATAAAAGAATTTTTTAGAAATAATGAGTTATATTTTTTCTATAGAAGCAACTGTCCTTATTGTCAAAAATTTGCTCCAATTATTAAAGATTTTGTAGAAACGTATGGAATAGCGATTTTACCAATCACTACCAATGGAATCTCACTTCCAGAATTTCCAAATTCGTATATTGATCAAGGTGAATCGAAAATCTATAAAGTAAGCGTTGAACCTGCATTATTTGCTGTTAATCCAAAAACTCATAAAGTTGTTCCTGTCGCATTCGGGTTAACTAGTCAAGCTGAAATCAAGAAAAATATCTTGTCTTTAACGACAAATTTTGAAGGTGATGTGAGATGAGAAAAAAATCTGTCAACATTGTTTTGATAATTATTTTGAATTTTATTCTTATTTCAAACATTACATATGCAGGTATTAATGATGATATGAATAGTTATTTTAATAATCTTGGTTTTTCATCAAATGTGACTAGACCGCAAGCCTACCATGGTCAACAAGCAGGTTACTATACGGGTGGAAGTGTTTTTGCACGTACCCCAATCCGTGATGTTCAACTTGTGCAAGTGGAGCTTCCTAGCTATCGCGCAGGTTGCGGGGGGATTGATTTGTATTCGGGTGGATTTTCGTTTGTAAAATACGATGATCTAGTCAAATTGATGCAGAACATTATGAATAACTCAGCAGGATATGCTTTTACTTTGGCGATGGAAACTGCAACGCCTGAACTTGCCAACGTTATGAAATATATTAATGACAAAGCTGCTGAAATTAATCGTGCCAATATCAATTCATGTGAAACAGCAGAGGCATTAGTAGGTGGAGCATGGCCGCGTACGCGTGCGTCACAACAACAAGTTTGCCGGGATATTGGTGGCAGTAAAGGTGGATTATTTGATGATTGGGCACAAGCTCGTCAAAAATGTGGATCGAATGAATTTTCGAGCACAATGAATAAAGGTCGAAGTGATCCACGCTATAAAAATATGATTTTTGATAGTGGTAATGTTGTATGGAAGATCATTAAACAAAATAATTTACTGAATGGTGATGATGAGCTTGCTCAATTTTTTATGTCATTATCAGGTACAGTCATTATTTCTAAACAAGGATCTTCTGATGATTCTCCAGTCAATTTTGATCCACCGCTACCAGGCTTAATGGACAAAGAAACAAATAATCTAATCCATGCATTGCTGGTAGGTGGTGAAGTAGATATTTATAAATGCGATACATTAGATGAAAATGGTTGCCTTCATCCTAAACGATCAAAAATTAGAGTGACCGATGCGATGGCATTCGGTAATCGTATCCGCGTATTACTTGAAGATATGGTTAATAAAGTAGTAGATGATGTTGCATTAACTAAAGAAGAAATTGGATTATTGCAATCTACAAGCCTACCTATTTATAAAATGCTAAATGTTCAAGTGGCTTTTTCTAAAGACAAAGATACATTGGATATTGCAGGTTATTCAGATGTCATTGCTACAGATATTATTTTTCAATACTTACAAGAAAGCCTGAAAATTATTCGCAATAATGTTGCTGGTTCTCAATATCCTGAAGATATCTTAAAAGCGCTACAACCTAACATTGACAAAGAACTTGATCAGTTACGTGATGAACAAAAAAATGCTTATAGCCGAATGGCAATGTCTATCCAACTTATTGAAAAAACGCAAATGATTGAAAAGATGTTAGCGGGTGATTTGTCAACTCAGCTAGGCAATTCATTGTCTTGGGCTAAAGGACTGAAATAATTTTTTGAACTGTAAATGAGAGTAATGGCAATGACTAAATTACCAATATATGTGTATGGGGATGGAGGTGCCTACCGAGAATATTTTAATGCTATTGCGGCATTTTTTGGTGCGAGTACATTTAACTCATTACTTAATATGGCGGTATTGCTTGCACTTGTGACCGTGATTTATACCTTTAGTATGAAAAGAAATTTATTTGACATTATTAAATGGTTAGGTTGGTTCTATGTAGCAATGTATATCTCATTTGTTCCTAAAACGACAGTTATCATCATCGATCGCGTGAATAATAGCATAGGATATACAGTTGATAATATCCCATTTGGGCTAGCTGTATTAGCAAGCTATACCAGTTCGATTGATGATGCGTTAACACAATCACTGGAATCTAACTTCACTATGCCAGACTACATGCCATATCACAAAACAGGTATGGTCTTTGCCTCACGTTTAGTCACCGAATCGAATCAATTTGAAATTACTGATTCAATTTTTGATGCAAACTTACAAGAATTTGTCCATCAATGTATTTTCTACGATATTTTACTTAATAAATATTCTTTAAATGATTTATTAGCACAATCGAATGTCTGGCAATACATTGTGGGGTATGCCTCACCAGCAAGAGCATTTATTTACAATGGATCCATTGTAACTTGCAAAGATGGTGCTAGGAAATTAACGGCGGATTGGAAATCTGTTATTGAAAAAGCGGCTCAAGAATATGGAAGGCGAATATATCCCAATGTTGCAAAAGAACAAGTTAAATCTAAGCTTTTTGCGGATCTACCTACGAGTTACCGATTTCTTACAAATCTTTCAGATCAAGCACAAAATATAATGCAGCAAAATTTAATGGCGAATGCGTTGCAGAGAGGTGTAATTAGCTTAGATGGCAAACTTGATGCCCAAGCTGCATTAGAATCTTATGCTTTTACTAGGGCACAGGAGCAAAAACGCTTAACAAATCAAACAATGGGTGAAATGGCCGCCGTCTGGCTTGTTAAGATCAAGGTTGTTGCTGAAGTCCTTATTTATGCCTTATTTATTTTTGTTGTAATATTATCTGTTTTTCCTTTTGGAAGCCTAATTTTTAAAAATTATGCTTATTCCCTTTTATGGATCCATCTATGGGCACCATGTTATGCCATTATTAATTTACTCATTTCGTATCATGCTAAGGTAAATACAGTTGCGGCAAGTGAAGGCGGTCTTACATTAAAAGCATTCTCTGGTATCACGCAAATCAATTCTGATATGGCTGGATTAGCGGGTTATATTTCTATTCTTGTGCCAGTTATTATTACAGGTGTTGTATCAGGTCTTTATCGCGTCATGCCGCAGCTGTCACAATATGTAGGCGGTGCAATGCAAACAGCTTCAAGCGCATCCGCCACAGAAGCTGTTACGGGTAATTTCAGTTTAGGCAATACCAGTCTTGGTAATCATAATGCTTCTAACACATCTGCAAATCATGTCGATACCAGTGGTCGAGTTTCATCAGGGAGTCTCGCGTCTCAAATCGCAGGAGGATCATCATTAACAACGACAGCAAGTGGCTCAACTGTGATGGATATGCGAGGAGCGATGTCAAATTTAGCGACTTCGGTCAACTTCGCAGAATCTTTACGTTCTAGTTTTGGCCAACAAGCAGACCGTTCTTATACTGCAGCGCAAAATGAAGCAAATGCTTATAGTCAATCAACGAATGCCGCTATAAGAGATATGTATGATCTAAGTCACCATTTAGGTAAATCAAGCAGTAGTAGTGATAATTCAAGTATCAGCACCACATCAGGTGTATCACAAGCGGTTAATGAAAATGTTGGTTTAACACAAGATTATGCTGCTCGTCATAATCTCTCTTTCCACGATGCTGCCAATGTATTAGCTAGCGCTTATGTTGATGGAAAAGTTTCTGGTAGTTTTGGTGCAAATTTTGGTGGTAAAGGAGTTTCGCCTCTAGGCGGGGGCATTAATTTGGGCGGTTCAGTGGGAATGTCTCGATCAGCCTCTCATACCAGTGGAGTCGATAAAGGATCAGCATATTCTGATGCTCAAAGCTATGTACATAATACTAATTATGGGAAAAATGTTGATTATGTAGAGCGGGCTGTTAAAGACCATAGCTTCAGAACGAGTGACGAAGCTGGTAAACGATTAGTTGATAGTATGAATACTTCATTCGATAAGGCAGAGTCAGCACGTCATGATATGCAATCAAGTTTGCAATCAGCAGAAAGTGCCCGTGAGATGGCAAGTTACACTCAAGAACATGCGAATTCTATTCAAATTAATGGGACACAGGGATTACGTCAATATATTGCAGCACAGCCTGGAACTAACGGTACCGGAAGAATAGGCCCCGCTCAAGTAGAGTCAATTCAGAATGATCCCCATTTAGCCTCATATTATGCTAATCAATATATGGAGCAATATAAACATGAAGTAGAGTCCAATTGGAACCATGGATTAGCAGCTAATAAACACGATATTCAATCAAAATTTCAGGGGAATAATACACATGTCCAAGATAGAGAAACAGCAGCGTCATTTAATGAGAAAAATAAAGCTGAACTTATACATAAATCCAGTGCGGCTGGATTAGAAAATAGTCATACGCTAGACACCTCTGCGGTATCGCAAGCCAATCAAATTTTATCTGATAATAAACATCATATTGACTCAAGGCATGACGAAATATCAAAAAATGTAGATCAACACCAAAAAACTGTAGAAAACGAAGAAACAAGAAAGCGTCATGGTGGATTAGTGCGTGATCTGACACATGACATTGATACAAAGGAACATGTTTAAAAGGAAGAATTATGAATTCTGATTCTGCAATTAAAAATTTTACACGTGGCGGCCAAGTTCTTTTACATAATTTGCGTATGATAAATCAAATTGCCAGTCGGGTAGGACTGTTGTGCCTTATATTTTTTATATTACTTAGCATAGGATTTTCTTGGATTTTTACATCAACCTATGAGCAGTATCTGACTTATCAGTATTGCTTGGCAAAATTTAATTCTTCCATTAGTGATTATGCTAAACAAGCTTTTATTAATCCAAGTGGGTTAGTAGCAGATGTTTACTCTAAACAAATATTAACCGCTGAATTTATTCAGCATGCGCTGATAAAAGTTATTCATGCAGTAGAAAAATCAATTTTTGTTAGTGCTGGAATCACGCTGCTTATTTTTTATATTTTGTTTCGTCTGCTCCGAAAACATGGACAAAATCAAGCTGAAGTAGAAGAAGTGAGAGAAGGAATTTCATATGGTGAATCAGCTATGCGTTCCGGCATTTCTATTTCTCGCCAGCAATCTCATAACAATATTGTCAATCCATCAGAAGTCATGCGGTTAAATGATCTTGAAGCTTATATTCGAGTCCCAGGTGATTTCCTCTATATATAGTCAAAAGTTGCATTGTTAAACACGATGCTAATTTTTTTGGCTTTATTTTTCCTAAACTAACAACTGCATATCCTTCTGGATGATCGCCATTTGACATATACCCCATTAATTCAATAATTGTTTGTCCATAAGGTGAGTTCTTCTCCCATCGATCTGCTAACTTTAATGATGGTGATTGTGGTTTGATTTCTATTGATTCCGCAGGAACATCTAGCGGTGTTAAAAATAAATTGTAAGTATGTCCTTTCTCCGTTGTTATAAATAAATTAAACGCTTTATGCTGATAGTAAATGGTTGGCTGGACATAAATTTCTCCCAAATTATCGTCTCGCTTTAACTCATAAGCACCGTCTAAGCCTCTTACATTAAGAATTCTATCCCCTGAAACAAAAACTCTAGACAGTTCTTTAGCTGACACTTTCACCATGACAGTTTGATTATCTTTAACAGGTTTAACTTGCAGTGCAAATGAAGTTGATATCAATACACTTGTCATAAGCAGTGAATACAGACAGGTCTTAAACATTTTCTTTTACCTCTTCAAATGATTTCACTAACAATCTGCCTGCGTTATAACTAAAGTTAACTTGATAAATTACTCGTTGTGGTGCAAGTTGTGTTTCACCCACCACTGAATGCAAGTCACCTATGACCCTTGCCATCATTTTCTTTGCATCTGCTTTGGGAGAATCTACTAAATAAAAAGAAGTAGTTATGTGCTCTTTATTCATATGTTCTGTTTCAGATATCAGTGCTGATTTTATTGTTTGATATTGTCTAGGCTCGACATATTGCAAAATAACATTGCGCTGCAAGGTTGCATTTTCTGGTGTCATACTAAATCTGAGATAAACAAAAAATAATGCCATTTCTGATAAATAATCAGATGAAACTTCATTCGCAGATACCCAGAAAGATTTTGCGATTGTAGGTGGGGTAACAATCGTTCGCTCATATCCTTTGGAGTAAAATAAGTAAAATATGATTAAAATGTTTGAGATAATAGACAATGCAGCTAATGTTAAATAACCATTTCTGTTATTTACTAAGTATTGTATCCGTGATTGTCTTAATATTTTTTTCATTGTTTTAACCTATTATTTCTCTTACGTAAGATGGTGGTGTCGTTTTGTATGAAATAATTGGCGGAAAATGCCAATAAATAAAATGTTTAAAAAAGTTAGCCTCTTCGCCTTTTAATCTTTTGTAAGTAAATGAAATAATTGCGCTTATAACAAATCCTAAAATTTGTTTTTGAAATCCAAAAAGTAATAATTAAAAAAGGTAAAAAAAATAGCGCTATTTCATCTAAAGTAAATATTGCGATTTTAAATGGAGCGTCAAGTTGTTGTGGTATGTAGTATTTATCCATTAAGCAGTACCTCCAAACTTAACTTTTGCCCATGCTGTTATTGCTAGAAGGAGTGGTATACCTACGAATGCAGCCATTTTTCTTGAAGTGCTAAATAAATAAATTCCAGCGCATATCTCAATCAAGAGAAGCAGATTGATGCCTGTTCCACAAAATGTTTTAAATAAGTCTTTTGCTGGATCTGCTAACAGATCTGTATCTGCCCTTGCACTACTCATAACAAAAGACAAATAAATTCCGGTTATAAATATAATACTTTTAGATTTTATCTCTGAAAAATTATGAAATGCTTTTCTGATATACCTTAAAACAAACTTCATATGCTTCTCCCATTAATTGAATTTTTTTCCACTAAATTACGATTTTGATTTCTACATGGGTTATTTAACTCGCCACATGAATAATATTTTGCCGGATAAAATCTGCCCGCTGGTTTTTGTTCAAAACTTTTTGGTGGTGGCAATGAAAGATGTAATGCATTTGCTTGTTCTCTTTCAGCTAACGAAGGTGAACAACAACCAGATAAAGTTAAAACAACAAAATATCCAAATAACAAATAGATCCTTTTGTTACGGTTATCCACAGTTTTGACCTTACAACTATTTGTTTTTTTATATATGTAAATATATGTATATATAGAGTGCGGGAGTGTTTCAGCGGAAAAACGGGAGCGTTTCAGCGTAAAATCACTCAATATCCGGGACTGTTTCAGCGTGAATAACTCTTTTATGCTGTGGAAAAGTTTTTTGTATTGAGTTATCCACATATCAATTTACTCCCATTTTTTTTGATGCTTTGATATGAGTCATACTAGGATGCAACATCAGTCCATTGTCTTGAATTTCTACTTTTGCTTCTTGATAAATGACAGTTACAATATGCACAGCTTTCAAAAAATGCTTTTTAAAGTCACGCAAGCCCATCGCGTTCCCAGCGTAGTCCGAACCAAACTGGTTTTTTAAAAGAGGCCACGGGATTAACGTAGAGCGTTTAAGAAACGAAAAACGATAGGTTAACCATACGTAGATATCGATTTGCAATGGTGAACGACGAAGAGCTTGCAGAACTCTAAAATCAACAGGGATTGGACGTTCTATTAACTCGTCAAAAAAATCTTTAGCTAATGTGATTGTTGAGTGTGCTAATAAATCATTTTCTTTGGTTTTTAACGGATCCCACCAAAGCTCAAAAGATCGTGTAACAAGGAAATTATCGCCTTTACATATTCCTTCTTTATTATTTTGATAAACGCAGGAAATATGTGTTGTTAAAAGACGTAGCATTTGCTCACGTAAGC
>Ga0207001_1035_pt1 | contig 17554 bp, 9 predicted proteins | sample Alteio_BWMinCont_91_FD_153481 | JGI IMG/M metagenome (GOLD analysis project Ga0207001, IMG submission 153481) | Enriched cells from forest soil in Barre Woods Harvard Forest LTER site, Petersham, Massachusetts, United States -... | ecosystem: Environmental > Terrestrial > Soil > Temperate forest >... | reverse complement strand
ACACACCGAATACACCAAGACGCTCGGGGCCTATAAATGATTTGGGCCGGAATATCGGAACACAAAGTCCCTTCTTCCGGAAATCCACACATATCTCCTCCGCTTTAACTTTACAAATTCCATAATCACCAACACCATAAAGTTTATCATCCTCCACCAGCGGATGATGATCCGGCACACCATAAACAGCTGTAGATGAAATATGTACCACGCGTTGAATATTGTTGTCAAATGCCGATTGTAAAACGTTGCGGGTACCATCCAGATCGGTAGAATAAATGTCTTCCTTTTTGTATAGAGGCAATGCTGCAGCCGTATGGATCACAAAATCAATTCCCTGCATGGAGCGGTCAACCATAGAACGATTCCTGATATCTCCCTTTATTTCTGTGATCAGGTCCTTTTCAGGATAATCAAAATCTGCAATATCAAGGGAAACCACTTTATGACCCCTTTCGAGAAGAAAGCGGGTCATATTAATACCGAGGAAACCGGCTCCTCCTGTGATGAGATAATTACTCATAGTTCAGATCATTCGGGTTTTATAATGTAAAAGAGGCGCAAAGATACTCAATATAAAAAATGTATGCAAGCGTGGAATCCTTAATCTGGCAAGGTTGTTGAATTTTATTATAGTATAATTTGTCATCTTAAATTCTTTCTATATGAGCTTACAAAGACTTTTCACAGCAGCACTTTCGGGTATCGTAATCGGCCTTTTGATAGCACCAGCCAAAGGATCGGACACGAGGAAAAATATTTCGAATTCAGTTGATACTATAAAAGATAAAATCAGACGTTTAAGAGGCACAACCAATGAAGAACTGGATGAACTACATAAGGTATTTGAACAGGAAATAGCGGGTTTGCGTGAAGACATAAGGGAAAAAGTGCTACGACTAATAGAAGTGAGTAAAAAAAGCTACAATAATATCAGATCGGAAGCGCTGTCTTAAGCCTAAAGCCTGAAAGCCTAAAGCCTAAAACTTGTTCTTGAGCCGAAAGTTTCTAATAAATAGCGTTAGGAAATCAATTTTAATCTAGAAATATCATTAGTGTTCCAAAAAATAGTTTTAGGCTTTAAGCTTGAAATAGTTTTAGACTTTAAGCTTTCGGCTTTAGGTTTTGAAGAGTTAAACTTACTAAAATGACCCCCAAAGCTCCGATCGCATTGAGCCAGAGGAAACTGATATTTACAATATCATTTTGATTGAGGATATGAATGCTGATTATGAAAATCTCTACGATGACCGCACTGATAAAAACCGGTGTGGCGCTTATCTTCTTAAAATAAAAAGCCACGAGGAAGATGCCGAGAATATCACCATAAAATAATGATCCCAGCACATTGACAGCTTCAATTAAACTGTTTCCAATATTATATGCGAGTTGCGCGATCACTACACAAAAAATTCCCCATAACAGCGTATACAAACGTGAATATTGATATTCTCTTTCTTTACTTAAAGGAATCTTCACATACCTCATGTGCAGGTCATTGATGGTAGACGAAGAAAGCGAATTCAGGGAAGCCGCCACGGATCCCCAGGCAGATAAAAAAATAACCGCGATCAGTAAACCAATCAAACCCCTGGGGAGATGATCGACCACAAACCGCAGAAAAATATAATTCGTATCGTTGGCGTCGCCCTTCACATCTTTGTCCTTTAACCAGCGCTGAATAATGGAGCGGAGTTCAGTTTGTTTTTTCTGAGCGTACTGCATAGTAAGTCCCTGGTGCATCCTGTTCTCTACCTGGGTTTCAAGAGATGGATCCATCTGCGCTATTTTTTGTTTTTGCAGGGCTTCATAATCCTTCATGACAATTTTCAGCGAATCAGCATATTTGGTTTGGGAGAGCAGATTCAGTTGTGTCTGATTAAAAAACAATGGTTCCTTGGCAAACTGATAATAAGAAAAAACGAGCACCCCGAGCAGCAGTATGCCAAACTGCATTGGAATTTTAACCAGTCCGTTGAGCAATAAACTCAACTTGCTTTCACGCGTGGAGCGCGCAGTCAGATAGCGCCCCACCTGCGACTGGTCGGTGCCGAAATAGGACAATTGCAGAAAAAATCCTCCGATAATACCGCTCCATATATTGTACCGGTCATTCCATTGAAATCCATTTTCATCCCTGCCAGAAGTAATCACGTTTAATTTTCCGGCTTTGCCACCTATATGAAGGGCATCGGATAATCCCATATTTCCAGGAAGCAGGTGAACAACCATATAACCAACGATAAACATACCGGCTATAATGATTATAAATTGAATCTGCTGTGTATAAGCAACGGCTTTAGCACCGCCTGTAAATGTATAAATGATCAGGAGTCCGCCCATCAGGATATTGGTCCAGAGAATATTCCAGCCCAATAAAGAAGAGAGGATAATAGATGGCGCTGAAATGCTGATACCGGTAGAAAGTCCGCGTTGCAATAAAAATAAAAGAGATGTAAATGTTCTTGTTTTACCATCAAATCTTTTTTCGAGGAATTCATAGGCGGTAAAAAGTTTCAGTTTATGAAATACCGGAACGAATGTAATACAGAGTACTACCATGGCCAGTGGCAAACCAAAATAGTATTGAACAAAACGCATTCCGTCGGTGTAAGACTGACCCGGTGCGGAAAGAAAGGTAACAGCACTTGCCTGTGTTCCCATAATGCCCAGAAGTATAAGATACCAGGAGGAACTTCTGTTAAGCAGGAAATAACTTTCCAGATTTTTTTCAGCCCTGCTCTTATATAGTCCATACAGGATAATGCTTACCAGCGTCACGATAAGAACGATCCAGTCGATAAGGCTCATGAAAAATGTTTGGTAAATAGGAAGAATAAAAAGATCAGCAGGACCAGGAATCCAATAACCATCACATACCAGGAATTCCAGGATTTAAAAATTGGGGGCTTTTCATCCGGCAATTCTTTCATATCATCATTTTGAATCGCTCCTGCGATTTGCCATCAACATAGCTGCAATTAATCCAAGCATTAAACCGATGAGCATGCCAACCGTTACTTTCTTAATAAGCCGGCCTACCGCAATACCTGTTACTATAGCTACGATAAATGCGATTTCTCTTCTGCTTAGCATGCTCTATTTGTCTTTTGGTTGATTGAGTGCAATGATGTTGGCAAGCAGGCGGTAGGCTCCCGGAACGCCCGCAGGAAGCTCCCTAAAAAAGACCAGGCCTGTATAAGTAAAACTTCCTATCCCATAAGTACAGGTAATCAGGCTCCCATTCTGATCCGGTTCTCCTGAATCATGCATAGATAATATTGGCTGGTATCCCGGGTCAAAATGCTGCGCGAAATAAATTCCTCTTTCCTGAATCCATCCGTCAAAATCTTTATTGCTGATCTCATTCGGATAATGAAGAACCGGATGTGCCGGATTCAGAAAATGGACCTGTGCATTCTCTTCCGTAACGCGGGCATTGGAAATTCCAAAAGGAAATGGTCCGATACCGGTTGAATCCGTTCCCTGGTTACGGTTATATTGAACAATCAGGTTTCCGCCGCTTTTTATGTAGTCCATCAGTATAGTATATTTTCCGGTTAACCAATCATGTACATCGTAGGCCCGTACACCGGCGATAACCGCATCCAGCTTCCTTAGCCCTTCATCTGTCACCGAATTTTCATCTAATCTGATTACTGTATATCCCATAGCTGTTAAAGCGTCCGGAACCTTATCGCCCGCCCCTTCGATATATCCAATTCTGTTTCCAGCGGTTTTCAGGTCGACAGAAACAATGGTGGAATTTGCAGGTTTGAAATAATCAATTCTGGGAATATGTTCGTAAGAAATGGTACGGCATTGAAGCAGGGTATCCGAAGCGCCATGTTGTAAATTTGTAACCCAGGTTTCTTCATTCAGATCTTTCTGCTCATTTGACTTCAACCAAAAGTTTTGTCTTTTTATATTAACAGATAGTTTTCTGGTCTCAATACCTGTTACAGGCGTTATGGATATAGCCGGAGATACATGATCCGCTTTACTTTCTGTCATAACACCGGTCGTATGAATCGAAGATCTTTCCTCATCCGGGTATTTCATAACCTTTTCCTGAATTACCACTGACAATGCCTGCTCTTTTCCTTTTGTGAAAACGAGCAATGAAGGATCACAGTAAGCCATCAGGGTAGGCACAATGGTCATCGGCTGATATGATTCGCCCCTCACAGCTTCTGTATATCTGTAATTTACTTTCTGCCTGATCAAGAAAGACTCCCCGTACAAGTTAATACTGAATAAGGCTTCCAATGATGGCGTATTCTCCGGATTCCCGATCAGCGTCTGATCATGCACGTTATATGATCCCGGCGACATGGGTTCTACCAGCCAGTATGGTTGCGAGATCGGTAAATCACTCAATGAAATCCTTTTTATCAGGGAATAATTAACACCGGTCTGCAATTGCTGGTTCCAGTTTGTATCCTGTTGATTCAGACTTACCGATTGAAGCACTATTGAAACGGGTGCCCGGTTAACTACACGCAATGTAACGGGTACTGTCTGGTTACGTAATGCATAAGCCTGTGGCACGGTAGCTTCCAGATAGAGTCCGCTGCATGCCTGTATTAATGAAAGGGTTTCTTTTAATTTTTCGTCCCTCCAGTAACCTGCAGGCAGTGCATTTATATTTTTATAAATATCCACAAGATCTTGTAAAGACTGGTACGGCGCACTAGGATTGTAGGATTTTATCAGTCTGTCAATCTTCTTAATGATAACTGCGCCATTCGGGATCCGGCTCCAGCTGCAATTTACATTCTGAAGAAGTGAGGAGTCGGCTTTCTCTCCTTCTGTAAGGGAAAAATATTCTAAAGAATTTCCTCTTGAGTGTGCAATACCGAAACCCTGGGAGCGGTGCTGGCTGCGGCTGTCTGCAGCTATTTCACCGTAACTTTTCCCAAGCAAAGGATTGAAGCCTCCTACTTCAATTTTAAGCTGGTCTTCGCGTGTAGTATTAACTGAACCGAAATTATAATTGTTCCAAAATAATCTTCTGGCCTGCCATGGATGCACTCCATAGTTAAACTGTTCCGGAAATTCTTTTGGATCTGCAGCAGCGCTATAAGCCAGTCTTGCAAGAACAGAAGAAGCGGAATGTTGTCCATGGCCTGCCCGTTTATCTTCAGGAAATCTTGTAATGATAATATCCGGTTGAAATTTTCTGATGATCCAGACTACATCACTTAATATTTTTTGTTCATTCCATATGCTGAGTGCTTCGGCCGTCGTTTTTGAGAATCCAAAATCATAAGCCCGGGAAAAAAACTGTTCTGCGCCATCCAAATGCCTTGCGGCCATCAGTTCCTGGGTCCTGATCAGTCCAAGTTCAATACCTTGCTCATCTCCGATGAGATTTTGTCCGCCGTCCCCTCTGGTAAGTGAAAGATAGCCTGTCCGGTATAATTTATCCTGAGAAAGCCAGGCCAGCAGCCTGGTATTTTCATCATCCGGATGGGCCGCGATATATAATACGGATCCCAGTACTTCCAGCTTTTTCATCCGGAGCAATATCTCAGAAGCGTTGATGGTTTCAGGCATTTGAGCAGGTAAGTATTCTGAAATCAGAAGGAATACTAATATGATAACAAGGAAAAATTTCATCCGGAATGAACATCTTTAGTATTCGCCAAATTAATGAATCCCTGATGAAACACCACACGTTATTATTTTGGCGGCAATTCAAACAGATCTCTTCATTACTTTTACAAAACTTTTACAAAATTTTCTTCTAATGAGTACAAGTCTGAAAGCAAAAGTTATATTATCCTTATTAATCATTCCGTGTTTTTTATCTGGAAGCGCACAACAGGTTCCTCCAATTTATTATCATTCTAAAAAACATGTAACCGGCCGGAACGGAGCTGTTGTATCTGCTCATCCCCTGGCGAGTCAGGCGGGTATTCAAATACTGAAACAGGGTGGTAATGCAATTGACGCAGCTATAGCAATACAACTGGCACTGGCCGTCGTTTACCCTGCTGCCGGTAATCTTGGGGGAGGTGGATTTATGGTAGCCCGTTTATCGAACGGAAAAAATATTACCATTGATTTCAGGGAAAAAGCTCCTGCAGCTGCAAGCAGGAATATGTATCTGGATGAAAAGGAAAACGTGATTTCGGGCAAAAGCGAAAATGGGCATCTGGCGTCGGGGGTTCCGGGTTCTGTTGCAGGCATATTTGCATATTACAAATTTGCAAAGCTGCCTTTTGCCAAATTAGTTCAGCCCGCCATTGAGCTGGCTGAAAAAGGATTCCCCATCACGGCTGCTGAAGCGAATGATCTGAATGAAAACCAGGAAGATTTTAAAAAGTATAATACGGTCATGCCTGTTTTTGTAAAAGCCGCAGGATGGAAAGCCGGTGATATTTTAATTCAGAAAGATCTGGAGGGGACCCTTAAACGTATCCGTGATAAGGGTGCAAAAGGTTTTTACGAAGGTGAGACAGCGGGCCTTATTGTAGAGGAAATGAAGAGGGGCAGTGGATTGATCAGTTATGAAGACCTGAAGAAATATACTGCAAAAGAAAGGGAACCTGTTGTATTTACATATAAAAAAGACTATACCCTTATTACCATGCCGCTTCCTTCCAGTGGCGGTATTCTTTTGCCGCAGATGATGCGGATGGTAGAAGACCGGAATTTGAAAGAATACGGTTTTGAAACAGTTCCTTCTGTTCATTTAATGGCGGAAGTGGAAAGACTTGCCTACGCTGATCGTGCAAAATATCTTGGAGATGTGGACTATTTTAAAGTTCCGGTAAAAACACTGATAAGCTATCCATATACTAAAGAGAGGATGAAAAAATTTAACTCGGATTCTGCTGGAAAAAGTGAATTGACAGGCGCAGGTGTTATATCGGAAAGCGAAGAGACAACACATTTTGATACGTATGATAAATATGGAAATTGTGTTTCAATCACTACTACCCTTAACGGAGGTTATGGATGCCGTACTGTAGTTGGAGGTGCCGGATTCTTGCTTAACAATGAAATGGATGATTTCAGTGTCAAACCCGGCGTACCTAATATGTACGGTGCCGTCGGCGGTGAGGCCAATGCCATCGCGCCAGGAAAAAGGATGTTGAGTTCGATGACGCCGACTATTGCATTATTCAATGGCAAACCTTTCCTGATTCTCGGCACACCGGGAGGAACAACCATTACTACCTCTGTTTTTCAAACCCTGATTGATATCATTGAATTTGGCATGTCTGCATCGGATGCCGTCAATAAACCCAAATTTCATCATCAGTGGCTACCGGATACGCTGTATGTTGAAAAGGACTTCTCGAAACAAGTTTCCCTACAATTACAGAAAATGGGATATAAGATCGGGGTCAGGGGAGCCATTGGCCGAACTGAAGTAATCCGGATTTTCCCAACAGGGGAAATCGAAGCTGTAGCAGACTGGCGCGGCGATGACGATGCGGAGGGATACTGAAAGCTTTAAGCTTGATGATTCAGCATGCTTTTTGTACTTTAGCCAATCTAATCTTCGTATCTGAAAAATGCCCGCAAAATAGTTCGCAGGACACTGCTCACCCTACTCCTTCTCCTGGTTTTCCTATGGGCAATTATCCATACTCATCTGGTTCAAAACTGGCTGCTGACAAGAGTTACAAATACGCTTTCCAGAAACCTGCATGCAAAAGTTTCAATTCAGGATATAGACTTTTCCCTTTTCAATAAAATGAAACTGAACGGAGTATTGGTGAAAGACCAGAAGGGGGATACGCTTTTATCCTCGGGACAGGTTCGGGTTAATATCACTGACTGGTTCTTTTTTAAGGATAAAATTGAGTTAAAATATATCGGATTTACAGATACCTATCTGCATTTATATCGAAGCGATTCCGTATGGAATTATCAATTCCTTGCAGACTATTTCGGTTCCGGCCCTTCAGCAGATAAAAAAAACATTCAGCTTCAAATTCGCGATATCGATATCTCCAAACTTCATTTGATAAAACAGGATGCATGGCGGGGAGAGGATATGGAGCTCAATCTGGGAGCATTAACTATGGATGCTGAGCAACTGGATTTAAGTCATAAAATAGCGATTATTCATTTATTAAAATTTACCAAACCGGATTTTTCGATCCGCAGCTATAATGGCTACTACCCTAATCCGGCTAATAACAGTACCGTAATTAAAAATGATCCACTACATCTGCGCTGGAATCCTGAGGAATGGAATATTGTTGTCAGGCATGCGATTATTGAAAATGGTTCTTTCAGCGATGATAAAATTCTGGATAAAAATGTTTCCCCGGTTTTTGACAGTTATCACATGCATTTTTCAAATATTCAGGGGGATTTCAAAGATGTTTCCTTTATTAAAGATAGCATCAGGGCAAAAATGCGACTGTCAACAAGGGAAAAATCCGGATTAAACATTCAACAACTATCCGCATCCGTTAAATTTTATCCTGAAGGGATGGAATTTTACAACTTTGACCTGAATACCGGCAAAAGTCATCTACGGAATTTCTTTGCAATGCGCTTTAAAAGTTTTGACGACCTGTCAGAATTCACGACCAAAGTGAAAATGGAAGCTGATTTTACAAATGCTACCATCGATAGCGATGATATTGCATTTTTTGCATCCGACCTTAAAACCTGGAAGAAAAATATATTGATTTCTGGCAAAATAAAAGGTTCCGTATCTGATCTGGCAGGGAAAAATATCCGGATAAATGCAGGCTTACATACTGCACTAAATGGAGATATTCATTTAACAGGCCTGCCCGATATTAATAAGACTTTTATTGATTTCAGATCAAATGATTTTCGCACTACTTACCGCGATATCATCACTTTCATACCTTCACTCAAAAAAATTGAAAATCCGAGAATAGACAGGATTGAAAATCTGCGTTTTGTCGGCAATTTTCAAGGAACCGTCCAGCATTTTGTTACTTCAGGAACTATAGAGACAAACCTCGGAACGCTGGTTACCAATGTAAGTATGCAATTGCCTTCGAATCGGCCGGCAGTCTATTCAGGGAATTTGCTTACCAGTGATTTTCAGTTAGGCAGGTTTTTAGAAGACAGCAGCCTGGGAAAGATTTCATTTAATGGAAAAGTTCAGGGAAAGGGACTTGCACTGAACACTATTAATGCAAGCCTCGATGGAAATATCAGAGAATTCAGTTTCCAGGGATATACTTACGAGGATATTTTTGTAAACGGCCAGGTCACAAAAAAAAGATTTAATGGTAAGATTATTTCCAATGATTCCAACCTGCACGCCACTTTGGTCGGTCTAATAGATTACAGCCAGAATATTCCCAAATTCGACTTCAATGCAACTGTTGACAATGCAAACCTTCTTCCGCTTCATTTTATAAAGGACAGCATTAATTTCAACGGCAAACTGCGATTTAATTTCACAGGAAATGATATTGACCACTTTTTAGGTAAGGCAAGGATCTTTGACGCATCTATTTATAAAAGTGGGTCCCGTATGTCGTTCGATTCCCTGGTAATTGAATCCAATATCATTGACAGCAGTAAAACGATTACTGTGATGAGTAATGAATTTGAAGGGGCAATCGTGGGTGAATTTTCCCTTAAAAAACTACCGGCATCTTTCCAGGAATTCCTCCACAGATATTATCCAAGTTATATCAAACCAAACACGGTTAATCTGAGTAAGGAAAAATTCAGTTTCGTGATTACAACCCGCCAGGTAGATCCTTATATAGGCCTCTTTACAAAAGACATGCGCGGCTTCAATAATACCAATATCAACGGACGTATCAACAGTGACCAAAACCTCCTAAATGTAAACGCCGACGTTCCACAGTTTAACTATAAAAATATTTCTTTCTATAAAGTTGAGTTGAAAGGAAACGGGAACTATGACAGCCTTTCACTTCAAACAAATATTGGAGAAGTATATGTAAATGACAGTCTCCATTTCCCATTAACTCATATTCAGCTTCGTTCATTCAATGATATTTCCGATATAAAAATTAGTACCAGTGCAAATCAGACTCTTAATGCAGCCAACGTTTCCGCCCAGGTTGAAACCCTCACCGATGGCGTTAAAATAAAATTTAATCCTTCCACTTTCGATATCAACAGTAAAACCTGGACAATTGACAAAAACGGAGAATTACTTTTCAGCAAAAATATTGTCGGCGCGGAATCCGTCAGGATATACAGCGGGGAGCAGCAGTTTCTGATAAGCACAACTCCTTCAGGTGAGGGAAACTGGAATGATATGCACCTGGAATTGCGCAAGATAAATATCAGTGACTTTGCACCCTTCTTTATCAAGGATGAAAGAGTGGAAGGAGTGCTGACTGGTAATGTTGATATAACGGATCCATTTAATCATACATATGCCAGGTTCAACGGTTCAGCAGAATATTTTCGTTTTTCCAATGACTCCGTGGGAAAAATAAATCTTACAGCTGACTACAATAAACAAACCGGTATCGTGAATGGTACTGTAAATTCCGATAACAAAGATTATCATTTCGATCTGAAAGGAATTTTCAACACCAATGACAGTGCAAGGCAGCCTATCAATATCATGATCCCGAACATGGTAAATACTAAAATTGACCTGCTGGAAAAATATATCGGTACTATTTTCAGTAATGTTACGGGATATGCCACAGGTTCATTGCAGATTGTCGGGCCCGGCGACAGTTTGAATTATATTGGCGATATTAAGCTGACCGATGCCAGGCTGCACGTAATTTATACCCGTTGTACCTATCATATTCCTTCAGCGATGGTACATTTGCGCGCTGATCAGATTGATTTCGGATCATTTCAGATCCTGGATTCTCTGGGTAATACTGCAGAAGTAACAAGGGGAAAATTATATCATCATTCCTTCAGAGACCTTAGTTATGATTTTGGTATATATACCAATAAACTTTTACTGCTCAATACCAGAATAACTGACAATAACCAGTTCTTTGGAACTATGATTGGAAGAGCGAACCTGAATCTTACTGGTCCTCAGGAGGACCTACAGATGTATATAAAGGGAGAACCAACAGATAGCTCAAACATATACCTCCCTACAAATACCAGCCGCGAGAGTGCAGATGCTGATTTTATAGTCTGGAAAGTGTATGGGAAGGAAATGAAAAATCAGAAACTGGTTTCATCATCAAATAATTTCACCGTAAACCTGGACGTTACAGCCAATAATTATGCGAATGTTTACCTGATTATTGACCCGCTTACCAAAGATATAATTAAGGCAACGGGGCATGGAAACCTCCAGATGCGGGTTGGAACCAATGAGGATATGAGTATTCGCGGTCTTTATGTGATAGACCATGGGAATTATAATTTTTCTTTCCAGTCTTTCATCAAGAAACCATTTGAATTCATGCAGGGAACGGAAAATTTTATCCGCTGGTCCGGGGATCCATATGATGCCGATATAAATATACAGGCCGTTTACGAAGCAGAAAATATTCAGTTCAATGATTTAAAAGAAGAAACAAAAGGATCTACAGCGCTGACTGGTAATACTAAAAATTATATCGGTCCCATATGGGTGGTTGCATCACTTAAAGATAAACTCATGCATCCTTCCATTAGTTTTGAACTGCAGCTTCCGCCTAAAAGCGAGTTACGAAATGATATAAATGCGCAATGGACATTAGACAGGATTAATAGTGACCCGGGGGAACTGAATAAACAGGTTGCGTTTTTATTGGTATTTAACAGCTTTGGTCCGACGAGTACAAGTTCCTCAGCCTTCTCGGCAAATGACGCAGCTGCAGGAATATTTGTATCCAGTATTTCCGGTTATATTTCCAGTGCATTGAGTACTTCGTTCTCCAGTTATTTTCAAAGGGTATTTAAAGACAAAAGTATCAGGGTAAATTTCAATACGGCTTTTTATAACGGAACTGCGCTTGAAACAAATGAACAAACCAATGCATCTACCTACGACAGGACGAATCTCAATCTCTCCGTAATTAAAAGTTTCCTCAATGAACGCCTGACTTTTACGGTAGGTAGTGCACTGGATTTTGGGCTTACCACCCAGCAGGCTACCTATGCTGCAGTTCAGTTTCTTCCAACAGTGACAGCTGAATGGAAGCTAACTGAAAACGGACGTGTTGTTCTTACTTTTTTTTACCGGGATTCGTATAATTACCTGTCACTCGGAAACCATACGATGAACAGTTCCGGAATAAGTATCTCCTTACGCCGTGATTTCGACAGGCTTGATGAACTTTTGAAGAAGAAAAAGAAAAACGCTGATAATACGGAGGCGAAGAACTGACTGAACAGTATGGGAGTATGGGAGTATGTGAGTATGGAAATTGAACTTAATATTGTATAATTGACTTATGGAAAATAATTGGGTTTTTAAAAAGTGATCAATTCATCAGTGTCATACTTCCATACTCCCATACTCCCATACTCCCATACTTTCTTCATTCCTGCTCCTGCAACTCGTGTCCCAGTTTATCTCGCTTGGTATTCAGATAACGTTCGTTATGAGGATTGGAAGGAATCTGAATAGGAATGGTTTCAACGATTTCCAATCCGTAACCTGCCAGCCCTGAGCGTTTCTTTGGATTATTACTAATCAGTTTAAGCCTGCTAACACCAAGGTATCTCAGGATCTGGGCGCCTACCCCGTAGTCCCTTTTATCCATAGGGAAACCCAGGTGTAAATTTGCTTCTACAGTATCCATTCCTTCCTCCTGCAGTTTATATGCTTTTAGTTTATTCAAAAGACCAATTCCTCTTCCTTCCTGATTCATATACAGGATAATTCCTTTTTTATTAGCTTCCACCATTTGCATGGCTTTATGCAGTTGCTCACCACAATCACATCGCAGCGAACCAAGAATATCCCCGGTAAAACAGGAAGAGTGGACTCTTACCAAAACCGGTTCATTTTCTTTCCATTCTCCCTTATATAGTGCAAGGTGTTCATTGGAAGTATTTTTCTCTCTGAAAGCAATGAGTTTAAAATGACCGAATCTTGTGGGCATATCCACGCGAACTATTTCTTCTATAAGGGAGTCTGTTTTTAAACGATATTCAATCAGATCCCGGATTGAAATCAGCTTGAATTCAAATCGTTTTGCAATTTCTTTAAGTTCCGGCAATCGGGCCATACTGCCATCCTCATTCATGATTTCTACTAATATTCCTGCTGCTTCGAAACCAGCGAGACGGGCGAGGTCAATGGTTGCTTCTGTATGGCCTGCTCTTCTCAAAACTCCGCCCTTTTTTGCACGCAGAGGGAAAATATGACCGGGTCTTCCCAGATCTCCTGGTTTCGTTGCCGGATTTACGAGTGCCTGTATGGTTAAAGCCCGGTCGTGGGCTGAAATACCGGTTGTACTACCATGGCCCAACAGGTCTACAGAAACTGTAAAAGCAGTCTCATGTAATGCCGTATTGTTATTGACCATAAGGTCGAGACCCAGTTCATCACAACGTTCTTCAATCAGAGGTGCACAAATAAGTCCCCTCCCATATTTACTCATGAAGTTTATTACTTCTGGTGTTGCATTACGTGCTGCGGTAATAAAATCTCCTTCATTTTCGCGGTCTTCATCATCTACCACTATTACCAGTCTGCCCTGGCGAATAGCTTCTATTGCATCTTCAATTCTGTCTAACATGAAAAATCATTTACAGCCAAAGTTACTATTTATCATTGCCTTTACATAGACCTCTTAATTCATTGATTTACAATGATGATAAACGCAAGAAAAAAGAATCTGCCATATTCCGCAATGAATGTTGATAAAAATATTCTAATAAAAAATTTAACATTTGATTTTTTCTTTTCTTTATTAATTATTTCTCTTCCGATTGCTTCCCAAGCTTATATGATTGCTGCTCTTACTTTGTTAATATTTATTTAATCTGTTATACGTTCATAGTTTTTTCAAGTGATTTTATTTTACAACCTAAACCAATCGCATTATGAGAAAGCGACTTTTGTTTACTGCAATTTTCATTTGCAGCACTTACTTACTATTAGCGCAGGAAACTACTTCCCAGATTTTAGGTACTGTTACTGATGGGAAAACAGGTTTGGCCGGCGCGACGGTTGTGGCCTTGCATACACCTACAGGTACAAAGTATTCGACTACTACGCGTAAAGACGGACGATTTAATCTGCCGGGACTTCGAATAGGCGGCCCTTATACTATTTCAGTAAGTTATATTGGATTCAAACCTGACAAGCAGGAAAATATAAATCTTGTTCTCGGGCAGGATTTTACTTCTGATTTTAATTTAGTTGCCGAATCAAATCAGTTGACTGAAGTTGTGGTGACTGCTACCAAACAAAATAAAATTTTCAATAACAGTCATACCGGTAGTCAGGAAATTATTACCAATGCAGAAATTCAACAATTACCAACCATAAACCGTTCAATTTCTGATTTTACAAAACTTGAACCTACTGCCAATACTACTTCATTCGGCACAAGCTTTGGCGGAAGGAGTGCGCAATACAATAATATTACAGTTGACGGAGCGAACTTTAATAATGGGTTCGGGCTTTCAAGCACTTTAGGCGGACAAACAGGTGCGCAACCTATTAGTCTGGAAGCGATTGATCAGGTGCAGGTCAACGTTTCACCTTATGATGTAAGACAGGGTGGCTTTACAGGCGCCGGGCTGAATGCAATTACCAAGAGCGGAACAAACCAATTCAGAGGGTCCATATATACATTTTTAAAAGGACCAAATACGCAGGGTTATAATGTGGAAGATGTTACTGTTCCAAAATCTCCTTTTAGTTTTTATACGAGGGGCGTTTCACTTGGGGGCCCAATTATAAAAGACAAATTATTTTTCTTTATTAACTATGAAACAGTAAAACAGACTGCTCCAGCATATACCCTTGTAGCCAGTGGAGGACCTCAAAATCTCGCACCGAGTGCAGGTGTTGTTTCTCAGGCAAATTATGATACACTGACCGTACTGGCGAATTACCTGAAGACTAAATTCAATTATGATCCGGGCACATTTCAGGGTTATTCATTTTCATCAGCCAGCCAAAAAATCACAGCCAGAATTGACTGGAATATAGATAGTAAGAACACGCTGACTATAAAATACAATTATCTGAGATCAAATTCAGAACAGCCGCAAAGCACAAGCAGGGCAGGCGCCGGATTTGTAAGAGGACCTGCCTCACAGAACTATACTTTCGGTCTTCCATACAGCGGTAGCAAGTATGTAATCAACAACAATTTTGATATTTATCTTATTGAACTAAACACCAGGTTTAGCCCAAGCATATCAAATAAATTCCAGGCAGGATATACTAAAGAAAGAGACCCGCGTGCTCCCGGTGTGCCGGGTACAACCATGCCGATGGTTGATATCCTGAGCGGCAGTAACATATATGCTTCTTTTGGTTATGAAACATATACTTATAATAACCTGATCAATACAGATGTTTATCAATTGTCTGATATTGTATCTATTTATAAGGGTGCCCATGAAATTACTTTAGGAACTCAAAATTATTCCAGGAAATATACGGATGCCTTTGTTCCAAGCTTTGCGGGTAGTTATCAGTTTCCCTCCCTAACTGCCTTTTATAATGCTGCAAATGGAATAAGCAATACCGATAATTATTATCAGCAATGGTCAAACATTCCCGGCGGTGCCTTTCCTTTCTATTCTGCCGGCTCTACAGAAATTGGATTCTTCGTGCAGGATAAATGGCGCATGACTAACAATTTTACTCTGACTTATGGCTTACGGTACGATATGACAATTTATAAATCTTTATTCCTCGATAATCCATATTTTGATCAGTTGACATTCAAAGGCGGAGCAATGTATAATATTGGCAAGGCTCCGGGTAATGCCATTTTAATTTCTCCAAGGGTTGGGTTTAACTGGGATGCGTTGGGCGACAGGTCACTTCAGGTAAGAGGTGGTTTTGGAATTTTCTCTGGTCCGCCTCCTTTTGTATGGCTGGCAAACCAGGGTGGTAACAATGGTGTTCTGATAGCAGGAGGGAATTATACCAACGTACCCTTTACGGATAATGCGATTGCGAATCCACCCCCCCCCGGTAAATACTACACCGCCTGCAAAAACGCAAAGCGCTTCCAGTTATGGCGCTGCTGTTACCGATAATAATTTCAAATATCCCACTGTAATAAAATCAAGCCTGGCAGTAGATAAAAAATTTGGCAATGACTGGGTTGCCACTATCGAGGCTTCTTATTCGAAAGATATAAACGCTGTTTATTTCTCCAATCTTAATCTCAATCAGTCCAACGGTTATGCTTTATCCGGTGCGGATACGAGGATGCGATACCTGACAGGCAGTTCTACAAGCAATAAATACTGGTATGGCCAGACCGCTTCAGGGCCAACAGCCGACACCCCAAATTTAAGCAGCGCTATTCTGATGAAAAATGCTTCTGCAGGATATGCTTATACTTTAACTGCTCGGATTCAGAAAACATACCGGAACTTTTTTGTAAGTGTCGCTTATACCTACAGCCAGGCTAAAAATATCGCTGCGGGAGGTAGTACGGCCTCCTCTCTATGGAGTGGAAGACCGGTAGGCAATGCTGATCCCAACGGAGCGAATTTGTCTTATGCAGATTATTATCAGCCACACCGGGTTATTGCATATGCTTCTTACAGAGTTGCATATTCGGAGCATTTTACTACATCAGTTGGAGCAATATTTCAGGCAGCACCGGCAGGAGTTGGTTCATATACTTATGGTAACGACCTGAACGGAGATGGCAATTCAGGAAATGACCTGATCTATATCCCAAGAAACTCCGGTGAAATAAACCTGATTGACGTTGGTTCATACAATAGCGCAACAATGTCCGGTACCACTACAGGAACAGCAAAAGATCCAAGAACTTCAGCGCAAATCTGGACACAATTGAATAGTTTCATCAATCAGGATCATTATCTGTCGTCTCACCGGGGTCAATATGCTCAGGCTAATGCAGTAGTATTCCCATTCTACAAGGACCTGGATCTGAACATCACACAGGATATTTATTTTAACGCCAAAATTTTAAATGGAACTGACAAACATACTTTGCGTTTATCACTGGATTTGATCAATGTTGGGAATTTCCTCAACAAGAACTGGGGGTTAGTTAAACTGCAAAATACTTCCACACCCTTAACATTTGAAGGCATTGCAGCAGACGGCAAAACACCCCTATTCTCATTCCCATATGCTGATGCGACCAACTTTGTTCCTCTTGTAAACAGCTATTCGAATAACACATCCATTGTTTCGCGCTGGCAGTTACAGTTTGGAATCAAGTATTTATTTAACTAAACACTTAATAGGAAGAAACATGAAAAAAATATTTTTATTTTCTCTGATATGTTCCGGCGTCTTAGTATTTGGTTGCACGAAGAATTCAATAGTACCTACCTATACGCCGCCTGTTACTGCAAATTTTACAGTCACTTCCATGAATCATACTCAGGATACCGTTAACGTAGGGGATACAATTCTTCTGGACGTTGTCGGAACGATGTATGACACATTAAATGTATATACTTATGT
>Ga0207001_1034_pt1 | contig 18441 bp, 30 predicted proteins | sample Alteio_BWMinCont_91_FD_153481 | JGI IMG/M metagenome (GOLD analysis project Ga0207001, IMG submission 153481) | Enriched cells from forest soil in Barre Woods Harvard Forest LTER site, Petersham, Massachusetts, United States -... | ecosystem: Environmental > Terrestrial > Soil > Temperate forest >... | reverse complement strand
CGATTGTTCCCGAGATGAGTTTGCACGGGGCGGTTATCGTGCTCGCCATGCCGACGCTGACCTGGAACGAAGACGGCGTAATGGCGCAGCTTTTGTTCAAATATCTTTGGCAGCGCTCGGTTTTAAGCCGGAATGCGCTCGCGCCGAAACACCGGGAAAGGCCGGTTTTCCTGTGGAGCGATGAGGCGCAGGAGACGGTAAGCTCTTACGACGCGGAATATCAGTCGATTTGCCGCGCGTCGAAAGCCTGCACCGTCTATCTGACGCAATCGCTGCCGACCTATTACGCGAAGATGGGCGGCGATAATCCGCGCGACGCCGCCCATGCGCTGGTGGGTAAATTCATGACGCATATCTATCACGCGAACGCCTGCCCGGATACGAACGACTACGCGGCGCGCGTGATCGGCAAGGTGATGACGCAACGCGGAAACTATAGCAGCGGCAGCGCCCGGAGCGTCAACGTCGGCATGAACCAGGGGGCGAACGATAGCCGCAATGCGTCTTCGAGCTTCGGCAGTTCCGTGAGTTTCGCGGGCGGGCATTCCAGCACGGGGCATAATAGCAGCTACGGCGGCGGCAGCGGGTCGGGCGGCAATTGGGGCGCGAACCAGGGAAGGGGAACCAGCCGCAGCGTATCGCACGGGTTTTCCGAGGGGATGGAATATGCGATAGAGCCGGGGGAATTTGCGCGGCGGCTCAAGACCGGCGGAAAATCCAACGGCAACAAGGTGACGGCGGTCTGGTTTCAGGGCGGGCGCGTGTTCAAGAAAAGCGGCGGCAATACGCTGCTGGTGACGTTCTCGCAATGACGCCGCCGGATGTACTCTCGCGCATCGCCGGGTTTTGGCCCGTCACGCTGTTGCTGTTCGCCGGTTATGGATATATCGGTTACGCCTGGTACGCGGGGCATGTGCGGTTCTGGCCCGCGCTGATTACGCTCGGCTTCGCGGTGGCGACGTTCAAGGCGCTGCTGCGGGTGAGCCGTTACCGGAAATGGCAAGCGACCTGGGAGCGGATGGGCGAGCCGGACGACGCCGCGCCGCCGAAAAGCGGCGGCGGGAAAGCGATAATCTTCGGCGTCGTCGCCGTGCTGGCCGGGATTCCGCCGTTGGTGCTGTACGTCGTCAAGAACCGTTATCACGCCGAGGAGCTGGGCGCGTTGTGGTGCGCGGTGGCGGCGGGCGTTGTTCTCGTGAACGGCGTCCGGCTTGCGCGCTTTTCTTGGCGCGGCTACCGGATGCGAAGCGATGAAAAAGCGCTCGCCGCGTCCGTGTCGTGGACGATAGGGCGCGCGGCGGCGTCGCCGTCATGGAAAGCGGCGCGGCGGCAAGTGCCGGACTATGCGCGGCAAGTGTTGCGCGGGCGCTCCGCGCCGCGCTTGGAGCGGGCGAAGCCGGACGCGCTCAAGGCAAATTAAGTTGAGTGGGGGCAAGCCCCCACACCCCCGCTACGCTTCGCTTTTCCAAAGCCCTCCGGCGGGAGAAACGGTTTGCATCGGGGCGGGCGATTCGGCGCGCGGCCCGCGCATCGTGCGGACCGCATCGCGGAAGAAACCAAACCAGTAGATGACCAGGAACACGGTTCCGGCGAGGTCGTAAGGCACTTCCGCGCCGGTCGGGAACACGACGGGCGCGAGCGCCGTCACGCCCGCCGTTGCGCCGAGGCGGCATAGCAGGCTCGCCAGGAGATCGCGCAGCGGGTTTTGCTTCATGCTCATCACGACGACGAACAGCACCAGCGTGAGCGCGATGAGTCCGGCGACGCATAGCACCAGCGTTTGCAGAAAATGGAAAAATCCGTCCATTCCGCCCTCCTGTGCGGGCATTTCTCCGCCCTGCCCTACGCGCCTCCGTGCTTGCCGCGCCACTCCGCCGCTTCGATTTCCGCGACGCGGCGGGCTTCGCGCTCGGTAGCGAGGTCGGCGCGCAGCGCCTTGATTTCTGCGTGGAGCTGCGGCAGCGATTCAAGCCGCAGCTCGGCGAGCGCCGCCGCCTTACGCGCGGCCTCGGCGGCTTCGCGCTCGCGGGCGGCTTGCTCCCGCGCGTCGGCAAGGCCGCGCTCCAGCAGCGCGAGCGCTCCGGCCTGACGTTCGACCTCGGCGCTTTGCGCCTCGGCCCGCTCCTCGCTGGCGGCGAGGGTTTCGCCCTGGCGCTCCAGCTCGGCGGTGAGCGCGTCGCGCTCCGCCTGCGTGTCCGCGAGTTCGGTTTCCAGCTCGGCGCGGACGGCGGCGCTGCTGCGCTCCATCTCCGCGAGGATGACGCGTTGCAGCTCCGGCGACAGGGCGGCGCTCACGGGCGCGGCCCGCCGTCCGCCCTTCCATTCCGTGAAGTGGCGCTGAATCGTCGCCAGGGAGCCGCCGCCGATTTCGGCGCGCACCGCGCGCACGGTGGGGCGCTCACCGTTCGCGGTGAGGCGGTCGGCGGCGGCGGCTATTTCGGCATAGCTCGTGCCGGTCTTGCGGGGCGGGGCGCTGCTCATGGCGGGCCTTTCTGTTATGTAACAGGCGTTATGTAATATTTGTTATGTAACATTATGGCATTTTGTTACGGCTCCCTGCCCGCGCCCGCCGCTCTCAAGCGCCGCCGCGCTCGCGGCGGAGTGCGTGGCCGCGCATAAGCGCCCCGGCAGCCGGGGCGATAACGCTTGACGGATACTTTCCCCGTAGGTAAGCGATGGTGTAATAAGCCCAGGGGAAACCGCGCATGGGACAACAGCAAGGCAACGCCTTTATCACCACCCGTAAGGGAACGTGTTACCTTACGCTCAAAATCGGCGGGCGGAATTTTGACATGTGCCGCATCCGCAACTACACGCTTGACGCGGAACACAAGCGCGACATGCGGCGGCTCTACCCGAACGTGGTCTTCGATTGGAAAAAAATCACCCGGCAACTCGCCGAGAAGCGGGAAGTATGCCGGGGCTACCGCTCGCGCCGTAGATCCGCCAGCGCCGAACGCCGCGAGCGTCGCGAACCGTCCCCGTCCTACGGCGTCTATGACCCCGCGACGCGCACCCTCTACGCGGACGGCGACGGCGCGGCCTCGGTAGCGTGGCTTGACGCGCTTCTGAGCATGGAACGGCGGGAGACAATCCCGCCTCTGTTCCCGCCCGCGAAACCGGAACCTAAGCGGGTGAAGTAGCGGAAATGTGAGCGGGGGCAAGCACCCCGCTACGCTTCGCCCTCCTCCGCCTCCAGCGAAACCTCGCAATCGCCGCAAACCAAACGCGTCTCCGGTTTCGCCCAGGCGTTGACCCCGCAACCGGGGCAAGTGTACTTGGTCTTGCTCTCGGCCTTTTTTTTGCGCTTCTTCTCGTCGCCGTCGCTCCATAACTCGACGTAAGGCAATGCAAAGCCCCCGGCCAGGAGGCGCGCGCAGGCTAGCGCAAACGGGCCGCGCTCGGCGGCGTAGTGGTGCATCTTCTGCCCGGTTTCCTTGCCGCCCGGCTCGCCGGTGTCGGAAGGCACGAGTCCGAGCTTGCGCATCCGCTCGGCCCATTCGCGGTTGTGGTAGCTCGTGCGGCTCGGCTTGCCGTGGTGGTGCTGCCAGAGGTGCGCCATTTCATGCACGAGGGTAGCAAGAATCTCTTCGGTCGTGCGCGCCCGGAAGTGCGACGGGTTCAAAGCGATTTCATCGGTCTTCTCCTGCCCGTCCTTGCTGCCGAATCTATCCCCGGCGAAGTAGCCGTAAGCGCCGTTTTTACGCTGCATGGTGATAAGGCACGGCGGCAATGCGCCCGCGAATAGCTCCGCGTTGAAAAAGCCGTAGGCGTCGTTCAGGCGGTCGTAAGTGCGTTGGGTCGGGCTGGGGCTCATGGCTGCATCCTCATTTTGTATCGTACGATACAATTTTACGACGCGACGACGAAGCTGTCAACCGCTTTTTTGCCTGGGTATAGAGCGCTTCCACTCGTCCCAAAAAATGTTTTGAGCGGGGGCAAAGCCCCCGCTACGCTTCGCCGGTTGGAGGTCGGTGCCACCGAGAAATCTCAGCGATGGGGAGGGTCTAGCTTTGCTCGGCAGGGCAGAAAAGCGATTTTAAGGCCCGCTGAGGGGTAGGAACGGCCTCCCGATGACGTTCTCATCGTCTGAAGGGCGTTCCGCGTCTCCTGGGGGCATTTGCGGCCCGAATAGGCTTCTTCTCTGCCGAGCGTCTCCGTGCAAAGAGCGCAGGGCGTCGGGATGACGCACGCCTTGCCCGCTCCCTTCGGCGCTCGTTTGGAAGCGCTGGGACGCACAGGCTATGAGAAGAGCCGGGGGGTCTTCCCCGCCCTCGTCGTCTTTTTTTCTTTAGCCGTTTTGGGTTGGAGCGAGATAACCGCGCTGGCGGCTGTGGGAAGGGTGGGTGAGCCGTAGGCCCGCGCAGCGGCCCGCCGTAGGCGGGTCATCCACGCTTTCCAGCAGCCGGAGCCGAAGGCGTCAGCGCTTGCAAGCCGGGTGTGTGGCTTGCGGGGGTTAGTGACGTTCTCTGAGGAGCGCGGCGAGGATACGCGGTTCCCGCCTGCCGTGCAGGACGGCGAGGATGAATAACGGCACGGTTTCCGGGCTGTAGGCAATGAGATAGTCATGCGCGAGAACGAAGCGAAGGGGGCGGTCGGTGAGTTCCGGGCGCTTGAAACCCTGATGCGGAAACTCGGAAAGCCGCGCTATGGCGGCTTCGATTTTCTCGTTTACCCGGTCGGCATTGTCGGGGCTGTCCTCGGCAATGTGGTGCCATATCTCGCGGACATCCGCGAGCGCTTCGGGGTGGAGCCTCGGTTCGTTCATGCGCCGCGTCGGGCGCGTTCGGCTTTGAATTCCTCGCGCAGTTGCGCGAAAGCCTGGGGTGCGGGGATGGCTTCGACTTGTCCGCTTACCAGCTCGTCGTAACGGCGGTTGAGCATCTTCCGTGCGGTAGTCAGCTCGTCCAATTGGGCAAGGATAGCGTCGTTTACCAGCGCGTCCACGTCATGCTGCGAGCAGCCGGTTTCGGAGGTGAAACGGCTGAGGCGGTCTTCGACCTCAGAAGTGACTTGGAACTGAAACATAACGCTTCCAGCATAGACCAGAGCGGCGGAGGGGTCAAGAAAGGCTTGCAAGCGGGCGATAGTCTAGGGGGTGTTCGTTTCCGCGCGGGTTTTTCGCTTTTCCACCGTTCGGGCGCAGCCAACTACAGGTAAACTATAGGTATTACTATAGGTTGCTGTACCATTTCAGCGCCCCAACCTGTACCATTTCAGCATATTCACCTGTACCGTTTCAGCGTGGGCAAGTTTTTTGCTCACAAGGTTTTCCACGGCGCTCGCGGTAGGCTCGGGCGGTATGCAGCGCCTCACCGGGATTCTCAAGAATCTGCCCATCGCCAAGGAGGCCAGGGAGCGCGCGCGGATGCCTACCGGCCCGGTGCGCGACCGGCTGCTCGCGGCGGCGCAGGCGATACGGCAAGACCCTTTGGAGGTGGAGCGTGCTTATATGGCCCGCCAGCTCGTGCAATGCACCCTCCCCCATCGCGATCCCGGCGCGGTGCCGGTCTGGACGCGGCGCAACGGGACGGCGACGCTCGGCCTGGTTCCCGGCATGAACATTGAAACCGGCGCGTCTTACGGCTACCCCTACGGGACGATTCCCCGGCTGGTGCTGTTCTGGATTACCACCGAGGCGGTGCGGACGGGCAACCGCCGCCTGCAACTTGCCGATACGCTCTCGCAGTTCATGCGCGCGCTCGACCTCGACCCGAGCCGGGGCGGCAAGCGCAGCGACATGCGGCGGCTGCGCGAGCAGATGACGCGCCTCTTCCGCTGCCATATCACGTTCCAGGACAAGGCGGAGCGGATGGGCGCGGAGGGTACGAAGTGGCGGGATATGCCGGTAGCCCCCGAGGGCGAATTATGGTGGAGCCACACGATGCCGCATCAAAGTGCGCTCTGGGGAAGCTGGATTGAGCTGGGCGAGAAGTTTTTCGAGGCGATAATGGTCGCGCCGGTGCCGGTAGATATGCGGGCGCTGCGGGCGCTCAAGAACTCGCCGCTGGCGCTCGATCTCTACGCCTGGGCGACGCACCGCGTCCACCGCCTGGAAAAGGCGCAGTTTATCCCATGGAAAGGGCTTCAGGAGCAGGTCGGGACGGATTACAGCAACGTCGATGAGTTCGCGCGCAAGGCGAAACCCGCGCTGCGCAAGGTGTGCGCCGTCTATCCGGCGCTGAACCTGCGGATGCAAATAGGCGGGTTTCGCCTTCTTCCCTCGACGACGGCGGTGCCGTCGCAGGCGGAGCTTTCGCGGCTCTCCGCCTGAGCGACGCCCTGGCGGACGCGGTGCGGCCTTCTTCTCTTGCTATCGCGCTATTTTGATAGCGCGATAGCGCAATAGCATAATATTGCGCTTTCCTGCTATTCCGATAGCTGACTATTTGGATAGCGGAATAGCTTAATAGCAAAATATCGGGCTTGCTTGAAAGTGCGATTGCGTGATAGCGTGCTATTTGTATATCCTGATTTCGCAATTTCTTGATTGCGAGATAGCTTGATAGCGCAATAGCGAAATAGCATGCTTGCAAGGAGACTCATGAAGAAGCCCACGGATGTTCACGGCTTGGCGGAGCGGCTGAAGGGTGCGGCGGCGGTGCCGGTGGGAGCGGAGCCGCTCGCGGCGGTGCCGCCGATGCCTGCGGAGGCCCGTAAGCCGCGCGCGAAAGTGCGCAAGCCCGCCACGGTGGCGGTCTATCTACGGCTGCCGCCGGAGTTGTTTGCGAAGATAGACGCAGAAGCGGTGAGCCGCACGAAGACCAGCGGGCGGGGAGTGAACGTCCAGCAAGTGATTGTCGAGAAGCTAGAAGGCGCGTTATGAGTCATATCGTGTATGTCGGCGGGCAGAAAGGCGGGACGACCAAAACCTGCACGGGGCATCTGCTTTGCCTCGGCGCTATTCTTGCCCGCCAGCCCGCCGATTACGTGTTGACCGACCCTAACCGGCAACTGAAAGAAGAAGGACGCCCTTACGGCGTGATTGACGGGAAAGACCCGATAAAGCTCGCGGAGGTTATCGCGGCGAGCCACAGCGTGAAAAACGGTTGGCTGGTGATCGATGGCGGCGGCAATCGTCCAGCCTTTGATAAGGAAATGGCGAAGGAAGCGCCGTTGGTCTTGCTGCCGTTTCGTGACAGCGAAGAAGACCTCGACGCGGTTTCCCTTGATATGAAAGCGATTCCGCACGCTTTGGCGTGGCCTTCCGCATGGCCGACGAACGCGAAAGCCCAGGCGACGGCGCAGAATTTGATTAATGCGTTGACACTTGCGTTCCCGAACCGTGTTATCGAGAAGCCGCTTTATTTCGTCAATTCGGCTAAGGAATTATTGGGCGCTTCGCTTGATAATCCATCCACGGTTGTTAGAAGCGCAGCGCGGCGGGCGTTCGGGATTATGGCGGATTGCTACGCCGCGCTGCGGGCATAGCGCAATAAGCTAAAATAAAATTTTCCTTGGGCCGTAAGCGTTCTTTTCAAACGGGCTTATCCACCCCCCGCCTTCGCTTGCGCGATGAACGCGCTACGGCGGGGCGTGGATAAGCCCTACGTGAACCTTGGTTTTTATAGTTAAAGAAGAGAATGCGCGTAAGCTCTTGATATATATAGGGCGGCACAGACAGTTTCTGTCTGAGTTCCGACAAATTCGGTCTGTAAACAGTCAAAATTCGCTTGAAAATTTGTCTGTGTTCGTGCATTGTCCGCGCTGTTTACCGACAAAAAATGGTTCATAAAATGACTGAAAATAGCCAAAAAACCGTAGCAATTGCTGAGAAGCGTGGCGTCAAAATATATCAGACAAACCCGAGCATTCCAGCGGAAAACGAAATCAAAAAATCTAAGAGAGCGCAAATAGGAACGGATTTGAAAGGGCTTGTCGTGGATAACGGCACGGGTGAAATTCTCGGTCATGGCGGCGCTATCGCCTACGAATGGGAAGAAGTGGACAAAGAGCGTTTCGTGAAGCTCTATCTTGCCGGTCTTAAACAGGCGTCGGGGCTTAAAAAAGCGGGCTTAAGCGTCTTTGAGCTGATTTATAACCAGGTGCGCGAGAATCCCGGCAAGGATACCGTGCTTTTAGATCCTCTCAGCTCAGGCATGGAAGAACGCACGTACCATCGGGGCTTGCGGGAATTGCTGGAGAAAGAATTCATCTTCCGTAGCACCAACCCCGGCCTTTTCTTCGTCAACATCCGTTTCATGTTCAACGGCGACCGGCTCGCGTTCGTCAAGGGGTATCGGATTAGGAAAGAGCAGCCGATCCTGCCGGGGTTGGAAATGGGGCCGTCGGAGGCGCGGGAAGGCTGAGGTTTCCCGTGCGGGCGTTCGTAGGGAGGGTGAAGGCGCTTTTCATTTGCCCTTGTGGAGCTTTTCCTTTTCCACTGCTTGCTTATACCTATCGCTTGATGTCATCTCTGCTTTCAAGGCATTATTTTTCTTGGCAAGAGCGTTAAATCTAGGCAAAAAATCATCTGCGAATACTATGACATTTCGCGTCTCGTTAACCTTATGGAATAAATCCATGAGAATAATAGCAACATTCCCAAGCGACCAGAGATATGTTTTAACGTGATGTTCGTCTTCTGTGTCGAAAAACGGGGTGGAAATTCGATTGTGTTCCTCATCCATTTGGAAGTTGTTGTGTGCGTAAATGAGGTTTGAATGGGCCGTCGCTGCATTGATTTGTTTTTTTATCTCCTTGATGAGATTTGAATTATTTGGGAAATTCTCTTCAAGCCACTTATACCGCTTGCCAGCAAGGCTCTGTGGGGCGTCTAGAATGCCGTATTCATCGGTATCGACGAAATGACTATGGTCTGTATGGGCAATGGCAAACGCGGCGCACGTCCCGGCTTCAAGTGCTTGACGAAGGTTCATCATTGCTTGGATTTGATGTAATCGAACCACAGAAAATAATGCCAATGTGTGATGTTTTTTAACTTGCGAAAGGAAGCTCGCAAACACCCATCTATCCACACCTATGAATTTCAAAAAATGCGTCATAAACAGGGAGCATTGCAGCGCGGTTTCATAATATTTTCCGTATCGTGCTTGCGCGGTTATCGCCATTTCGTTTTCACGATTAAGAATCTGTTCGATAGTGGTAAATTCCATAAGGCTTACTTCAATATCCCTTCGCCCGGAGCATCCTCTTTCAGGGCTGATAGGCAAGCATATTCCGCACGCTGCTTGCATACCACGGTTTCCCGCGCGGGGTGCGAATCGCAAGGCGGTTGAGGTTGTCGGCAATCGTGCGCAGCGTCTTGCCTTCGCCGCGCCAGCGCGTGATCAGGTCGTGGATTTCCGGTGCGGGCGCGAGGTGCGCCGTCGCGGCGTTGGCGCGCGCGAGGGCATCGAGCGGGCGCGGGCTGCCAAGTTTCACGCCGCGCGCTTTTGCCTGCGCCATTGCGGCGCGCGTGCGTTGGGAAATCATCTCGCGTTCATGCTCCGCGACCGCCGCGAGTATGTGAATCGTGAGGCGGTTGGCGGTCGGCATATCGACGGCCACGAAATCGACCCCGCTCTCCATGAGGTTGGCGATAAAGGCGACGTTGCGCGCGAGCCGGTCAAGGCGCGCGATGACCAGGACGGCGCGGCGGCGGCGGCAGGCATCGAGCGCGGCGAGGAGCTGGGGGCGGTTGGCGTGCCGCCGTCCGCTCTCGATCTCGGTAAACTCCGCGAGGGGAGAAGAAGCCACGCCGATATGGCGGGCGACGGCGGCACGCTGCGCGTCAAGGCCCAGGCCGCTCATGCCCTGCTTGTCGGTGGAAACGCGATAATAGGCGACGTAGGCGCTCATGCGGATTTCTCCGGCGCGCATAGATGCGGGCGGCTATGGCGGCCGTCATAGTTGGCGGCGACTATGCCGCCGGTCGCATAGACGTATCCGGCTAGGGCAGCTGTCATGGCGTGGCCTCCGCGCCGGTCGCCAGCAGCGCCCCCAATACCGCGAGCCGTTCGCCCGCAGGCAACGCCTTGTAGTTCGCGGCCCAGCGCGCGGCTTTGCGCTTGATGCGCTGGCGATCGGTAAAATCGTTCCCGGCGTAGCTCGCCCAATGCACGGCGGAAGGGGAGAAGTTGAACCAGAGTTTTTCGGTGCGGACGCCGCCGCGCGTCATCGCCTGAAATTCCCGCGTGTTCCATCCGGGGAGCGCGTCGTCATAGAGCGGCGACGGATAGCCGGACAGAATCACGTTTGCCGGAACCGCGCGCAGCGCCGCGAGCAAGGCGACGTGCTGCGCCTGGTTCATCTCGTGGGCGTAGCGGTGGCGCGAAGTGCGCGTTTCGTGCAGATAGGGCGGGTCGGCGTAAATGAGCGCGCGCCCCGCGCCGTGCCAATCGAAGGCCGCGAGAAAGGCCAGCGCATCGCCGCGCACGCGCTCCAGGCCGGAGATCTCCGGCAGCGTCGCCAGCGCCGTGTCGTCCAAGTCCACCGCGACGGAACGCCGCGCGGACGGCTTGCGCGCCAGCACCGCGCCGGAACCGGCGAACAGCTCCAGGTAAGTATCATGCGGCGGCATCAGCGCGATAATCGCCTGATACGCGCCGCTTGCCGCCTTGGAACCGAGATACCCCACGCCTTGCCCCTCCATGCCGTCCACCATAGACGCGCCCGTCTATGGGATCCGCGCCTTTCGGCAGGATAGCGGGAGCTTATACAAATCGCAATGGAACCTTTGCGGTTGTACAAGGACGGTGGGAGGATGGCAAGGAGGGAACTTTTGATCCTGTGATGCGGAGCTAGGCTCTGATTGCGTCGGGATACCGCACTAAGCCTAAGTTTACCAATCGGTATGACATTGCGCTGGGGCTGACGCTAAAGCGTTTTGCAAGGGCGTCAATATCCTCTTCGTCGTCAAGATCAAAGCCTTTCCGTCGGATTTCTTCGCGCACAAGCTCGGCGGGCATCAGCAACGCCGCACCAAAAACGTTAGCTTCTATTTCTTCGCGCTCGTTGGTGTCGCCGTTAGAAGTTTCCTCATGGCTGCGATATGCCACGTAGCGGTCAATAAAGAGCCGTGAAAGCGTGGGTTTGGGAAGGACGTGCAATATGTAGTGGCCGATTTCATGCGCGATGGTGAAGCGCTGTCGGACTTGCGCATGTGCAGCGTTGTAGCTGACAGCGCCACGCTTGTTTTCCACTACGAGAAGGCCGGAAATTTTCTCACGCATGATCGATTCTTGCAGAGTCAGCTTGAGATGATTCGCTACTACGTCGACGGGAACAGGGATACGGTATGCTCCGCTTTCACGAAGCACGTTTTCCGCTTTCTGTTCAATCTCTTGGCGTTGGGCGTTTTTCATGGTGTATCGCTGTTCGGTGTGTTGTCAATGGTGGTCAGCATTTTACTAACGAGATTCGTGAGGTCTTCTTGAAAGCCGGTATTCCCCTTGGCCGTGTGTGCGATCTGCTTGCGCATGGTATCATTCAATTCAATAACGGTCGCGGTCGTAGTAAGTTCAGAGCGTCGCGGGAGCAGTGCAGCTAAGTCCATACCCAAAACTTCCGCGATCTGCCAGAGCACATGCAACGGGGCATGTTGGCGACCCGCCTCTATGTTGACGATGGAAGCGCGGCTGACGTTAAGGTGCCGTGCAAGTTTTTCCTGACTGAATTTCCCCGCCCGATCCCTGCCGTCGCGGATTTTCTGCCCTAGAACTCGGTAAAGTGTCTTTGGATCGACCATCCCTGAAAACATACACCAAAAAGATTAATATGGCAAACATGTTTGTTTTACTTTACAATTTTGCGTATGCTTAACTAGACTTGACATTTCGGGGGCTCCTTGTTATGCTGCGCGAGAGGGCGTGAACGGCGCGCCGTTTTTAGTGAGGAGGGTAAAACCGTGGAAAAAATCGAGGTTGGAGGAGAAGTCGCCGAGATACTGGTGACTCCAGAAGGCGAAATTCTTGAGGTGGTCGAGATTGAAGTATATGTGCGTGAGCGGAAGCCTATTCCAAAGGGACGCAAATATAGGATCAGGATCGACAAGCACTACCACACGACCGAGAAATCCAAATTAACGGGAGAAGAAATCCTTGCTTTGGCGGACAAAAAGCCAGATGCTTGGAAATTGTATCAGCACAGACACGGGCATCAGCCGGAGCTAATCGCACCGAATCATGTGGTTGATCTGCATCTACATGACGTAGAACGCTTTACGACCATGGCGAAAGACAAAAAAGATGGAGAGGCCACGGATGGCCTCTCCATCCCCATAAGGCAATTCACGCTTTCCGCAGATGATACCGCATGCCTAGAAAATCTAGGGAAAAGATGGGAAACAGTTATCGACAATAACAACAGAAATAAATTTGTTATTATCCATGATTGGAATTTGCCGGATAGCTACAGCAGCACGCATGTACGCCTCGCATTACTTATCCCACCAACATATCCTGATACTCAGATAGATATGTTCTTCGTATTCCCCTCGATTTCACGAAAAAGCGGGGTGCCGATACCTGCCCTTGGCAGTATGAATATTTGCGGAGAAGCTTGGCAGCAATGGTCACGGCACCGCACGGAAGGGAAACCTTGGCGACCGGGAGAGGATGACTTGGCGAGCCATCTCGGCTTTGTAGTAGATTGCCTGTCGGAGAGCGCGTAAGATGCAATATGCCTTCCGATGCACCGAAAGCCAATATTCGGTGATGAAGAAACATCTTTTCCCAGGTGATGGAAACGAGGCAATCGCCTTTGTATTATGCGGTCGGAGGAAGGGAAAAGATCGACACGTTCTAGTAGCCCAAGAGGTAGCTCTGATACCCCATGAACAATGCACGCGCTCCCCTCTGTATGTGGATTGGAACACGGATTTCGTAGATCCTCTCATTACAAAAGCATATGGTAATGGTTTGGCTATTCTTAAAATACATAGTCATCCGGGAGGGTTAAGGCGGTTTTCTTCAACGGACGATGATTCTGATCAGAGTATTTTCGCATCCGTAGCAAGCCTAATGGGCGATGATCTGCCTCATGGCAGCATGGTCATGCTGCCCAACGGCTCCATATTCGGAAGAATCCTCCAAGATGGCGTGATCTCGGAGCCTATTGATTCAATTATGGTCGTCGGCGACGACATAAAAATCTGGAGATCGGGGCTGATTGGACGACCGCTTGAGGGATTTACACGACGACACGCGCAAGCATTTGGGCGTGGGACGAGCGAATTACTGCGTTCTTGTTCCGCCGCCGTTGTTGGTTGCTCTGGAACCGGCAGTCTTGTTGTTGAGTTACTTGCTAGGCTCGGGATAGGGCGTTTAATCCTTGTCGATCCCGATGTAGTGGAGGAAAAGAATCTTAACCGGATAGTGAATTCCGGGAAGGAAGATGCGTATCTTGGGAAGCCAAAAGTAAACGTATTAGCTTCCTCCATCGCGCGGATGGGGCTTGGAACTGAGGTTGTCCCTATCTATAAAAACCTTGCATCGCGTGATGCCGTGCAAGCAGTCGCAGAATGTGATTTTGCATTTGGGTGTATGGATGGCGCTGAGGGACGGCATCTACTGAATCGCCTTGCAACATATTACCTGCTCCCCTATTTTGATGTTGGGGTACGGCTCGATGCAGACGGAAAGGGCAGTATTGATGGTATTTGGGGCTCCGTACATTATTTGCAGCCCGGCCTATCGAGCCTTTTAAGCCGTGAAGTATACACTTTGGCAGACGTAGAGGCCGAGGGTATGAGGCGCACCAATCCAGACCTTTTTGCAGAACGGAGAAAGGCGGGGTATATAAAAGGCGTTGATGAAGATAGGCCCGCTGTTATAAGCGTAAATGCATTATTTTCTTCGTTATGCGTGAACGAATTTTTAGGGAGATTGCACGCATATCGGAATAATCCAAATTCTCGGTATGCAGAGGTTGCCGTAAATTTAGGGGAAATGCAATTTCTCACGGAAGAAGAGGGGAGCATTTGTAGCGTTTTTCGTAAGCACGTAGGTAAGGGCGATATCGAACCTCTATTGGAAATGCCTTCGTTATCATGAAACGATTTTTTCTTCAGTGCTGGACTAGCCTTGTAGAGCCAATCCTTTATTTATTTGGCAGAAAGAAAAGGCCGTTCCGTTGCGTTTTTTTGAAGGAGCTTCCTGATAAATTTCTTCCGAATGTGTTGTATGTTCTAGAAGAGGTAGCGCCTTGGCAAGTTGCTCTGCTGTGTCCTTGCGGATGCAAGGAAGTAATTCAGCTTAGTCTTTTGAAAGATGATGACCCAAAATGGGCATTACGATTAAGTGAAAATAAATTACCCAGCCTTTATCCGTCTATCTGGAGAACCGTTGGCTGCCAATCGCATTTCTTTTTACGAGACGGCCTAATCTTGTGGGTGTGATTTCTTTTTTTCTTTGCGGAAGATGATGACCGCCGAGGGAAATGGCGCGGAATTAGGGCTTCCCCCGAAGCGGATGCGGCCACGTATGAAGCGCACCTCTGCATACGGTAAAACGTAATCATGCCACCAGCGCGCGTCGGTGCGCGCAGGAACCAGGCAGACGACGGTTGCGCCTGCGCACGCGCTTTCGTGGGCTTTGCGCATCCATTCGCGGAGCGCGAGGCCGTAGGGCGGGTTCATCCAGCAGACGCCTTGCCATGCTTGTTTTAGGCCGTCCTGGGCGGGGGAGAAGAAGCGTTCGCATTTGGCGTTGTGCGGAAACGCGGCCACGTCTAATGTGAACGCAAATTCCGCGTGGAGTTCTGCGAAAAGCTCCGGTGGCGTTTCCCATTCGTCGGAGCGGTGCCAGAACCGCACGGGCTGGCGGCGGCGTTTGCGCTCGCGGTATGCCGCCTGTTTCTCGGCGTCGGAGCGGTAGATTTTGCATCGTCCCATGCCCGGATATCGTAACAAAACCGCGTTACGTTATCGCCGATTTTGGGCGGAAAACGGCCCCATGAAAAAGGCGCAGGCGGTGCCGCGTCACGTCTTCGGCTTCCGCCGCGCGGCTTTCTTTTCCAGGAGCGTCTCCAGCCGGTTGACGACGCGCAGCGCGTCGGTTTTCGCGGTTTCGATTTCGCGCAGGAGATCCAATTGCCCGCGCTCTGTTTCGGCGAGGGAAGAAGCGGCGGGATCGCCGCCGCCCCACGCGCATTCGGAGGCGAGCGCGTCCATCGAGACGCGCAGCGCCTTGGCGAGCCTGGCGATGGTCATGAAGCCGGGATTCTCGCGCCCGCTCGTCTCCAGCATCGAGATTTGCCCTACCGCCATGCCGGTAAGGCGCGCGAGATCGCGCTGGGAGACTCCCGCTTCCTCGCGCACCCGGCGCAGCACCGTACCCAGCGTTTTCTTCACGCGGGCGTTTTCCGCGCGAAGGTTTCACGCGCGGCCTATCAGAATGCAGGCCAAAATTACGCACCAATTGTTGAAAGCCCTAAAGGCTGGACGAGGGAAGTCTGATTATGGGGATGCTTTTTAGAATCGCTTTCACGTTGCTGGGGGTGCTCTTCGGCGGCGGCGACTTCGGTGGGGATTTCGGCGGCGGAGCGCCGCTTGATGAGGGGTAGGCATTCCGGGCGCGGCGGGCGACGAACGCTCGCGCTGGCCTCGATGCTGGCGGCGGCGATAACCGCCGCTCCGGCGTCGGCGGCGGAAACCCGCTGGAAAGCTCCGCGCGCTCCGCAAACGTGGCGATGGAGCCACATCCGGCTTTCCGACACGAAAATCACCTTTGCGAACGGAGAAAGCTGGGCGCTTCAGTTTATCGGGGAAGCGACGCTGAGCGGGTTTGAGAGCCCTACCACCACGAAGGCGCTCACCCGGACGTATCGCGTCGTCACTCCTGCGGAGGATGTCGCATGCGGCACTCAGGGAGTGCCGGGGCCGGTGGGATACATCGCCATTTCGGAAGGGCATGGGCTGGGCTATTATTTGCCGCACAGCCACGGCCCATTGCGGGCGCTCTCCCTTGGCTACTACACGCCGTCGCACCAGATATGCGCCTACGTCAACTCCCTGCAAGGCGGAACCTACATCCCGGAGGACGCAACGCCATGAGATCTCCGGTGATGCTTGCCGCGCTAGCCGCGACGCTCGCCCTGGGCGCATGCGGCGCACCGGGCGGCAATACGGGCGCGGTGCCGGTCATGCCCGCTGCGGCTGCGCCGTCGCCGCTGGCGGGCGGCTCCTCCGCGCCCGCAACCGCAGCAAGCCCCACGCCCGCACCGGGCGGCGCGGCGACGTCGACGAACGCGCTCACCGGAATGTGGAGCGCCGCCGGTCCCGACGCCGGGGGCAATACCGCCGTGCAAGGCGGGAACCTGCCGAATATCGCCCTGACGAATTTTGCCGGGAGCGCGTCGGTGATCTTTTATTCCAGCAATACCGGCATCATCACGATATCCGACAACACTTGCCCGGCGACGTGGAATTTTCAGGAGCAGAACGTCGATTTGCCGAGGGCAGGCAATCTCACGAACAGCATCACCTTCACGACGGATCGCACGAACCTGAATTGCGCGTTCACGCTCACCGATGGCCGCTCGGGCGAAACAGTGCGGGTGCAGTATACGAACCGTTGATTCGCGGCGGACGGCGTAGCGCAATGGGAAGCTCCCACGCTGAATAAAGGAGCAACCTGCCGTAAGCTGGAACTTGGTATGAAGGTCAATATTGCCGGGAAACGCCGCAAAAACAGGAGGCCCTATGAAAGAACCGGGACTCGACAACCGACACCGCGACAAGACGCAACCCAAAACCGGGGAGATTCAGCAGAAGCGCGGCGATACGCTCAATAAGAACCTGCCGCAGCCCATTCCGCAATTCTCGCCTAACGCGAAGCTGCAAACGATGCGCGACGAAACGGGCAAGACCAGCATCCAAGATGTACGGCAGGCCGCCAAGCGCCGCCGCCCTTAAGAGCCGGGGAATTCTCCCGCATCTTTCGTTATGAAAATCGCACGTCGGGGGCTTGCGCTTCTTAAATCGCCGTTTGGTCTTGTGGTCGCCTTCGGGCTTGTCGTGTTGCTGACGCATCCCCTATCCGCAAAGATTGAAGCGTATGGCGTAAAACTCGCGATGATGTTTGCTTCACCGACGCCCGCGCCGCCACCGCCTCCATTACCGCAAGTAACCCCTGCTCCCGTAGTGCAGCCTATTCAACAATGCGAAACGCACGGAGCGGATTCTTCTTGCCTGCAAAACGTTCGCATACAACACAATTTCACGCAAAAAACCTTGATATTTCAGGATAATTCGCTTCTAGGCGAAAGCAATTCCGCAAACGCGGAAAGCGCACCGGAGCCGGAAATCACGGATGAGCCGGAATCAAAAGAAGCTGAAGAACCTTAGCCATTAGCGAGGGGCAATAGCGTGGAGCAAAATTTAACGAGGCTCATTATGGGTTTCAAGGAGGTTGCCTTTAATCAGCGTTTCGGAGGCAACCGAAGCCCTTTTGAGCTTGATTTCTACGCATGAAACCGGCGAGAAATGCGCTGAGGCACGCTTTTCTGAACCGACCTCCTTGGAATCCATCAAGAGCCTTTAACGATTATGGCTTTCTTTTGGGCTGCCTCTCGCCGTTAAAGCAGTCCAAGTGCCGATTACAGCGCCTTCGACCATTAACGAAGTACGCTGTACTAATTTTGAATTCGGGAATTTTCCCATCATAACTTCCGCCGCCAGAACCCCGCCCATTACCACTGCACCCATTGCAAAAGCATCGTTATGCCTTGCCGAATCTTCATTGCTTACCATTTGGACATCTAAACATTTACCCCAATGGTAAGCAAATGAAATTTTTATGACAATTTAGGCACTATTATCATGATGGAAAAAAGAGGAACCATCTTTAACGATTACACTGGTAAGGGCAGTAAGAGCCGCACCGATAATCTTATCATTGTGTTTATCACCCAGTCGCGCGGCAGAAAACATGATATTCCCTACAGTCTCTTCGGCGGCTTTCCAACTCTCGCTGAAATTTTTCCCCTTGAGCTTTTGTACGACAGCCGCACCTATGCCCCCATAGATTCCTACGCCAGCACCTGCCATCAGTAACACCCACCCGCTTGGCGTAGTCGGATTAGAATTTTCGTTCATTCAGCTCGCCCTCCCCACGCAGGGGCCATTTTGTAGCAGAGAGCCGTTTCCTTTCGCAGCTGCATCAGCGGTGGCAGCCCCCTCAAGCCTGCCGCCCCGCCTTCGTAATCTTCTCGTCCGCCGTAACGAATTCGATGCTTTCGATAAGCGGCTCGCCCGCGTCGGGCTTATCATGCTCCCTGGCGCTGAATTCGGTGATGCGCTCGCAGTTGCCGAAGCTGATGGCATGCACGACGGGGGCAAGATTACGGCCTTTCACCGTCACCAGCATGAAATTATAGACCAGGCTGAACGCCGCCTGATGAAAGCGGTCGGCGTTCATATCGAGCAGGTAGTGGTAGGCCGGATAGCGCGACGGTTCGGCGGCGCGGCGAATCTCCAGCCGCGTCGCATTGTCGCCCAGG